>Ga0187827_10001772_pt1 | contig 30889 bp, 25 predicted proteins | sample ETNtaG_39_FD_167969 | JGI IMG/M metagenome (GOLD analysis project Ga0187827, IMG submission 167969) | Marine microbial and viral communities from oxygen minimum zone, Eastern Pacific Ocean - ETNP2014_SV_150_PacBio MetaG (Illumina Assembly) | ecosystem: Environmental > Aquatic > Marine > Hypoxic...
AAGAGCGAAGTAGGATGACGGGTGAAATTGAAAGAGCCGCAGCAGATGGAGACGTAAGAGAAAACGCCCCTTTAGAGGCAGCTAGAGAAAATCAAGCCATGGTTATGTCAAAAATGAGAGATATCGAGTCTACTCTCAAAATAGCAGAAATTATAGATAGCAAAACCAATGACACACGCGTTCAAGTTGGGTCAAAGGTGTCCTTAGTCCAATCCGAATCAGGCATGAAATTAGACTACCAATTAGTGGAACCTCGAGAAGCCAGCCCACTACATAAAAAAATATCCATTCAATCACCCGTAGGTGAAGCTATATTAGGTAGGCGGGTTGGTGATGAAGTAACCGTAAACACACCAGCCGGACAACAAACTTACAAAGTCGAAAAAACTGCATAAGATTACCTCCAGGCAGGCGCTAATTTGCTTAAATACAAATCCTGCCGTAGATTCTTAAAGTTTTGGTTAGAAAATTAATATGCTTAATTCCATGAGTGCTTGGGTAATATTTAACGGTTTCTTAATCCTGTTAATCTTCTTTGATTTCGTGGTATTTTCTCGAAAAGAAAAGGAAATTGGACTGAAATCCGCCGGCGTACTGACAGTGTTTTGGACGATAATTGCCGGAATTGTAGGCGTCTTCATTTTTTTATTAGGTAACAGTCAACTCGGTATAGAATATGTAACGAGTTACGTCGCAGAACGTGCCCTGAGTATTGATAACCTGTTTGTTTTCTTGATCATTTTTAACTATTTTGCGATACCTAATACGTTGAAACAACGGGCCTTATTATTTGGCATAATGGGAGCATTGATCGCCAGAGCAATATTCATAGCTTTGGGAGTGGCTTTAATATCAACATTTAGTTGGTTCCTAATAGTATTAGGGCTTTTTCTTATATACACAGCTTACAAATTGGCGTTCAAACACGATACAGAAGTAGACCCAAGCAAGAATGTGGTTGCTAAATTTTTTAGCAAATTCATTGTAGTTACCAAAAAATTTGATGGGCACAAACTTTTTACCCGTTTACCTTCAGGCGCGTTAGCTGCAACTCCTTTTCTATTGGTCGTAATAGTTTTAGGCTCTACAGACGTAGTGTTTGCAATAGATTCGATCCCAACCGTTTTTGGTATAACGGACAATGCATTCATAGTTTGGTCCTCTAATGCGATGGCCGTTTTAGGAATGAGACCCCTGTACTTTCTGATAGCTGGGCTCGTGGATATTTTCCGTTTTCTTCAATATGGATTAGCAGCTATTCTTGGTTTTATAGGAGTTAAAATGGTTGTTGAACAATTATTTCACGGAGCACATATCATAAGTGAACAAGCTGATATATTCCTTGCGTTAGCGATAATTGTTGGTGTACTTACAACAAGTATTTTGGCATCAATATTCTTTCCCGCAGGAAAACAAAATATAGAAAAGAATTAACTAAACTGGAATGATTGCTTGATGAAAAGTTCCATCCCTACGGGAAAAAGTACCGAAATATTTCGTGAACTTTCGGAGAACGTCGGTGGAGAGGTGAGATTCGATAATTATTCGCGCCAAATGTATTCAACAGATGGCTCAATCTACAAAATTGATCCTTTGGGGGTCGTAATTCCAAGAAATTCAGATGACGTGATATCCGTTCACGAAATATCTTCAAAAAACAAAACAATCATAACTCCAAGGGGTGGAGGAACGTCTCTATCCGGTCAAACGGTTAACTCTGGAATAGTAGTCGATTTTTCTAAATATATGAACAAAATAATTGAGGTCTGCCCAGAGGAAAAATGGGTACGTGCCCAACCAGGAATAACGATAGATAATTTAAACCGTCATTTATCAAGTTATGGTCTTTTTTTTACTCCGGACCCCAGCACTTCGTCACGGGCTAATATTGGTGGAGCCATGGGAAATAATTCATGCGGAGCCCACTCCATATTGTATGGAAAGACCGTTGACCAAGTTTTGGAAATGGAAATAATACTTTCGAATGGAAGTAAAATTCTGTGCTCTGAAAACTCGTTAAATGAATTAAAAACAAAATTATCCCTTCAATCCTTTGAGGGAATGATTTACAAAAGTGTAGTGGATATTTCGACCCGAGCGGCCCCTGAAGTTAAAAGTAGATACCCTAAAATTCTCCGTCGTATAGGGGGGTATAACTTAGATCTAGTTCGTCAATCCGACCCTGTAAATCTATCCAAAATCATTGTAGGATCAGAGGGTACTTTAGCTTCGGTTTCAGAAGCAAAATTAAACCTAGAAACAATTCCAAAATTTAAAGCGGTTTCAATATTTCATTTCGATAATATATACAAATCTATGGAAGCGTCTGTAGAAATATTAAGGGAAAATCCAGCGGCCGTGGAACACATCGGGCATATGATAATACAACAGGCACGCCAATCTCTTGGATTCTCAAAAAATTTAACCTTTTTACAGGGAAACCCAACAGACATACTTGTTGTTGAAACGAACGCGGAAACCAAGACTGAAATTCTATCCAAATTAAACACTTTAGAGAATCGAATTAAAAAATTGAATCTTTCATATGCTGTTACGAGACTATTAAAAACTTCTGATCAACAAAAAGTGTGGAATATGCGGCAAGCTGGGTTGGGGTTAATAATGAATATCCCGGGTGACGCAAAACCGCTCCCTTTTGTAGAAGATACGGCTGTTTCTCCGGAAAAATTACCAGAATATGTAAAACGGTTTGACGAAATTGTTAAGTCAAATGGAACGGAAGCAGGATATTACGGACATGCTTCGGTCGGTTGTCTGCACATTCGGCCTGTAGTAAACGTAAAAACGAAAGAAGGTATAGACCGGATGTATCAGATAGCGAATGAGGTTTCTGATTTGGTACTTGAGTTCGGTGGAGCGTACAGTGGAGAACATGGGGATGGCATAGTTAGAGGTGCATGGGCAAAAAAATTGTTTGGAGAAAAACTAATTGGCCATTTTAGGGAAATCAAAGATACTTTTGATCCTTTGGGAATAATGAATCCGGGAAAGATTTTTGATACCCCTCCTATGACCGAAAATCTTCGTTACGGGCAAAAATATAAAACTACAACTTTTGAAGAAACATTTGATTGGACGCAAGAAAATGGGTTTGCGGGAGCTTTGGAAAAATGCAATGGCGTTGGAGCATGCCGGAAAGTTAAAGCAGGCGCTATGTGCCCATCCTATCAAGCTACTCTCGAAGAGGAACATTCAACAAGAGGCAGAGCGAACGCATTAAGAGCTGCAATTTCCGGATCCTTACCGTTTAACGAATTCTCCTCGGAACGAATGTACAAGGTATTAGACCTATGTCTTGAATGTAAATCATGTAAATCTGAATGTCCGTCGAATGTAGATATGGCAAAAATTAAATATGAATTCTTACATAATTATTATCTTAGTCACAAAGTGCCTTTGAGATCAAAAATGATAGCCAATATCCATAAAATCAACTCATTATCAGCAGGCATATTTTCGGTTGTTTTTAATATCATTATTAGATCTCAGCCAGTACGGTTGTTGTTGGATTATTTGGTAGGGCTTGATAAGCGAAGAAAAACTCCAAGGGTGGTTTCTCAAACTTTTGAATCTTGGTTCAAAAGTCGAACACCAAATACCACGGGTTCACGGGGAGACATCATTTTATTTCATGATACATTTATGAATTTCAATCATCCTGAATCGGGGATAGGGGCAACAAAATTACTAGAGTCACTTGGATTTCGGGTCAAAATCCTTAATCGTAAGTGTTGTGGTAGACCAATGATTTCAAAAGGTTTATTAGGTGACGCTAAAACCAATGCCTTAACGAATGTAGAACTACTTTATAAGTATGTAGAAAAAGGTGTAAAAATCGTCGGGTGCGAATCCAGTTGCATTATGGCAATCCAAGATGAATATCCAGATTTATTGAAGGGTAATCAAATGGCAAAAGAGGTATCACAAAATACTTTCTTAATTCAACAAATTATATCTAGCACGGCTGACGATGGACTTCAACAAATTAAATGGACAAAACGAAAATTAGATATCATGCTCCACGTTCACTGTCATGAACGTGCCCTATTGGGAACTGAAGCAGCTATTAATACTTTGAATTATCCAACCGGATATGAAGCAAAATTAATAGATGCCGGGTGCTGCGGAATGGCGGGATCTTTTGGATTTGAAAAAGAACACTACGATATGTCGATGACTATCGGGGAAGATAGATTATTTCCAGCTATAAGATCTGCGGGCCAAGATGTTGTTGTAGCCGTAACTGGCGTATCCTGTAAACAGCAGGTAGAAGATGGAACAAATAGAAAAGCAAAATATTTTTCAGAAGTATTATCTGAAGCTCTCGAAGACTAATACTAACCAAATAGATAAAGGCACATCCCACTAGGTCAACCTCACCGATTATCCTGTGAAAGATTATCCAGGTGACTATCGTAACAGGTTTTGTTCTGATCCCGAAACGCTCTTACATTTTTGCTACGAGATTGGGATTCCTTATGAATTAGAGCGAGAAATTTCAACAGCCTGGAGAATCATTGGCATGTGAATTGCAATTTGTTCATTATTGGTAATTCCTTTCAAAAGAATCCCACCATCTTGTGTTGCATTAAGTACGAAGGTATATTCGGAGGTATCTAGCGTCTTTTCAGTTGGCCGATCTATTTCGTTGAAATCGGGTTTGAGAAGGACATCTATGGACCATTTTCTTGGAATCACTTCCATAAAGAAATTTGGAGCATAGTAAACAATAGTACGAGCCTCAGCAATCTCAATAACATCTTCTCCGAGCCGACGTTGTACATTTCTACTAATCTCATCAAATAGACTCCTGGTTTGGTCAGTCATTTCGATGTTACTAGAGCCCCGTTTGGTCGCCCTTTCTTTCAATTCCTTTATTTCATAAGCCTCAATATCAGTCGAATCGACTTCCAGATTCCTCCATATTTTGACAGAGTTTTTGGATAAAAGTTTGTTGCGGTTTTGAATCTCGTCTCCAGTCCACTGATCTTGGTCGCGTACATATTGGTTCAAACGGACCGAGCTCTGGTTAAATCCACCGTCAATTTCCTTTTTTTCATCAAAAGGCCTATCGGAATAAGTCGAGTTATAACCCGTAAGAGTTAGATTCCCAAGTCTGTGCAGCCACTTAGACTGTATATCAAACCAATCTCCGCCTAACATTGCTTTCCAAGCAGTAGGTAAATCTGAATTTTGGGGCATTATATGTTCTATTGTGAACTTTGAGGTGTCTGTAGGTTCTTTTGAATCATGATTCTCCAGACCATCTAGTATGAATTTACACACTCGAAGTTCATATAAGTCGGAGTTTTGCAGTGATTCCACAAACTCTTTTTCTGATGGGAATCTGTAATTATTAGGTTGTCGAGCCAAGGCCACTTTCAGGTCTTTCAACGGTCTATCTTCACCGATCGTATAAATAATCGCGGTGAAGTGGGGCCAATAATTCTTAGTTAGTTGACGGCATACAGCTCTTCTCATTAAATAACTTTCGATTAATTCTAAAGCTTCGGTAAATTCAGCTTCCGAAAGATTATGGTAGTAATCAAATAGCTGATACAGTTTTGTTATTAACATAGCTGGCGCTTCTGCCAACCGCCGAATTCGTTGAAATAATAGAGCAATTTTCTCATTGTCATCTCGTCCAATAGCAAACGCAGAATAGTAGCGAGCGAGCTGAAGCATATCTTCAAGGGTTTTCTCGACACTACCATCTTCTTCCGTGAACCTTTTGAACGAGGAACGGAATGAGTAATATATATCTTTAGATCTAAATTGACGGGTAGCTTTAGTTCGAACTGCTGCGTAGTCCCTGATGAAATTATCAATCGCTGCTTTAGTGCCTTCGAATAACGTTTCTATGGGGCTCCAATATTCGCGATAAAGCCTATCTTGTTCGAGTTGATCTACATTCAGGAGTACGAAATTTCTTACAAGATCTGAATTTGAAAGGTCAAGGCCGGTAGAGTTTAAGCTTTCAAAAACCATTTGTGGATTGTCAAATTTACGGTCCAATGTAACGTCAACAACTACGAGTTCATGAATTCCTTTGTAAACAACATCTATATTTGAGTTTTCGATAAGATTTTTGAAAAATTCGTAATTGTCAGTGATAAGATCAGATTCATCATCTGGATATTCTTTAGAATCTAGCAATGCAGTAAGGGTTTTATTATCTTTACGCCGGAGAACTAGTTTGTGTGCTCGATCACCTGATTCTTCGATGTTTTTCAAGAAGTAACTGTTGATACGATTAGCTGTAGCGTCCTTCGTTTCTTTTTGTGGGTTGTCTTTCAAATAATCACGTAGTGCAGTAAGAATAATCACGATTGTAGTTAATCTCTGTTGTCCATCAACCACTAGCCATCTGGTGAACGCGGGTGCACTGTCGTCGGCAGCCATATGGACAAACGACCCAATAAAATGCCCTTGACCACTACTCCCTGCTGCCGCGTTCAAAATATCATCCCACAGTTGTTTACACTGAGGCTCTGACCAACTATAGTCGCGTTGAAATACTGGGATTATGTACTGAGTGTTACCGTTAATTAGTTTCGTAAATACTTCTTGATACGCTTTCATTATGTCAACCTGTCGCTGGCAGATACCAATAAATTAATGTTATACAAAGTAATGGTATAGAAAGATTTATTTAAAACAATTGGGGAAGAAATGAAAGATTTAAACAACGATTCCATAAATCCATTGCTTGCAAATCCCAACTTGGCAAAATCTAAATTACATGGTCCTGCTATTTGGATAGCAGGTGACCCAAATGATTTGGCGCCTTGGTTAGATAGCGGTGCAGTTGGCATAGTCACAAACACAGTCGTTCTTAATGAGATGGTTAAAAAATACGGTCAACTAACCGAAGTCATCAAACGGTACATAGATATTACAGACAAACCAATAGCAGTTGAAATTGATGGTCACACTTCTGATGAATTATTAGAAGTAGGTGAAGTTTTTACGAAAATGTCCGATCAAATAATACTAAAAATCCCTGCTACTAATTACGCACTCAAAGCTTTTTCTGAATTAAAAAAATCCGGTATACCTACATTCTGCACGACAGTGTTTACACTGAGTCAAGCTGTAGCTGTAGCTCAGGCTGGAGCCACCCATATTCTTCCATTTTGTGAACCGTATCGTGATGTCAATGGGGACCCAACAAAATTAATCCGTGAATGTAAACAATTATTCGACAGCTGGGAAAATAGACCTTTTCTAACTGCCGCGTTGGTTCGATCAGTTGATACAGCCTATCAGGCATTAAAAGACGGATCTGATGGGATCATAGTCTTTTGGCCAATTTTCCGCGACATGATGCAAAACCACTTAACGGATGAGTGGAATAAAATTTTTCTTGATGAATGGAACTCGATGATCGACGCAAAGCTGATGAAAGGAATACCAATCAAGTAATCAACAATTCATTTCTATCTAACGCTTGAGGATCTCATTTAATCTTTCAACAATAATAACTTCTTCTCCATCCATAACGTTGGTCATCACTATGTTTATTTCATCTCCCAGTCCACCCACACCTAGGAATATAGGGGGGTCTCCCAGTGACATTTCTTTCCTAATCTCTTCAGGAGATATACCACCCCAGCCCTCTTCAAAGTATATAACTGGTTGAGGACCCTGTCGGTCTGTCGGAATATCTTCAATTACTACGCGTAGATTTTGGATACCGCCAAGTTTTTCCAAAACGTATTCAGACTTTTTTCTCCATGAGTTGTAAACAGATTCTTCGTCTGAGTCAATATATAGTTCTAAAGCAGTTACCAATCCTATAATGTTTTCTTTCGAAACTTTCATAGGGCGACCTATGCAGGCAATCGGACTATGTAAATTAAGTGAATTTTTGAAAGCTGCATCAATGTAGTTTTTTTTGCCTGCCAATATTCCCGTCGATTGCGGACCACCTATCCCCTTTCCTCCAGAAAAGGCAACCATATCAGCTCCCATTGATATAAATTTTGAAAGGTTAGAACGCGGAGGAACTTCTGCTGCTGCGTCAACTATAACTGGTACCCCGTGTTTATGGGCAATATCAATAGTTCTTTTTAGACCAACTCCAGATTTAGAAAATGGCATAATAACATAAGCGACTGCACAAGTATTTCCATCTATCGCAGATTCAAGCTGGTAATCAGAAGCGTCAGTTGAATTGCCAAATTCTACAATCGTCGCTCCAGGGGTTTGAAAAGCTTTATCATAACGGTTTCTATGACCCTTAAACATTACAACATTATTTTTCATTCCGGTTGTATCAGGTAATTGTTCTACTTTTAAATCATCATTTCCAGTCATACAGGCAGCGACCATGAGTACCTGGGCGGCTGAACATCCACTAGTTACTAGCCCACCTTCAGAATCACAAATTCTGGCAATTACCTTCCCTGCGGATTTATTTAGTTCTATCATATCTACAAATACAGTCGACGCTTCTTCCATAGCAGATAAAACCTCTGGCCTCATTAATGATCCACCTAATGAAGTTACCCAGCTTTGAGCATTAATGACGGGCCTTACACCCAACTTTTTATAAACTTCTGGCCATTGACCGTCTGACATATCTCTTCTCCAATTTAGGCTTCGAATTACATATAATTTGATGTTACTTTAAATAATTTTCCAAAATTAGTGTACTGCATTGGATTTATTTAATACCCTTGCTCTCAGTTGTCCACAACCAGCATTTATATCAATGCCTTTTTCCACCCGGACGGTCGAAGGTATACCCATGGTTTTTAAATTGTCTTTAAACGCCTCTACTGTGAGTTTATCCGTACGCTGATACGAACTCTGATTTGTTGGATTTACGGGTATTAGATTTACTTGGCACATGATTTTACTTAATAACCTCGCAAGTTTTTTTGCGTGCTCACTGGAATCATTCTGACCTTTTAACAAAACATACTCAAAAAATATTTTCCGCCCAGTTATTTCGACATATTTTTTACAAGCATCAACTAACTGTTCAATGGGATAACGTTTGTTAATTGGCATGGTTTTATTACGCGTTATATCGTCAGGGGCATGCAAAGAAATCGCTAAATTAATTTGAATTTTTTCTTTTGCGAGTTTTAGAATTTGTGGAACTAAGCCTACCGTGGAAATTGTAATGTGCCTAGCACCAATATTTATACCTTTCGGGTCATTTAGTATTTTTACAGCAGATAAAGTGTTCTCATAATTTGCCAGCGGTTCTCCCATGCCCATAAAAACAACATTAGTAATACCTTGTAGTTCGCCGATTGTTCGATTACCGTTCTCAATGTCAAGCATATCCTCCCTGCGTGCTACCTTTTCCATATACAACACCTGCTTCACAATTTCACCAACAGAAAGATTACGACTAAAACCCTGTTGGCCAGTAGCACAAAATGTGCACCCCAAAGCACAGCCAGCTTGAGTAGAAATACAAACAGTTTTTCGCCTACGTCGATGACCGTCAGCAGAATACCGCATTAACACGGTTTCGATTAATTCACCATCGGATAAGGGAAATAGAGCTTTGTCAGTTGATCGATCTTTAGAGGTCGAATACAGTTTTGGAACCAGTAAGTCAATTGCGATCGCTTTAGGAAGAACATTCTTCAATTGCTTACTAACATTTGTCATTTCATCGAAAGATGATCTACCTTCGGCGTAAACAGCTCTCCATATTTGCCTAGCTCTATATTTTGGTTGACCAATTTCAACCAAAATAGATTCCAAATTTGATAATGATAGTTCAAATATTGAGATAGGTTTATCTTCATAACTTAATGTACGTAGAGATTTTGAACCTTTTATCATTTTCAATCAAAAAATATCTTTAGTGCTTATATTTTTTTTATTGTATCTATTGTTAACATTGGGTAAATAAAATAATGGGTTAAAACATTGGAATACGAATGAGTAATTTAGATATTGAAATTTCATCACAGGTATCTAAAGAAAATATATTAAAATTTGACGGGATATCACCTATTCTTGATATTAAGAATATTTCCGTAAGTTATGGTAACATCACTGCACTTGAAAACGTGACGTTTCAAGTCCCAGAAAAAAATGTAATAGCGTTGATTGGTCCTTCGGGTTGTGGGAAAAGCACTTTAATTAGATGTATTAACCGAATGAATGATCTTATACCTTCAGCAAATGTCAAAGGTAGCGTAATTTTTCATGGCCAGAATATTTACCAAGAAAATATGGATCCAACTGAAATTCGATATCGGATCGGAATGGTATTCCAAAAACCAAATCCGTTTCCAAAAAGTATTTATGACAACATAGCATTTGGTCCAAGAGTAAACGGATTTAACGGTGACTTAGATGAAATAGTTGAAATATCTCTCCGTCGAGCCGCCTTGTGGGAGGAAGTTAAAGACAGACTTAATAATTCGGGATTGAGCATATCAGGAGGTCAACAACAAAGGTTGTGTATAGCTCGGGCATTAGCTGTTAATCCTGAGGTAATTTTAATGGACGAACCAGCCTCCGCACTTGATCCGATTTCTACTCAATCGATAGAAAATTTAATCAAAGAACTATCTAAAGATATTACAATAATCATAGTTACACACAATATGCAACAAGCTGCTAGAATCTCTGATTATGCTCTGGTAATGATGGCTGGAGAAGAACGAATAGGGCGTTTAATAGAATATGGAGAAAATAAACAAGTGTTCGATAATCCTAAAGATCCCCGTACGGAAGCTTATGTGACTGGCAGGATCGGTTAGTTAGTGGCTTAATACATATAGTTCAAAGGATTTTTATTTCAATATGGCAAGAGAAGAATTCGACCGAGAATTATCAAACCTAGAAAGTGATCTTGTTGTAATGGCAGGGATGGTGGAAGACGCCTTGTTACGCTCTCTAAAGGCTCTGAAAGAAAGAGACTTAGAACAATCTCAGCGGGTTATAGAACTCGATGACAGAATAGACGGAAGAGAAGTTAAGATTGAACTGGCATGCGTAGACCTTATTAGGAAAGAGGCACCAATAGCCAGTGATTTAAGGCGGATAATTACTATATTGCAAATATCAAGTGAATTGGAAAGGATGGGGGATTACGCGGAAGGCATAGCTAAAATAAATCTCATGATGGGATCAGAGCCACTTTTGAAAGAACTCATAGACATACCAAAAATGGGTGACCTCTCTGTAAAAATGTTAAAAACTAGCATAAATGTTTTTATGGAGAGAAATTCCGAAAAAGCTCGACTTATAGCATCAACCATTCATGAACTAGATAATAAAGTTGATAGACTGCATTCCTTGGTAGTACGAGAGCTTGTTAATATTGTAAAAAAAGATTCAAAAACCGCGGAAAGTGCTATTTATTTAATGTGGGTATCCCACAACGTCGAAAGAACCGCCGATAGGGCCACAAACATACTTGAAAGAGCTTACTACCAAATAACTGGTGAATCGTTCCACGGTAGTGTTGAACTTCAAAAACATGCAACCCTAGATAACGTCTAATTCGGAACATTTTTTTTAATTGGTTCGCTTCGCCCCCTATTGTTATAAAAGATAATGTTGGGTAACTCATATAAGGCAAGGATAGGTTTCTCTCCATTTTTAGACTTACCCGTTGCGTAACCTTTTCGTTTTATTATTCTGTGTACTGTACGACTACTAACATTAAACTGTTTTGAAAGATCTTCAAGTAACATCCCTTTCATTTTTAAATCGTAAATTTTTTTATCTCGGCTTATTCTTTTTTCTCTCTTAACCCATCCAGGGTCATCATACTTACATAAAGGCAAATGGCACTTTAAACAGGATGGAGACAAGTCACATCCAACATCTTTATAGCGCGTATTTTCCGGAAGAGTATCCGATCGAACTTGTTTGAGTGTTTCATTTAAAGTAACCATGTTAACTCCTCCAGTATTCTTTTGATTTTCATCACGCCACACATAATTCATCTAATTCAGCATTTGGTATATGAACACCACCTAATCTCCCACTCAAATTATGTGTTTTTTCCAATTCAAATAACGAATCATGATAACCGTCTAATCCAAAAAACACTCTAGTCAGAGAATTTTTTGGATTAGACAGAGACTCAAATTTTTCATAACATTCAGGAGAAATCATATGGGCATTGAACACTTCAAGAAAAAAATCCGGATTATAGCGATCAGATGTTAAAATCTTATCCATACTGAAAAAAGTATACACAGCTCTTGAAACTTCAACTGTATAGCCATATTTTGAACTTAATTCACTCTCTAATCCTACTTTTCGGAGTCCATTTATTAATGAAAACATAATTGGATAAGTAGTTTTCTTAAACGACGGAGTTATAGTTGCAGATATTCCGCCAGTTAGCCGAGATAACAGGATTACAGCCAACCGTAATTGAACCTGTATCGAATACAATTGAGATAAATTTGAAATACTTACAGTCAAATTTATCGGATTTTTATTGATCAAACTTTTAACTATAATATTCACAACTTTCTGTTGGAAATTGCTATACATGAATCTTTTTTCCTCATCATCTGAAGAAAAAAAAGGTGCTAAATAATAATTAGGAAACATAAAATTTTGTAGTTTTTACACTGATAAATAGTTACAGGTACTATAAGAACATTTGTTCTAATATAGAACAAATGTTCTTATAGTGTCAATACCCAGAAAAATATGTTTTTATAAAGTTTTAGAATAGGATATATATCAGGAGGTCATTAAAGATGAACGCGGAAATAATTTCGATAGGTTCAGAGTTGCTTTTAGGTCAGATAGTAGATACAAATGCCTCTTGGATTGCCCAACGATTAGCAAATAATGGTATAAACCTTTTTTACAAAACCACCGTTGGTGATAATTTTGAACGTATGTGTGACGTCATTCATTTGGCTTTGTCAAGGTCAGATATAGTGCTTACAGGAGGAGGAATTGGTCCAACAAAGGATGATTTGACCAGAGAAGCAGTTGCAAAAGTAACTAATAGAAATCTCATAACTGACAAAAAGTCTCTACTGGAAATCCGTGAACGATTTCAAAAACGCGGGTTGCTTCTAACAAAAAATAACGAAAGGCAAGCTGAAATACCTGAAGGAGCAATTGTTATAGAAAACCCAAATGGTACCGCTCCTGCATTCATAGTAGAAGCTGAAAAAGGAACAATAATTAGCCTACCGGGCGTACCTTTTGAGATGAAATGGCTGGTAGATAACAGAATAATACCTTATCTGAAAAATAAATTTAATATAGAAGAAATAATACACTACAGAGTATTAAAGGTTTCTGATCTTGGAGAAAGCGCTGTTGATGATAAAATAGGCGAAATTATAGCTCATTCAAAAAATCCGACGGTCGGCGTTTTAGCCAGACCAGGTCAGGTCGATATCAGAATAACTGCGAAAGCAGAAAATCGTAACAAGGCAAATTCTTTAATAGACGCGGTAGATGAGAAAATATCAAACCTATTAGGTGATAATATTTTTGGGAAAAATGATGACACAATTGAATCAATAGTTAATAAATTATTATTGGAGAGAAACTCTTCAATATCCATTTTTGAAAATATTACGACCGGAACAATTTCAAAAATCCTCAAAGAAATGACTGGTAATATAGTTGTAAAAAGTGTAGTTTCTGACAAAAAAGAAACTATTAGTACACTTATAAAAAAATCACATCTGGATGTAGATATTCGTCAGGGTGAATCTGTAGCTACCGCTCTTGCCACGGCTGTCATGACGGATAGTGAGTCAACCTACGGGATATCTGTATACGGCATCGAAGATTCTGAAAAAAAATCAGAAAATTTATCTAGTGGAAATACCTGGATTGCTATAGTGGGTCCATTTGGTATAAAAACACGTCATATAAAATTGGCTGGAAGTGGAGAACCTGATAAACAAAGAACTTCAATGTATACATTAAATTTACTTAGAAAGTATTTGCTGGAAATGAATACAAAAGAATAGTTTCACAAAAAGTTATCAAGAAAGATTTTAAAGCAACAATCCTTAATGAACAACAAAATTCTAATAGCTATACTGACAACCGTAATGGTGTTTTTATTATCTTGTACGGACACTGTAAACGAATCCGAAACAATCCAAGAACCTACTCTAGTTCCTACCATAATACCGTCCCCGACACCTACACCTACACCTGTACCTATGAGAATAATTGACATCGATCCTATGTATGACCCAAACCGGTTTATTTCTGAAATGCCTGTTTCAGAAATAAATTGTCTATCAAATGCATTGGGTAGTAAACAGATTCTAATAAATTTAATATCTGCAGAACCAGGAACAGTTTATATAGATCAGGAACAAGCCAAAACTTCTGATGCTTGTCTTTCAAATAAAACAATAGAAAGAATTATTATTGGTCAACTTGATCTTCACACCGGAGGGTTAAGTCAAAATTCAGTTGACTGTATAAAAGATAGAACTGGCGGATCGGGGTCATTTGTTTATCTTTTCGCAAAAGATCCTCCTGACGAAACTTATCTTACGATTCTCCAAGCCCTTTTTTGTATTGATACTGAAGAAAGAATGATATTTGAATCAAGCAGACTCGGTAAACTAACATCTGCTCTAGGTGGAATAGAAAAAATAGAGTGCATAGTAAATGAAATAGGGCCACTTGGTTTAAATAAGCTCGGAAGCATTTTTAATTCCCTGCCAACAATACTTTACGAAAATCAAGATTCGTTGGATTCATTGCTACCTCTTTTGTCGTGTGGGTACTTGGACAAACAACTTGATGTCGCTGGAATCACTTCATTTGAAGCAATATGCCTACTGGAACACGCTGATAAAAATTCAGTTAGTGCAGTTCTTGTTGGTAATCAAAATCAAATTTCACCGAAATTAGTTCTTGATTTGGTCAACGCCGCGGTTAAGTGCAGCATATCGATTGAAAATACTAATATTGCTTTTCCAGCCCCAACCCCTGAACCTACATCAACTGCTGAACCTTCAACTAAAGAATCTAAAGAGGAAACTGAAAATACGACAGAATCCATTCAGTCATCTATAGAAAAAATACTAAAAGATTCAGAAATTACATGCCTAAAAAAATATATTTCGGAAGAAGAAATTGAGATGATGGTTGAAACTTTGTCACCAACGATGGAAATGTTTTTAGCTATAACAAAATGTAATATTAACATCACAGAAGTATTATCCCGAAAATAAAATAACGGTGGATTAAAAAGCTAGTTATTCCTAAACAACAAAGTAAACATACCTAGGAGGACTTCAGAAAATGAAAAGTAGGGCCGCTATTCATATTAAAACCAATCAACAATTGTTAATTGATGACATAGATATACCCGATCCAAAAACCGATTACGTAAATTTAAAAATGTTCTCAAGTGGCATATGTCATTCGCAACTTCATCAAATGAATAATCCTGAGTTTCAAACACCTGCTTTACTAGGTCATGAAGGAACAGGAATAGTAACAGACATAGGCAAAAATGTAACCCATTTAAAAGAAGGGGATCTCGCTATAGTTACATGGGTTCCCAGAAATCCTATCGAGGGAAGATGGGCCCCAGACCCCGGAGGAATGACATGGAAGGAAGCACCTCTTGAAGGATCCACCGCTACCTGGTGTGAAGATGTTTCAGTTTGGGGTGGTTATGTTGTAAAAATAAATGATGATAACCCAAAAGATATTTCATCCATTGTAGGCTGTGCCGTGTTAACCGGAGCCGGAGCAGTACTCAACACAGCTAAAGTGCGTCCAAATCAGTCGGTGGCCGTTTTTGGAGTTGGGGGCGTGGGTATGTGTGCCTTAAAAATGGCATCAATATTAGAGGCCTATCCGCTTATAGCCGTTGATATTGATGACTCTAAATTAGAATTTGCTAAACAATTTGGGGCAACCCACGTGATTAATTCAAAAAAAAGTGACCCTATTGAGGGTATTCATGAAATAACATCGGGAGGAGCTGACTTTGCTTTTGATGCTATTGGATTGAAAATTACCAATGAACAGATATTGCCATCAGTACGCAGTGGAGGGCCAGGTGCAGACAATGTCGGTGGCATGGCCGTTTTAATTGGTATGCCTGGCAAGGAAATGACTGTAGATCCTGGGCATTTCATGTTTCATCAAAGGCAATACAGAGGTTCACTTGGAGCAACCTATCCTGATAAAGATTTTAATATGTTCTTGCGCTGGCATAAACAAGGCAAATTTCCTTTGGATCAGCTCGTTACAAAAAGATATAAACTTGATCAGATTAATGAGGCATGTGAAGATTTAAAGAATGGAAAAATCTTGGGCAGAGCCATAATGGAATATTGAAAAACAGTGCAATACCGAATTCTTGGTAAAACGAGAGAAAAAGTATCAGTACTGTCATATGGAACAGGTGGGCCTTCTCAATTTGGACAAAAAACTGGTGTGGACGACAAAGGAAGATCACGACTAATTAATGTGGCGCTTAATAATGGAATAAACTTATTCGATACTGCTCCTAGTTATGCAAATAGTGAAGAATTACTAGGAAAAGCATTAAAAGGTATAAATAGAGACTCATATTTAATCGCTACAAAAGTGTCTACCAGAAATCAGGATTTAGTCGCCAGACGTGATTCCATTGGGGAATTCAAAAATCCTTTATTCCCTCGCAAATCACTGGAAAGGAGCCTAAAAAAACTAAATGTAGATCATATTGATATTTTCCAATTCCATGGTTTAGCGAATGACAACTATGACGACATAGTGGAATGTTTTCTGGAGTCGATAATCAAAGCTCGTGAAGAAGGGCTTATTAAATATATTGGTATTACTGAAAATTTAGTTAAAGAACCAAAACATAGTGGTATGGTTTTAGCCCTCGAAAAACATCCTGATATTTGGGACACTATCATGTTAAAGTACGGAATAATGAACCAATGGGCCGCAAAAAACATATTTCCTATCGTACAAAAAAAAGATATCGGCATTCTTAACATGGCTCCTGTAAGGCTCACGTTGACTAATAATGACCGTTTACTAGAAAGATTTAATGAATGGAGATTGAACCGTACCGACATACAAGGTACTTTAGAAGATTTAAAGTCACTAAATAATAACAATTTAGAAAACAGTGAAGAATTAATCTCCAAAGGATATGCTTTTGCTGCGTCTCACGATTGTGTTTCCACAATTATTACAGGTTCCTCAAACGAAAAACATTTAAAGGATAATATAAAATCTGCAAACTCAACAATAGATAAGGAAATTGTGAAAAAAATCATCGAATTGTTTGGGAATTCAGACTCGATAGATTAAAAAAACATTAAATTTCTTCTGATATATCTATGTCCTTTTGATAACCATTTATTTCACCTGAAATAACATCCCTCACTTTAACTTTTTTTTGGGATAAACCCGATTCGACGATAGAATATGCCAACCCAAGAGCGTTTTTGCCTTCCAATACTCCTACTTCTGGAGCCTCCGATTTTTCTACCGCCCTTACCCAATCCATATATTCATAAGCCAAAATTCGTGAATCAGTATCGTGAAATCCCATATCATATTGGCCTATTCTCCTACGACCATTCCACAACGTCGTAGTAAGATCATCTAATTCAAAACTAGGTACTAATTTAAGCAATTCTTCGCCAATTACTTCTTTGCCATCCATAAAAACTATTTTAGCTGGTTTTCCAGATCTGCTCTGCGTCCTAAAGAGCGTACCTTCACTTCCCGTTATAGTTTCAATACCTAGGCTGTGCCCGTGAGAAGTATCAGTGATCACTAGTTGCCCTATTGCACCGGATTTAAATTTTATTAGTGCAAAACCTGTATCGATGGCATCTTGTAATACTTCATCACCTGTTTTAAAGCCAGGTTCATTCCTGTGCTTATACATTTCTGCCAAATTAGGCGCTACATTAACCATAGGCATTAGCTTCCGGTTCGGTTCAAATACAGACGTTTCTGCATAAACACTTTCTGCAGGACCCATTAAATATAAAAGCATGTCTGAATTATGCACACCAGCATCTAAAACGATCCCACCGGCTTGCTGCTTTTTTGCGCGCCAAACCGTACTATGCATTACAGCTTTACGGCTACTCGAAGCATGTATATCCAAAGCGAAATACGGATCTCCCATCACACCACTATCCAAAAGGGCCTTAGATAATCTGTTTATTGGATCTCTCCTATAGTTTTCTGCAACAGCCAAAATACGATTGGTTCGTTTAGCTGATTCTTCCATCAACCTACAGGCCTTCATTGTTAAACCCATTGGTTTTTCAGTTATAACGTGCAATCCGAGTTCCATAGAAGCAATTGCTATTTTGTGGTGCATCGGTGTACTCGTGACAATTGCAATCCCATCTAAGTGACGTGAATTAATTAATTCCATATAGTCGGTATATATATCGGGAGGTTTTAATCCATTTTCATTAATGATGTCAACAGCTTTTTCGGCAACATTTTTGTGAACATCACAGACTGCCGCAAGTTCTATATCATTAAAATGTTTTCTTAGCTCTATGTGTCCAAAAATATGTCGCATCCCCATACCTCCACAACCAATCAAACCAATTTTAAAAGTCATCAAATACCCTATTGTTTAAATTCATCTCTTACAGTTTGAATATATCTTACCGCATTGAAGTTTATTAACTTGTAATCAGTAAGGTAACATTCCAATAAGCTCATCTATATTAGTCGGGTCAGCACTGAATCCTATCCCCAGACCAAGTACTATCTTTACGATGGTATCGTTGAAAGGGGTTGGAATATTTATTTCTCTTCCTTTTTGAGAGACATAACCGTTTAAAAATTCAATTTCAGTGCGGCGTTTTTTTAGCACATCTTGACCAAAAGATGGCCTAGCGTCAGTTCCTGCCCTACGCGCTGCCTCCAACATTGCATGTTCCAAAACTTCAATGTTTTTTCCTTCAGCTGCATTAATAACCTCCTCAGGATCAACACCACTAATTGGTTGAAGTTTATGTCCAAGTGCCATTGCGACCCTTGCTACTTCAGCACCCAATTGGATACCTACCCGCCTTGCAGCGGCTATTGTCCTTACTTCTGATGTGGAATACCCGGTTAAACCTGCCAAAGCGTTGGTCATACAATTCAACATCAGTTTGGACCATCTATCTCCCCATAAATCGGTAGTCACTTTCGAATCAGCAATATAGTTCAACATTTCAACTATTCGCGTTGCTCGTTCACTTTTTGAGCCGTCATGCTCTCCAATTTTAAATCCAAGTGGGTAGTCATCCGTACGTATAACCTCGCCCGGTTCATAACACGCGGCACCTATTGAAACTACGCAACCCAAAGCTTTTTCTACCCCAACGATAGACGCTACACGTTCATCGTTAATACCATTTTGGAAGTCAACAAAAAATCCTTCTTCTTTTTTAATATAATTTTTTATTAACATAGTTGCCCATTCCGTGTCATAACTTTTTACAGCTATAAATGCTGCATCAAAAACCCTACATTCTTGTTGTAATTCACTTATATGAAGGGCACGCGGTTTAGCTAGTAATTTCTCAGATTGGGTTTTGATTTTCAACCCATTTTTTTGTATTTCACATATGTGCTCATACCACTGATCAACTAACGTAACTTCGTGTCCCCCACGCGAAAGCATCCCTCCAACAAATCCACCAATTCCTCCTGCACCAATAATTACGATATCCATTAGTTACCCCTAATCCTCATAATATTTATCTTTACACACTTAAACCTAATCCAACGATGTTATGTAAAGCGATTTATTGAAAACGGCATTAAATCAAATTCTGAATTTCCTTCCGTAAGAAGGTTAAAGGCAATTTCACCGACTACTGGGGAAAACTTAAACCCATGCCCCGAACATGGGCTCAATATAAGAACGTTACTATGTTCAGGATGAAAATCGATAATAAATTCCAGATCAGGAGTGTTGGTGTACATACAAACTGAACGACCAATAACTTCACCCGGTAGTGATGGGACATAACGACGTATTATTGATATTAATTTTTTTTCTTCACTTCTCAAAACATTATTCCTATCCAAGGTATCTGGGTCCACTTCTAATCCGTCGTGGTGTATCGCTGCTTTAACTCCACGACCATAATTTGGTTGTATATAAATCGTTTGACCTGATTCATATTCCCATGAATGATTGGGAGAATTGCCAGGTAAAAACATATCATTATTAGAAATGGGATTAAACCAAAAAAGCACCTGACGTTCTATAGATAAAGGAAGCGATAAATCTAAACATAATTTATGTGCCCAAGCACCAGCGGATATTATCAATTTATCCCCAAAAAACTCATCTCCTGACTCTGTTTCTACCCGTACTCCAGAAGAAGAAGCGTCCCAATTTACAATTTTGTGATTAAATTTTAAATCAGCTCCGTTAATCCGTGCTAACTGCAAATGGGCATCAATTACTTTTTCAGGAAAAACCGCTCCTCCCATAATATCTAATACAGCGTCCATATTGTCTTCCGGTTCAAAGATGTTCCAAGTCGATCTAACTTCATCAGCAGTCATAAATTCAATTTCACATCCATGCATGTCGGCGCTTTCTTTAATTGAAGATAACCTTAGTGAACCTTTCCTTCCTACCTGTAGACCTCCAGTTATGTTTATCATTTTTGTACCAGTCAATTCTTGCAGTTGAAAAAATAAATCATATGATCGTGACACAAGTGGAACATAATGAGGACCTTCAGAGTATGCTTTTCTTATAATTCGAGCTTGACCATGTGAAGACCCCATATCATGGGGCGGATGATAAGTGTCAAATCCAATAACCTTCAGTCCATTTCTAGATAGGTTATAGGTCGCAGCACTTCCATGGGCACCCAATCCTATGACCAGAACATCAGCACTATTTTTAACCATGTAAATACTCCGAAAAAATCCAAGTAAATCTTATTTTGTATTATCGGCACCTAAAAGAGTTTTACGAATTACGTGATTCAATGAGGTGTGAAAATTAATTCCTATTTTAGCCGTAAAAACAGCAGTCAATATTACTATAATGACACTTAACGGGGAGCTGATATTTGGTACCGAAAACATGCCCAGAAATTTCGGCACAAAAATAATGGCGGAACCTAAAAATGAAACTGCAAGCACCCCATATAAAATTCTCGTTACTAAAGTTTTATTGAGATGTCCTGACGATTTATTTTCCTTATTTAATTGTAAAAAAATACTCTCCGACGCCTTAACAGTTGCTTTCAACATGAGAATTCCAGAATGAACGACTAAAGTCACTACCGCACTTACTAAAAATGTGTTAAATAACAAAACGGCAGACCCATAGGAAGTCATCAACCTAGAGCTCATATCAGTTACAGAAACCCCAACCGCAACTACTAACATGATAATAAGCAAGTTAACAGCCAACGAGATCACAATACTTCCAATTTTTACAGCGTCATTAGTGTCGGACCGTACCCTTCCTACTAGCCGCCTAAAGTAATTAAGCATTCTGAGTATAGAATAGCCAAAAAACGAAGGAATAATAAATTTAAGTCCGTTAAAAACAAACACTGATGATTTATTTAGCCATATATATATAACAGAAGTTAGCAAAACGCTTGCGGTGATCGCTGGGTAAACCGGTGCAGCCAACAAATTGGATCCCTCGCCGAGCCGGCCTATAGCTAACGAGAATTCTCCGCTTTGCGCCATTCCAGTTCCAACAGACATGGAAGTTTTTCCATTGTGCCCAAATAGGTAAGTTGCAAATGATACGGCAATAACCTTGCCGAAAATTATCACTAAAGTAGCGACCATCGCTGGCAAAATAAACCCGTAAAATTCATGAATATTCAAAAGCATTCCAGTAGAAACAAAAAAAAGAGCGGCAAAAACATCTCGTAAAGGTGAAATGAGGGACACAATCTTTTCCCTGTGTTTAGTGTCTCCTAAAACGGTGCCTATCAAAAATGCTCCCGCGCCTGCCGAAAGGCCAGACTCTCTCGCTATAAGACCCATACCAAAACAAACACCCAAAGCCCCTATTAACACAAACTCCATAGAATTGGACTTGTCCATATATTTAAGAAGTTTTGGTGCGAACAACCCACCAAAAACGAGTGCCCCTACTGTAAATATTCCTAATTGGAAAGTCAAAAAACCTAGATTAAATCCCCCTTGAGCGCCGTGATTTATTAACCCCGAAAGAGATGCCAATAACACAACTGCTGCAAAATCTTCAACAACTAATATTCCAACGATTAACTGCCCTCTAACGGTACGGGTTTCTTTGTTATCACCTAAAATTTTTACCAAGGCCGCCGATGATGAAAAGGCCAAAGCGGACCCAAAAACAAAAGCTGAAGCAGAATCTAAACCTATAATAATACCTGCGTAATATCCTAGGAATATCATAGATATTATTTCAAAAATACCAATAATTAATACCCTTACTCCCACTTTCCTAATACGTTCCCAACCAAATTCAACACCCACATAAAATAGAAGAACTACTAATCCAACTTCCGCAAGAAGAGAAATATTACTTGAGTCAGATATGAATATACCTGGCAAAGTAAACGGACCAATCAGGATACCAGCAATAATGTAAACTGGAACTGAAGGAAGACGAACCAATCTACCAAAAGCCAAGGCTAACGCCCCTGCAACCATTATCAAAGCAAATTCGCTTATGAAATCATCGCTCAAAAATAATACCCGTTCGACCTTGAGGCCAATAGTTAATAAATAATCACGTACTCAGAAATCCTAACGAATTAACTGACGATAATACCAGTATTCTTAATACGAGATTATACGAGGACTATGTGGGGACTATTTGAAACATTTATGTCATTGATATGAAATTAATAGGAGTTCAGAATTTAATTTAGACAAAATTTCGAAGCGAATCGAGATTTTGATATCTTTAATTCCCCTTCAATTGCCTCAAAAATTTTCTCTATATCATCATCCGTGTATGAAAACGAGTTTCTATTGGAACATTGAGTTAAAATCCGTATCCTATCAATTACAGAATTCGTTCGTTTTTCCGCTTGAGATTTAAACGCTTGATTTTTATTGTCCAACATATGTTTTACCTCTGACTTTTTAAAATAGTTGATACCTAAAACGTTATATTAAATATCAGAACCAATAATAGAACATACATTCTGTTATTTCAAAATCCTGACGTCATAATGGTTTCAAATCGATTAGCGAATAATTTGTTGATTACTAAATTGCCATCGATTTCATAAGTCATCAAAAATTCTCTATAATTTGTTATTGGTGTTGAAATTTTGGAACATTCATTGGATTAATTATTTTGCGATAAGTTGTTCTGACGTGATTATGAACACATTATCTAACAGTCTCCTACGTAGTTTGAGAGCGGCAGAACCGATTCTTCGAAACTCTGTATAAGTTTGTATGTTATCCTCGATACGTAAAATAGTGGGAATTATTAATGAAGATTTTAGTGACAGGGTCCTCCGGGTTAATAGGACCTAACATTATTAAATTGTTGAACGATCGGCATCAATTTTCTGGATTGGATAAAGATCGAGGTTCTCTAGATATTAACACTACTTTAGCGGATGCAGCTAACATCAACGAAATTCTACCAGCATTTCGAGACACGGATGCCGTCGTCCATCTGGCAGCAAATTCATCAGTAAACACACCTTGGGAAGATGTTTTGAACAACAATATTTCACTAACCCGCAATGTGTTCGAAGCCGCAAAATGTACTGGGGTTAAAAAGGTTGTTTTCGCTAGTTCAAATCACGCGGTAGGAAATTTTGAATTTGATGAACCTTATTGCAGAATTATAAAAGGCAATTACGATGGGATCAAACCAGGTACATACCGACTCATAGATCATAAAGTACCTATTAGGCCAGATAGTAACTACGGCGTTAGCAAAGCTTTCGGAGAGGCTATGGGGAGATACTATAATGAGCATTTTGGGTTAGAAATCACATGTCTCAGGATAGGAACAGTAAATGCCCAAAATAAACCAACCAACACACGAGCTTTTTCAACATGGCTTAGTTATCAGGACTTAGCACAATTAATTGAACTATCCTTAGTTCGTTCAAGGGGTTTCAAAATTTTTTACGGAGTTTCAGACAATACTTGGAAAATTTGGGACATAGAATATGCGAGAGAAGTTATAGGGTATAATCCCATTTCTAACGCTGAGAATTATAGGTAGTCACTTAATTATTGAGTAATTACAATGCAGAAGTTTGATAATAATTTAAAAAACATAGTAATAGCTTTTGATATTGGTGGCACGAACATGCGGGTGGGCTTTGTAGAATCATCTACCATAATCTCTCGTACAACCATATCAACATTACCAGAGAACGGGATAGAAAACGCCGCAGAACGGCTATCTGAAGTAGCCCTGAAAAACCCTTTAATGAGCAGTTCAAATATTGTTGGAATAGGAGTTTCAACAGCTGGACCCATTAACCCAAAAACGGGCGTGTACAACCACCCTCCAAATTTGCATGGGTGGCATAACAAAACAATGAAACCTTTATTAAAAAAAAACCTCGATCTCCCTGTTTGGATTGGTCATGATGCTACGTTAGCCGCATTGGCTGAAACACGAATAGGTAGACACAAGGGTACAAAAAATTTGATTTATGTCACCATTTCAACTGGTGTTGGGGGTGGAATTATTGCTGATGGCGAGATGGTAACTGGTGCCACGGGAGGTGCCGGTGAAGTGGGACATATCCTGGTTCGATCTGATGGTATTAATTGTAACGTCGATTGTACAGGGTGCTTTGAAGGGAACGCTTCCGGTCCAGCAATAAAAAAACTTGCCCTATCGAAGATAAAAGAGGGAAGAAAAACAATATTACACAAAAATAAATCAGAGGAAATCGAATCGATAACACCTGAGGCAGTGATATTAGCTTCAATAAAAGGAGATAAGTTTTCTGAGGAAATTATAATGACAGTCATTGAAAATATAGCCCAGGGATTATCTTCCCTTCTTAATATATTTGAACCCGAAGCCTTGATAGTTGGAGGGGGAGTGATGAAGGGTTTAAAACACCGGTGGGGAGAAATAGTCAAACTGGTAATTTCCACAGCACTTCCTCGTTACAGGACTGGTGCACCTATTTATATTACAGAGATGGGAGACGATATTGGTATTTTGGGAGCAACGCAACTGGTTTACAAAAATTTGTACGGTTAGTAACGAATTAATTATTTCTATCCCAGAAATCATCAACTTCCGAAACGTCGATAAAGGGATCTAACTCGTTTTGTTCTTCCGATGATTTGATGGTTAAAGTCGACCAATCACCATTAAAAACATTATCTTCTTTTTCCGAAGGGTTCTTTTTCTTGCCAAGTTCATTGCTTTCATTAAACAAATTCAGGTCAACGTTATCTTCCTGAGAAATAAACCTAAGCGAATCAATCGAGGCCGAAATCACTTCAGGTTCGGGATTTTTTAAGGATTTAATAAGTAAAGTAATTGATTTCTTACCACCTATTTTTTTTAGAGACAAAATAGTTGCAAGTTGCACAGAAAGTTCGGTATCATCAATTAATTCTGTCAATTCGTCCGCCATTTCAACATCACATAGTTCGGAAAAAGCGTTAATAGCCTCTATTCTTATCCGGGCAGAAGAATCGAACAAAGATTCTCGGACATAAATCAGCCATTTTGGATTTGACGTTCTACCCATTGACAAAATTGATGCTTGTTTTTCTGAAGTATCCGTTGAGGAATAAAAAAAATTTATGTAATGGTCCATTTCAGAATCATTGAAAACTGACACAGCCTTTAGAGCTTTTATTCTATTTTGATTGTCCAAACGACAACTTTTTACTAAAGTTTTTAATTTTGATCTAATCAATGAATTATCTCTTTTCGTCAACTTGTCGTTTAACGCCATTTCACAAAAATTTGACATAACCTCAGCAGCAACACCTGACACATTTTGATCCAAATCGGAATCTAAAATACGACAAAGGATTTTAATCAAAGTTTTATCGGAGGTATTTGAAATAGCCAACAAACAATAAATCCTTACAACTGATGAAGGGTGAGTTAAACCGCGTTTAAAAATTGAATCAAACGTAGCTCCAATTTTGTTCTCGAATAACTGATACAACATAGAAATAAACGAACAGGTAACTATATCGTCCCAACAAACCCATTCACTTTCCAAAATTTTTAATTCAGAAGAAGAAATATTGGAAAATTGCATTAATTCTTCTGTTTGAGAAAGCAACCCTTTGGAAGTTATTAATTTTATTATTGATTCAACTCCCATAATGTCTTTTACCTAAAGCTGTCCTGCGGAAATTTCAACACCCGTACAACTTATCGTCGGCACCCTTCCAGAACCAAAAACCCACTCGCTATCATCACTTATACATTCAATTTGCGATAAGCATTTATAAGCGTTACCCGATATTACAGTGTCTTTAACCCGCCCTGTAATTTCTCCATTTTGAATTCGATATCCTAAAGAAACATTAGCCTTAAAATCTCCCGAGAGCTCGTTTCCTTGTCCCGCTCCCAATAACTCTTCTACAATCAAACCATCTTTTGTGTTGGAGATAATTTCAGTCACCTTTGCTGATCCAGATGCTATATCAATATTGGAGGTCGATGGGTAAGGATGTGATCCAAGTGACCTGAATGCCGACCCTGATGAATTATTACCTGTTTGTCCAGCAGTTTGTAAATCATAAAAAGGTTCAACCAAAATTCCATTTTGAACTAAATTGATCATTCTTGTTGGCACACCTTCATCGTCAAAAGGTCTTGTCCCGCGACCGTTTAACAAATGTGGATTGTCCTGAATCGTCAAATCTTCATGTAATTTTTTCTTGCCCCAATCTCCAGAAATTGGCGACGACCCATTAGCTAGGTTTTTACCATCAAATCCCGACAACAAAGGATTCATAAAAGTCTGAAGAAATCCTGATGGCATAAAAATAACCGGTATTTCACCCAAAGATACAGGAGGGCTAGATACATTTGAACTCCAGTTCAAAGATCTCTTAAACCGATTAAATATTTGTATTAAATCCTCTTTGTTCGCTTTAGTATGTGAAGAATATCCCACAAAGATATTTAACATATCTGATTCTTTTATCAACTTAGCAGCAAGATAAAAATAAAATTGTGTATAAGAGTATCTCTTATATAATCCGGTGGTATTAAAGATCTTCTTAGTCCCCTTTGACCACCCAATACCAGAATCGCAAACTAGTTGAGGAGATAATTGCAAAACCTTATCGATAAAATTTTCTCCGATAGTAATTAAATCATTCGAAGTAGTTGTTAACAATTGATCGTCGTAAATATTGACTTCCGTATGATTACAATCCTCCGGAAAATTAAACGAAGCCGTTGAACCAAATTTACTGATTTCCAAAACCCGGTCGATTAATTCGTTTTCCCGCGAAGGATCAGTGGAGGCCGATAAGCCAATCCGACCATCTTTCACACCTCGTAAAGCCACCCCAGATGTTCCTTTTCTTGAAATAGCTTTTAATTTATTAGATTCAAAGTGTACTGGAAAACTTTCGCTATCGAAGCGATAAACCTCAGCTTCATCGAATGTAGCTTTCGCTCTTTTTATTAACGGCTCGCATGTCATCTATTGATTTATCCTCCAGAAATTAAACAATTCCTTATCCTGATATGCGGACTTCCAGTAGCTACTGGAAGAGGTGACTGCCCAGCCTTTCCACAGCCCCCGCCTTGATTCATCCCTATGTCATTTCCAACCCCATCCAAATTTTCCAAAGTAGAAAACAAGTTCCCTGTTAACATAACCGGACGTATGGGTTCTTCAACATTCCCGTTTCTTATCATATACGCTTCTCCCGATGAAAAAGTAAACATTTCATGTTGGGTCATACCACCATACCAGTTTTTTACATACACTCCATCGCTAACACCTTCCAAAAGATCTTCAAACGTCGCTTCACCAGCTTCAATCTTAGTATTTGTCATTCGAACAATCGGCGGAAAAGCATAGTTAATAGACCGAGCGTTTCCAGTCGGATTTTCATCCAGTTTCCCCGCCGTTTCTCGAGAATGCAATCGTCCCACTAGTTCTCCTTGCCTTACCAAAGGAGTAACAGACGCAGGTGTTCCTTCATCATCATATTTATAACTTCCTCTTAGTCCTGATATTTGAGCACCGTCTGTAAAATTCAAATGCTTTCCACCAAATTTGCGACCGAGATACATAATGTCTTTGAGTTTAGAATTTTCATAAACATTATCGGCTTCTGACAAATGCCCAAAAGCCTCATGAACAAAGACACCGGCAAGAACTGGATCTAACACCACGGTCCGTTCACCACCTCGTAAAGGTTTAGATTTTAGTAAACCTAAGGCTTTTTTGGTAGATTCAATTATGGCTTCATCCAAGTCTTCCACAAGATTAAAATCACCAAGCGAACCTATCGAAAATCCTGACTGTTGAACATCTCCACCTTCCCTTGCCTGAATGGATATACGAAAAGTGACATGCTTGTGTTGTTGATCAATGTAAGTACCTTCAGAATTACCAAAATATACTCTTCTATTCGTGTCGGAATAAACAATGTCAGTCCCCGAAACACCCTTTACTGACCAAGCCAATTCCAAATAATGATCCATCAATCTCTTTTTTTCTGCCAGAGAAATACTATTTGGGTCTTTTCCAGAAAAATTTTTTACCGAGTCGATCCTGGGTTCTACCTCAGCTAACAAGGTTTTTTCATCACCTATAAATCTAGCTTGATTTGTAGTATCAAGGATCTTATTTTTTATACCGATTAGAGAATTAAAACTTGAGAAAGCCCAGGCACCTTTATATGCAATCCTAACATTACCTCCCAGGTCACGATTTTGAGAAATATTATCAAGTTCTTTGCCCTTGTAAACTAATCGAGTGGAATCAGTTTCTTCAATTCTAATTTCGTGATAGTCTGCTTGATCGTTATTTGAGTTATCGGCGATATAATCTCTGTACTTCAATTTCAATCCTTTGATTAAATAGTAACAATACAATTAATTTAATTCTCAGTTATTTTCAAATCATTCAATGTATAAACCATATAAACAAGCAGTTACTAAATTAATGACGCTTGCAAATTTTGAAAGTACAACTAAGACGAATATCAAAGGTAACTTTCATTTAGAAAGAATCACACGATTGTTAAAATATATAGGAGATCCCCACGCATCAATCTCCTCTATCCATGTAGCGGGAACGAAGGGTAAAGGAAGCACATGCGTCATGATATCTTCAGCTTTAATTAGTTGTGGTTATCAAGTCGGGTTTTTTTCATCTCCCTCCATACACAAAATTACGGAAAGAATTGCCCTAAATAACCGTCCGATTTCTGAGGAAGACTTTACTGACGAAATAAATGAATTATGGCCCGCCGTAGTGAAAATAACTGATGATGGTGATATTGGATCAATAACAGTATTTGAAATGCTCACGGCGATGAGTTTACATTACTTTAAAAAGAAATCGGTAGATTTCGCGGTGATGGAAGTGGGCTTAGGAGGTCGATTAGATTCCACAAATGTGATTCGTCCCTTATTATCAGTAATAACACCCATTAGTATTGATCATGTGGATGTTCTAGGTAAAACTATTGAAAGTATAGCTTTAGAAAAAGCCGGCATCATAAAAGAAGGTGTCCCGACCGTTTTATCTGATCAACTACCCGTAGTTGGAAAGGTTATTGGTAGATATGCAAAAAGACATAAATCCCCTGTATATAATTCGACAGATATTATCAAGATCACTGATCAAAAAAACTTAAAAAGGTCCGGGTCAAGTTTTTTGTTCTCGTTGAATAAAAGAAAATTAAAATGCAATGTTCCCCTAGTGGGCCCTCATCAGGTCGACAATGCTCGTACAGCGTTAGCCTCATTAGCAAAATTATCCGAAATGGGAATAAAAATACCTTTAGAAAAAGCTACTGAGGGTATATCAAAATTAAAGTGGCCAGCCAGGGGACAGGTAATCAGGAAAAATAAATTGGAAATTTTTGCAGATGGTGCCCACAATAAAGCTTCAGGCATAGCATTACTGAAAACTTTGAAATCACTATATAAAAATATCACCAATCCAATATTGATATATGGTTCCGGCTATGGACATGATCCATCAGAAGTAATTAATGAAATTTTACGTATCAACCCAATAATTGTTCTAACCCGCTCTAGACATCCGAAATCAATTCCCGTTGAAGAATTAGAAAGAGAACTACTCCAATTAAAAATACCTATATACGCAACTACAAAAAACACAAAATTAGCTGTAGCATTAGCAACAAAGTTACGGACAAACGATTCCATTATCATAGCAACGGGATCTCTTTTCGTAGCTGGAGAAATTATTGAAATTATGAACAACATAAAACCTGAACTTTACCAGTTCATAAAAAACTAAAAACACATTAATAATTTATGGCAAAAATATCAAATAGGGAAAAAGTTGTGGTCACGGGAATGGGAGTGGTATCGTGTCTCGGTTGTTCCGTAAAAGAATTTTGGGACAATCTAATAAAGGGAATTTCTGGTATAAAAACAATAAGTTTGGTGTCACCAGAACCGTTCTCGTGTAAAGTCGCCGGCGAAATTAGAAACTTTAATCCAGGCGATAGAATTAACAAAAGAGAATCACGAAGAATGGCTCGTTTTACCCAGTATGCAGTGTACGCAGCTGAAGAAGCTTTCATAGATTCAGGAATAGACGTCGATAAAGAAAACATGGATCGTGTTGGAGTCTTATTGGGAGTGGGATCAGGCGGCCTTCCAGAAACTGACGAACAGGCCGAAATAAAATCTGCAAGAGGTGTTATGCGGATGAGCCCTTATTACATTCCCATGATGCTTCCCAATATGGCATCAGCAAATCTTAGCCGC
>Ga0187827_10001774_pt1 | contig 30881 bp, 19 predicted proteins | sample ETNtaG_39_FD_167969 | JGI IMG/M metagenome (GOLD analysis project Ga0187827, IMG submission 167969) | Marine microbial and viral communities from oxygen minimum zone, Eastern Pacific Ocean - ETNP2014_SV_150_PacBio MetaG (Illumina Assembly) | ecosystem: Environmental > Aquatic > Marine > Hypoxic...
CCACCAACCTTTTGATCCTTCCATTGAATCAGTTGTAAACATAACTGTAGACACAAGTGTACCGAACACTGCTCCAGAAGCAGGTTTTACCTGGACAGCTGATGGTCTAACAGTAACGTTTTCGAATAGCTCATTTGATCCAGATGGAGATGAAATGACCTATAGCTGGGACTTTGGCGATGGTAATTCATCCACGGATGAAAACCCCATCCACACATATGATGCTGCAGGGACCTATGGCGTAAGCCTTAATGCCAGTGATGGCGACCTGTCAAGTACAACAACAGCTGATGTCACCGTAACAGATGAAGATCCAGGCGACATGCCTGAATTTGCTGTTACTATTAATACTGCCGGCGGAACGTCCAATTACCCTTTGACTATTGGTGTATCGCCAGATGCTACCGATGGATATGATGCGGGAATTGACCAGTATGCACCGCCTGCACCACCGCCCCCGGCATTTGACGCCGCTTTAGGCTGGGATGGTGATCGGTATTATACCCAGATCCTTGCCAGTACCACGGAAGAGCGCGAGTTTGATATTCAGCTTGCATATCCAGAAGACAACTTAATCACCATAACCTGGGACAACACCGGCTGGGGTGCTTTGGGTGATTTTCAACTTACCGATGCATTTGGTGGTGTTCTTGGAATTGATATTGATATGACTGAAGAAAATAGCCTAACCCTGGATAACCCTGCATTCAATACCTTAAAAATATTTATGACCCCCAGCGCGCCTGTAGCTGGCCCGGATACTGATTTTTCCGGAAGTCCAACTGAGGGATATTCGCCTTTGGCTGTCAGTTTTACTGATATGTCAACCCAGGGCGATGGTGCTATTGATAGCTGGAGCTGGGACTTTGGTGATGGTGGAACATCCAGCGACCAAAATCCGAGCCATACCTATGATACCTCAGGTGTGTATACTGTAAGCCTCAGCGTAACCGATGAAAATGGTGCTGCGGATACAGAGGTCAAAACAGATTATATCACCGTGATGGAACCAGTGGTTCTCACAGCTGATTTTTCAGGGACTCCAACCGTTGGAATGCCTCCGCTTGAAGTGTCTTTTTCCGATCTTTCCATGGCGAGCACAGGATATGAAATTTCATCCTGGAGCTGGGACTTTGGCGATGGTGATTCAAGCACTGATCAGAACCCATCACACACTTATGCTGAGCTTGGTGAATATACAGTTTCGCTTACTGTAACAGATGGCACTGGATCGGATACAGAGACCAAAGAAAATTACATCAATGTTGTGGATATTGAACCGGGAGACCCGGAATTTGCATTTACACTCAATGCAATGGGATCTAGTTATGGAACTGATCTCACGTTCGGATTTTCACCGGATGCAACAGATGGCTATGATGAAAACATTGATTTTTATGCTCCTCCCGCACCGCCGCCGCCATCATTTGATGCTGCCTTAGGTTGGGGAGGGGACAGGTACTTTACTCAGATACTGAACGGCTCCGTTGATGATCTTGTTGAGCATGTGTTTGATATTTTACTCCAATTTGATGAAAGCAGCATGGTCACGATTTCCTGGGATAACACCAACTGGGGTATTTTGGGATCGTTCCAACTTACGGATGCCTTTGATGGTGCTCTCGGAATTGATATAGACATGACATCAGAGTCTTCATTGTCATTGGATAATCCGGCATTTAACACATTAAAATTAAAAGTAACCCCAACTGGTGCAAGCATGCCAACTGCAGATTTTACAGCGGACAATACTGAGGGATACCCGCCTTTGACAGTCAGTTTCACAGATGCTTCTGTAGAAGGATCGAGCCCAATTGTTTCCTATAGCTGGAATTTTGGAGATGGGGATTCGAGTGATGTACAGAATCCAACCCACGAATATGCGAGTGATGGAAATTATGATGTGTCGCTCACGGTAGCCGATGCCGCAGGGTTGACGGACACAGAAACAAAAGTAGAATTTGTAGTAGTGATACCCTTCAGCGGTCCGGACGTAGATTTTACTGCTGATGTGACTGCAGGCGCACCACCGCTCACAGTGAACTTCTCTGATTTGTCTACTACTGACCCCGGTTATGATCTCACATCATGGGCCTGGGATTTTGGTGATGGTGGTACGAGTACTGATCAGAATCCAACGTATACATACGAGGAACAGGGATATTTTACAGTATCGTTAACAGTCACAGATGAAAATGGTTTGTCTGGTACTGAAGTAAAGGATGAATACATTTCGGTGGTCATTGAAGATCTCTGGCCTCCCGCAAACCTCCAGGGTGTTGCTGTTCAGCATGATGGCCAGGTAGATGTGGAACTGGAGTGGGATGCCCCGCAGGATCCGAGTGCCATATTCATTAACTACGATGACGGTGTAAACAATGACGGTATCGGTTTGAGCGCTGGTGGAGACTGGATGTACGCTGCCAGGTGGGACACAGATGGTATTGGCGGTTATGATGGGCTGTTTTTGACAACAGTCTATTTCTTCCCGAGAGGCATTGCAACCACCTTTACTTTAAGGGTCTGGATAGGCGCCAATGCAGGGACCATCATCCATGAGCAGGATATTAGTCCCGTAAATGACACGTGGAATGAGATTGCCCTGGATGAGGTGGTAGTGATTGATGGCTCCCAGGAGCTTTGGATTGGTTTTGCAATGAGTCAGCCTGCAGGCGAATTTCCTGCTGGCTGTGATGCTGGACCTGCCGTGGCAGGCTTTGGAGATATGCTTACTCTGGATGGTGCGACATGGGAGTCCATGGCAAATTCTTACGGATTGAACTACAACTGGAATATCCAGGGTCTTTTGAGCGATGAGCCAGGGGCAAGAGATATAGCATCCAACCCAATAATTCTTGAGCCAATGAATGCGGCTCTTCCTGAAAGGACCAAAGACGTTCCTTTAAAATTGGGAGGACTTGAAATTCCTGAAAATAATACGCTTGCAAGGCAAACCCGGGATTTCCAGTACTACAATGTTTATAGAGATGGTGAAGTTATTGATATTGCTTATGAAGAAGATTATACGGACGTTGCACTTGAGAACGGAACCTATGTTTATGAGGTGACAGCCCAGTATGACGGAGGCGAATCACTGCCTTCCAATGAGGCTGAAGTCCTTGTATACTACGACCCGAACCAGGTTGGCGTGAGTATGCATATCCTTCTTGATAATTATCCAGGTGAGACTACCTGGGATCTTAGAGATGCCAGCGGAACCATCCTGGATTCCGGCGGGCCTTACAGTGAGGCCGGGGGAAATGTGTATGCAGACTGGTCCCTCTCTGTCGGTGATTATGTCTGGACTATCTATGACTCCTTTGGTGATGGTATCTGCTGTGCATATGGCAATGGATATTATGAACTCTCCATGTTTGGCGAAGTATTTGCTGAAGGTGGTGAGTTTGGTTCTTCCGAAGCCGTACCGTTTACGGTGGAATCACAGATCATAGGTACTCTTGCCGGTACAGTTTCAGATCTTGAGGGAAATCCGCTTGATGGTGTTTCTATATCCATTGGTGGTGAGGAAGAAGCCATGACCGATTCAGATGGGAATTACTCATTTGACATTGGTATTGGTATCTATAACCTGAATGCTTCCAAGCTTGGTTATAATGATGGCAATGCTACAGGAATAGAGGTATTGGAGGATCAGACGACTACCGTTGATTTTACTCTCGAGGCCATTCCTACAGTGTCAGTTTCAGGGCATGTAACTGGTTTTGATGCTCCTGATGGACTGGAAGGCGCCACGATTGAATTAACCGGCTATGCTGATTATGAGGTTTTGACAGACGCAGGCGGAGATTTTTCCATAGGTGGAGTATATGTTAATAATGAGTATCATCTCAAGGTCTCGAAGCCTGGTTATCAAACCTATAACACAGATATTGACGTAGGCACTGAGGATGTAGATGTTGGTACCATTGATCTTCCGGAATACACTGAACCGCTCTGGCCGCCTGAAAATCTTACAGCGACCGTTTTTCAGCAGGTTAATGTGGCCCTTGCCTGGGATCCTCCGGTTGATCCGTCTGCCATTGAGCTTGCCTATGATGATGGTGTAGCGGAGAATTACTGGTATATTTCATCTCCCATAGACGAAACTCAGCATATGGCTGTTGGATTTACCTATCCTGAGGATTGTGTAGTTAATACGGGAAAATTTAATATGTCTTTTGAAGGCAGCATCGACTCCTTTGACTGGCATCTTCTTGGAGGATCAGCCAGTGGTCCGGATATAAATAATATCCTGGCAAGCGGAACTACCGCTCTAAATGGTGATCCTGCAGGAGGCTGGTATTTTGGTGACTTTAGCGGCGTTGAAGTCTCTGCAGGTGACTGGTTTTATGTTGACGTCCAATATCGTAATGGTATGGCACCCGGTTCAAATAATTATATGTGTGGTGGTGATGCGTCCGATATTGATCCATACTCTTGGTATACTATCGATGGGGGTAACAGTTGGGTGAGTATTGCAACTTTAACTGATATTATGTTCAGGGCGTTGATTTCTACCGAAGATGGGAGATCTATCTCTCTGGATCCTGTTCCGTCTACTCCGAGTCCATCCGCAACTGTTGGTACAGTTGCTGATATGCCGGGTATGCCTGATGAGATGCTGGCCAAGGTAACCAGCGTGCCTTATGCTGAGCCACAGGTTATAAGCCATCTTACACGTGATCTTCAGGGATATAATGTGTACCGGGATGGGGAAGTGATTGATTTTGTTGAAAGCCCCGGGTACGATGATCTTAATCTTGATGATGGAACCTATGTCTACAGAGTGACAGCCATGTACGATGGTGGTGAATCTGAGCCCACCGATGAAGTTGAGGTGGACATATTTTATGTTCCTGTTGATGTTGTCATTATTGACCTTGACCCAACATCAACCGGGCAGGCGTTGAAAAATGCTTTAAACAATGTCTACAGCGGTGGAGTTGAGATTGCCTACAGCCTGGATGAATATTCGTTGCCGGGCATGGACGCTGTGTTTGTTTTATTGGGTATTTTCTCCAATAACACTGTGATTCCTGTTGGTTCAGAAACACCTCTGACTGAATACCTTGATTCCGGCGGAAATCTCTACATGGAAGGTAGTGACATGTGGTACTACGATCCGCAGTTCCAGGGCGCGTATGATTTTGGTCCTCTTTTTGGCATCAACGCTGTTGCCGATGGATCTGGTGACCTTTCACAGGTAACAGGATATGATTTCCTTGAGGGAATGTCCTGGAATTATTCCGGTGAAAACAACTGGATTGATCAATTATCCCCTGTCGGTAATGCCGTTACCATTTTCAGGAATGATCAGGTAGGCTACGACTGCGGTATTGCCAACGATGCTGGCAATTACAGGACGGTTGGTACTTCGTTTGAGATTACAGGTCTTGGCGGTAATAACAATCTTGAGGATGCAGTGCTGGGCATTGTCGATTTCTTTGGTATTGGCACGCCTCCGGGAATTGTTTCCGGTAATGTGACCTTGGATGGAGGCTCCGGTGATGTTACAGATGCGCTTGTCACTGTTGGAAACAGGACAGATAACCCGAATTCAAGTGGTGATTATTCCATTCAGATCCAGGAAGGTGTCTATGATGCTTCAGCGGCACTGTTTGGGTATTATACTGACGCTGTAGAAGATGTGGAAGTAATTTCTGAACAGACGACCACGGTTGATTTCACACTTAGCGCCATGCCCACCGTTTCGGTGTATGGCCAGGTTGTTGAGTTTGGAACCATGACACCGCTTCAGGGTGCCGTTGTTGAATTGACTGGTTATGCGGATTACTCTGGAACCACAAATGCATCTGGAAATTTCGAAATTCCAGGAGTGTATGCAGACAATACGTATAGTGTAGAGATTTTATATGGTATTTTAGCGCCATACAACGGGATGATTGATGTGGGCACTGAAGATTATGACATGGGTGTCATTGAACTGAGCGAAATAGTGTATCCGCCGTCTAATCTCACTGCGGAAGTGCTGGACTACAATGATGTACATCTGGCATGGAATTCTCCCACTGCCTTGGAGGAAATGGAGCTTTCCTATGATGATGGCGTCCTTGCAAACGCATTCTATTTTTATGATACGTATGATAATGGCTTTGCCCATGGAACCCGGTTTGATGTTGAAGGGAATTATAATATAGTAGCAGTTTCTGGAAAAATCCTTTCCGAAGGGGATCAATATTGGCCATGGCCTAATGGTACCCATGGTCCGGTACGTGTGATGGTATTCGACGACCAGGGAGGCCAGCCCGGTAATATGCTTGCTGATGAAGAAGCTGTTGCCGAAGACGGCTGGGCAACCATAGATGTTGGTGTCAGTGGATTGTCAGGACCATTTTATGTCATTGTTTCTCATAGTGACGATTGGAGTGCTGGCGGTGATCCGGAAGGATATGGAATTGATGGTGGTGTTGATTACCCGAACCAGATGTATACGATGCAGGATGGTGCATGGTCATCTGGAGATGTACTTGGTTATGGTGGTGACTATATGAACCGGGCTTTGATTGAAGGACCTCCTGGCATGCAGCTTTTGCAGTACTTTTCAGATGGTACGACTTCAGGCTCTGTTATGGATGTTGAAGGAATTACATGTTCATCTCTGGGAGCTTATCTTGAAGATGCCGGTATTGAAGGACAGGAATTCAGTACCCCAAGCTCATCTCCTTATCCTGATATGAATACCGACACTGATATTGAAAGAGATCTTTCAGGCTACAATGTTTACAGAGATAATGATATGATTGCTGAGACCTGGGAAGATACAACGTATGTTGATAATAATGTTCCCAACGGTGCTTACACCTATTCTGTCAGGGCAGTCTATTCCTCTGGTATTTCAGACGCGATTTATACTGATGTGATTGTAGATGCTCCTCTTATACCGGACTTTGCCGGTGATCCGACTGAAGGGAGTGCTCCATTGGTTGTTCAGTTCACAGATGAGTCCACTGTATTTGATGCACCGCTTGTAGCGTGGTATTGGGATTTTGGTGACGGATCAACAAGCAATGACCAGAACCCGGTTCACATTTACAATGATCCGGGATCATATACAGTTATTTTAATGGTTTTGGATCTCAGCGGAATATCTGCAACAGAAAGAAAACAGGATTACATCAATGTGTTGTATGAGCCCGGTCCTGGCGAGTTCGCAGTTACATTTCTCGCTACGGGCGGCCCGACACAAATCACGTATGATATGACTGTTGGGTTTATGGCTGGCGCCACAGATGGATACGATGAAGGTATTGACCAGTATGCACCACCAGCGCCACCACCGCCATCATTCGATGCTGCTTTAGGCTGGGGAGGAGACCGGTATTACGTACAGATTCTTGATATAGATATAGGTAATGAAACGGTCTTCGATGTATTACTTCAGTACGCAGAAGATAACCTGATCACTCTTAGCTGGGATAATACCGGCTGGAGTAACTTGGGTACTTTCTTCCTGACAGATGCATTTGATGGCGCGTTGGGTATTAATATTGATATGACTCAGGAAAATAGTTTGACCCTTGATAATCCAGCATTTAATATGTTGAAGTTGAAGGTCACCCCAAGTGAGGGAGATGTTGTACCGGAAACACCGGAAGGATTTGAATATACGGCAACTCCTGCGTCTGGTGTGTTCCAGGGACAGGCATTGATTGATGGTGTTCCTGCTACAGGTGACGACTGGGTGGCTGCATACGACGGAGACGGTAATTGCGCTGGTTCACAGCAGCTCATTATGAATGGTGGAAATGCCTATATCAACTTGACTATTTATGGTGATGATACTACAACACCCGATATTGATGAAGGAATGAACGAAGGTGAAAATTTCGGGCTGGTTCTTTTTGATGCCTCTGAAAATGCTTTCTTAGGTTATGGTAGTCCTTTCGACGGCTGGTACGATAATAATGGTGCACCAATGGATGGGTATGATGATCCGTCAGTTTTACATGACTTCCTGACAATGGCATCTCATGATATGGGATTTATGAATAACTGGAACCTCGTCTGTGTAAACGTCATGATGGAAGACACTTCACCGGAAGTTGTTTTTGAAGAATTGATTTCTGGTGATAATCTGGTGTATGTGACCGGTTTTGGTAATGGTGGTGCCACATTCTTCGATCCCTATGGTCCGGGATTCCTCAATACATTGACTTCAATAGACCCTGGTTTTGGTTATTGGGTAAAAGTAGTAGAGGCAGATAATACTGTTGTTTACGGTGTGCCAATGCCTGGTAATTATGCCTTCGATCTTATGGCGAACTGGAATTTATCGGCCTACTGGCTTGACAATAGCCAGGCACCGGAAGTCGCTTTTGCAGAACTCATTGCAAATGATAACCTGGTGTATGCGACCGGTTTTGGCCCTGGCGGTGCTACATTCTTTGATCCTGATGGCCTGCCCTTCCTGAACACCCTTACATCCCTTGATAATGGATATGGATACTGGATAAAGGTGAACGAAGCAGTTGATGGATTTCAATATCCTCCTGCAATGGCTGGTATGGCAAAGGCCGTGGTTCCGGAAGTGAATCCTGACATACACAGAACCAATAAGTTCATGTTTGTCAATGGAACTGTGACCTTTGATCACGTTGATTTTGTGATTGGTGACAAAGTATCAGTGTTAACTGAAGGCGGGTTACTGGTTGGAGAGATGGAATTATTGGAAGACGGCTACCTCATGACCGGAGCTGTATATGGTGATGATATCACCACAGCCATTATTGATGGTGCCATTGATGGAGAACGGTTGACCTTTGCCTATGGTGAATATGTTTCTGATCCTGTGGATATCAGGTTTGCAGGTGACATGGAGCCAAGGCATCTTTCTCTGAAAATCAGGCATATTCCAGAGGAATATTCTTTGGCCCAGAACTACCCGAACCCGTTTAATCCTGTGACGACGATAAATTACAATCTGCCGGATGAAGCCCAGGTTACGATTGTGGTGTATGATCTTATGGGACGGATTGTAAATACTCTGGTAAATAACAAGCATACCACTGCAGGCTATAAGTCAGTTGTGTGGAATGCCACTGATAACAGGGGAACACCGGTGAGTGCTGGATTATATTTCTATCAGATCCATGCCGGTGACTTTACACAGGTTCGGAAAATGGTTCTCCTGAAATAAAAGAACTTTTTTTTGAAAGGTTGAGGGGGCAATATCTATTGTCCCCTCGCTTTTTTATTACTAATATTGGAACCCTGTTTAAAGAGGAATAAAAGTATTAAATGATCAATATGACCCAAAAGGAGGTATGCATATGTTAAGAATAAGGTATTTTCTCAATCTTGCAGTATGTTTTTCTATGTTTTCTCTCACCACAGTACTGTTTTCTCAGCAGCCGGACGATTGGAGTCCTACGCCCAATCCATCTTCAGGTGTATTTTTAGGCCAGGCAACCATAGATGCAGTTCCGGCAGTTGAAGGAGACTGGTCAGCAGCATTTACTCAAGATGGAATCTGTGCAGGGGCTGCAATATTGATGATAAATGACGGGATTGCCTATATCAATATGCAGATTTATGGTGATGATAATACAACTCCTGGTGTTGATGAAGGAATGAACGTAGGTGAAAGTTTCACTTTAAAGGTTTGGGATTCATCTGCAGATGCTATTCTTGAATATCCAGAGAGTTTTGACTGCTGGTACAATAATAATGGTGCTCCCATGGGTGGTTGTGGTGGCTATACTGAAGTCTATAATTTTTCTGTTCCGCCCGTAGATCCTGATTTTGTAGTTTCATTAAATGTTCAGGGTGGATCGGACCCAACCGGATATTCTTTAACCATTGGATTTTCTCCAGATGCAACCGATGGATATGATGATGGAATAGATTCGTATGCTCCTCCTGCACCGCCGCCACCAGCGTTTGATGCAGCCCTGAGCTGGGACGGAGACCGGTACTACACACAGATTCTAAATGGTTCTTCCGATGATCTTGTGGAGCATGTTTATGATATTCAATTAGCATATCCTACAGATAACCTCATAACGCTTACCTGGGACAACACAGGCTGGTCAGATCTGGGTACTTTCTCCCTGACGGATGCCTTTGATGGAGCTTTGGGTATTGATATCGATATGACTCAAGAAGATACTTTAACCCTTGATAATCCAGCATTTAACGCATTGAAATTAAAGGTAACACCCCAGGGTGTAGCTTATTTTTCACCTTCCGCATTTTTTACCTATTCAACCGCATTTTTAACAGTCACTTTTACTGATGCCTCTATACCCGGAAGTTCAGATGAAATTGTAAGTTGGTCCTGGGATTTTGGTGATGGCGGTGATGGAAGCACAGAACAAAATCCGACTAATACCTATGATGAAGCAGGAATTTATGAAGTGACCCTCACCGTAACCGATGATAACGAGTTATCTGATTCTTACACTGCCAGTGTAACGGTAGCATTACCGGTAGGTCCTACCGCAGAGTTTGGCTATGTAGCGAACCAATTAACTGTATCTTTTGCTGATGGATCGGAGGCCGGAGACGGAGCAATTACTGACTGGTCCTGGGACTTTGGTGATGATTCAACAAGTACCGAACAAAACCCGATTCATAACTATACCGGATACGCTGTGTATACGGTCAGTTTGACAGTAACCGATGAGAATGATTTGCAGGACACAATTGAAGGGGATGTTGATGTACTTGGTGGTCTTGTTATTCCTCCCTTTACCTTTTACCCCAATCCTTTATCTGGAGTATTTTTTGGGCAGGTAACCTTGGACGGTGTCTCTGTAACTGAAGATGATGTTATCGCGGCTTTTGATCCAGAAGGAAACTGTGCAGGTGCAGGTGTGTTTATTGTGAATGAAGGGGATGCCTATATTTATAATTTTTCGATATATGGGGATGATGAAACGACCCCTGATTATGATGAAGGTATGGAAGCAGGAGACGAGTATTTTACTCTGAAACTCTATGATGAATCAACAGGGAACACTATTGATTATTCTGAAAGTTTTAGTGGTTGGTCAAACCAGAATGGCGCACCCATGCCGGGTTATGATGATCCCTATGTAGTGTACAACTTTTCAACGACAGATCTCCAACCGCCTGTTGCAGATTTTTCCGGTGATCCAAGGAGTGGAGACGCACCCCACGAGGTTCAATTCGCGGACGAGTCTACAGAAGGCTCAGGTGCAATTACAGGGTGGGAATGGAATTTCGGTGTTGAAGGGACGTTCAGTGATTATAGCGAGTTGGAAGATCCTTCCTATACATACGATCTGACCATTGATCCTTCTGGTGTGTATACCGTAACGCTGACTGTCACAGACGCGAACGGACTTACAAATACTATGACCAAGGAAAATTATATTATTGTGGGAACTGCTGGTGTAAATGACGCACCAGTGGCTACTGACATTAATATGAGCCTCATGGAAGATAATACTGGTACTCAACCACCGTATGGTGACTACAGTTTTGATGCGGATGGAGATGAATTGACATTTAGTGCCAGTGGTCCTTCTCATGGAACTATTGGTGGGGATGGAGTGACATATGTACCCAATCCGAACTATTATGGTTTTGATTCCTTTACCTATACTGCGACAGATCCAGATGGGCTGTCTGATGAAGGAACTGTATCTGTTATAATAATGCCGGATGGTATGGACCCGCCGATTGCAGTGATCAGTGGACCCGAATCAGTTGTGGAGACGACTGAGGGTGTGACCCTTACTGGCTGGAACTCTTGGGATCCAGATGATTGTCCTACAGGGGAAGGTTGTCCTGATGTTCAAGGTTTCGAATGGAGTACTGTAAATCCTCCGGGTTTTACTCTTCAGATTCCTGGGCCTGGTGAGGCCACCTTCGATGCTCCGGAAGTTGAGGCAGATCTACCTTTTATATTTTCTTTACGGGTAACTGATGGACAATTTTGGTCAGAACTGGATTTTATAACGGTTACAGTGCAGAATAACAATGGCCCTGTGCTTGACCCGATTGGTGCTCAGTATACGACTGAAGCCTCACTTGATATCAATTTATCAGCTACTGATGAGGGAGGAGATGATTTGACTTTTAGTGCAACTTCTTCTGATCCCGACAATGTTACTGTAAGTGTAGGAGACCCTTCTGTTGATAATGATACTACTACCGCGGTCCTTACTCTCTCTTTTACAGAAGAATGGAGTGGTTCTGCTTTTGTTACTGCATTTGTATGTGATGGGGTTCCTTCTCATTGTGATTCAGAAACCTTTTTAGTTTCGGTAGAGCAGGGGCAGTTAGGTGTTGATGATATTGTTGTCCTCCCGGAGGTTTTTGTACTTCGCCAAAACTATCCGAATCCTTTCAACCCGGTGACTACTATTGCCTATGATATCCCCAAAATTACCAAAGTCCGGATTGACATGTATAATATCCTGGGCCAGAAGGTACGGACCCTGGTAAATGGTACTCACCAGCCGGGTGTGTACCACATTCGATGGAATGGAACCAATGATTTTGGTAATCCGGTGTCATCCGGGATGTATTTTTACAGGATATCTTCCGAGGAATTCATCAGTGTGAAAAAACTGGTCCTGATGAAATAAATTTGAGGATAGTAATGAGTTAAAAAAAAGGGGTCTTTCCGACCCCTTTTTTTCTACCGTGAATTTCCTTCAGGAAACTTTTATTTCAATTTCCTTTGGCTTCAGCTCTTCGGATTTCGGAACACAAACAGTGAGGACCCCGTTTTTGAAGTTTGCGGTGATTTTATTTTCCATCACATTGTCAGGAAGCTGGAACGAACGGCTGAATTGTCCATATCCCCGCTCCATCCTGTAATATGTATCGTTTTTATCCTTCTTTTCATAGTTCCGGTTACCGCTGACAGTCAGTACGTTTTCCTTCACATTCATGTTGATATCCTTTTTTGATATGCCTGGAAGATCTGCGGTTATTGTGAACGCATTTTCATCTTCACTGATATCAACTGACGGGCACCATGCATTGCTGTTTCTTTCCCAGCCATTTCCGAAGAATTCTGTCAGGAAGTGATCCCAGTCACTTCGGGTTGAGAGCAGGTTTGCATTTGGGTTCCATTTTATTAATGACATGATTTACTCCTTTTATTTTGAAAGTTTCATTATGTATTTTACATTGATTCTTGCAATTGCCGTGCCGAAGAGTATTCTTTCCGTTCTTGTCATATTGAATAGCATATATGGCAGAGGCAATCATCGTTTGGTCATATTGGTGTGTAATATTGGCAGACTCTATATAAAGGATTGAAGGTTCTGTACAGGACAGGTTAAGTTTCCGCCCGTTATTACTGTCAATAATGTGTAAATACAAAAAGGGATTTTATGAACAAGACTAATCTACATTCACTCCTGTCTGCAATTGATATTTCCGCTGACTGGGTAGGGTTGCGGGAAGTGCGTGAAACCACCACAACGCGTTTTGTCCGTGACGGAAAACCGCAGGCAAATGCAAAAGAGACCACCCATGGGATCATGGTGGAAGTGCTGGCAGATGGACAATTCGGCTATTACGGCACAAACAGAATGGATTCGGTTTCCATATCGGATTCGGCAAAAAAAGCTCTGAAACAGGCAAAATCCGCTGCGAAATACGCTATACATACGTTCACTGAGGACGCCCGCCCGCCGTTTACTGGCAAATATTACTCCGATTATAAAATACCCATGGATGCAATAAGCCCCGGTGAGCTGAATCAATTGCTTGTCGACATTAATAATGCGCTAAAAGTTTCGGATAAGGTTATCAGTGTAAATGCCCTGGCGCGGATTATAGAAACTACCCATCATTTTGTGAGTTCAAACGGAAGTGATATCCTTCAAGATTTTTTACTCGTAACATTTGATGCATCTGCAACCGCAAATGAAGGACCTGTTTTCCAGACACGCACCCATGGCGGATTGCGTGGATACAGTCGCCAGGCCGGTGCAGAAATGTTCGGGGATAAAGAAGATATCCTTGCTGTTGCGACGCGGATTGGTGAACAGTCCGTGGAATTACTGACTGCAGAGGAATGTCCATCCGGGACCATGGATATTGTACTGGCACCTGACCAGATGATGCTGCAAATCCATGAAAGTGTGGGGCATGCCACGGAGGTGGACCGTATTCTCGGAGATGAACGAAATTATGCCGGCTGGAGCTTTGTGACACCAGACGATTTTGGAAAATTACAGTATGGATCGCAATTGATGAATATAACGTTTGATCCTACCGTGACAGGACAGTTTGCATCATACGGATATGATGATGGAGGATTGAAAGCGGAAAAGGAATATATTGTCAAGGACGGGGTTCTGTTGCGGGGTCTTGGTGGGAAGGAAAGCCAGATTCGATCAGGAATACCGGGAGTCGCGAATTTCAGGGCCAGCTCGTGGAACAGAGCGCCCATCGACCGGATGGCGAATCTGAATCTTGAACCAGGAGATTCTACATTTGAAGAAATTATTTCTGCTGTTGAAAAGGGTGTGTATATGGAGAGCAATCGTTCCTGGTCTATAGATGATTATCGAAATAAATTCCAGTTTGGTTGTGAATACGCGAAGCTGATCGAAAATGGAAAACTCACGAAAACGGTGAAGAACCCGAATTACCGCGGAATTTCAAATCCGTTCTGGAACAGCTTAAAGATGGTCGGGAATCCCGATACGTTTGGTATGTACGGAACCCCATATTGTGGAAAGGGTGAGCCAAACCAGACAATCCGCGTAGGGCATGCATCTCCGGTAGTACTGTTTGAAAATGTGGAAGTATTTGGAGGAGCATGATATAATGGAAAAATTATTTGATCAGATTTGTGAAGTACTGTTCTCCAAATTGCAGGAGGGTGAATATCTCACTGTGAATTTTGGCGGTGAAAAGAGTCAGTTCATCCGTGTGAATAGTGCTAAAGTACGTCAAACCGGACTCATTGATGATGCGGGGCTCTCTCTGGAATTGATCCATGACAACAGGGTCTGCCACGGTAGTATTACTGTTCACGAACCATTTGAAGTGATGAAAGATGAAACTATGAAGGAACTTGAACGGATGCGGGTAGAAGTAGTACAGCTCCCTGAGGATCCCTTCATTGTTCTACCGGAGAATGCTGGTTCCAGTAGGGAAGTCAAATCAGCAAATGGCCTCCCGAAAGAAAAAGCGGTTGAAGCCCTGCTGCCGGCTATGGATGGGGTGGATTTAGTAGGGATATGGGCTTCCGGTCAAATATTCCGGGGGAATGCCAATTCTGCCGGACAAAAACACTGGTTTGAAACCGAAACATTCTCATTGGATTATTCCATTGTTACACCTGATCACAAGATGGTCAAAGGGACCTATGCCGGCACTGATTGGGATCAAGCAGCTTATGAAGCGAACATAGCTGATTCCCGTAAAAAGCTTGAAGTCATGAACAGAGCGAAGAAAAAACTGAACCCGGGGGAATATCGAACCTGGTTTGCTCCGGCAGCAGTCTCAGATTTTATCGATATGTTCAGTTGGAATGGTATCAGTGAAGCTTCAGTCCAGCAAGGAAACAGCTCTCTTGGTAAAATGCGAAGTGAAGGACAGAAACTGTCCCCGTTGTTTCATCTTGCTGAGGATTTTCGCAGTGGACTGGTTCCCCGTTTTAACGGCAGGGGAGAGGTGGCGCCGGATTTTCTTCCCCTGGTTGATTCCGGAGAACTAGCAAATACACTGGTAAGTTCCCGAACCGCTAAGGAATACAAGAAAAAAAGTAATTTTGCTTCCGATGGAGAGTACATGCGGTCACCGGTGATGAATAGCGGTAATTTGGATGAAAAGGATGTACTGAAAGCACTTGGTACGGGGCTTTACTTATCAAACCTGCACTATTTGAATTGGAGTGATAATACAGGCGGTCGGATCACTGGTTTAACACGATATGCCTGTTTTTGGGTAGAAAATGGTGAAATTCAAGCACCAATAGAAACCATGCGTTTTGATGATACCATTTACCGGTTTTTTGGAACTGAGCTGGAAGCTATAGGAAAAGCGAAAGTTTATTTACCTAATGTTCTTACGTATGATGGCAGGGAACTGGGCGGTTGTAGTTGCCCGGGAATTTTGGTGAAATCGTTTGCCCTGACTTTATAGGATAGCTGAGGAAAGGATACCGCTAAAATCAGGCAGTAGATATTGTTATCCAAGTTGGATAATCTCCTCAAATGCTTCATCATACCGATTAATTATTTCTGCCCAGTCAAAACGGAGAGCAATATTCCTTATATGTGCTTTATCGTTATTGTTTGCCTGAATCATCTTTTCTAATCTTTGCACGAAATCGTTATAATCATCATAAAGGATGGACTCGTGAAATTCTGCCGGAATTAATTCTGGATAAGATAATCGCTCTGGAAGCAGGGGACGAGTTCCACAATAAACTGATTCCATTATAGACGCTCCGAAAAAGTCCTGATTTGATGTTACAGGAAGAATATCTGCTCTCCAAAGCCACTTGGCATACTCTTTGAAGCTGTCAGCATATCCATAATGAACTACTTTTGTCCCAAGAGACCCAATTGCCTGGTCAAACACATCCGGTTTGTGCTTAAAATTTTCCCCGAGGATCGCTACTTCAAAATCCAATCCCTTTTCAGATAATATTTCCAACGCATCAAAAAATTCCTCCGGATTTTTATCGTATTCCCAACGGTGATTCCACAATAAAAGAGGTGTTCTGCTGTCTTTTTCGCATCGGTGTTCATCAAACCTGGAGAGATCAAGCCCAAGGTGCAGGGCAGAAGATTTTTCAGTGATTTTGCTGATGGTCTCCAGCTCGTTGTGATCAGGAAAGTGTTTCAGCATTTTACGTGCTTCAGTTAGAAAGGAGTTCATGTGGTATTGGGAATTGAAAAAGACATGATCAGCTGTGAGCGCTGTAGTGTAATTAATAAATCCGTAATGAATGTTGCGTTTTTCCCCCACGTCCCGGTCTGTGGTTGACCATGGATAGGAAAGCTGGTTCTCGTGGAAATAAACAGCTGTAGGAATGTTCGCGGTTCGGGAGCGGGTTAGAGAGAGAAAAGTCGTAAAATCCAGCATGTCCGTAGCCAGGATGAGATCCGGTTGGAGTTCTGATTCCATGAACATGCGAGCCAGGGTAACTGCTCCGCCGTGCATTCGCCACTTCCAAAATTGGCCCGGCAAGGTGAATAATTCTATTTGATGTGAACTATATTTTTGAAAACCTTTTGCCCAGTTTTTATGCGATCCTGTGAAATAGGGTTCGATTAATAATATTTTCATGTATCCGATAACAAGATTACAGACAAAAAGAGAGGATAATGGCTTATGTACGTGCCCGGGACTGGACTCGAACCAGCACGATCTTGCGATCACTAACTCCTGAAGCTAGCGTGTATACCAATTTCACCACCCGGGCGTGATACCGTAGCAAAAATTACTCTTCTGCCCTGCAATTGAGCAAGGAATAAACTTGATACACCATCGAAAGACGGTGTATTTTTCGTTCATATTTTCTGATGGATCAAAAGGGTATTGCTACAAACAAAAAAGCTTATCATGAATATTTTATTCTTGATAAACTTGAAGCAGGAATTGAGTTAACTGGGAGTGAAGTGAAGAGCCTTCGTGAAGGGAAGGCCAGCCTTAAAGAAGGTTATGTGATAATTCGTGACAAAGAAGCATTCATGATGGGTGTCCATATCAGTCCTTATTCTCATACCGGTTACAGTGGTCATGAACCCAATAGGGAGAGACGTCTTCTGCTCACGAAGCGTGAGATACTGAAGCTTGGTCAGAAAATAGCAGAAAAAGGCATGACAATTATTCCCCTGAAACTCTATTTTAACAAAAGTTGGGCAAAAGTAGAGATTGGTGTTGCTAAAGGGAAGAAACATTATGATAAAAAAGCAGCATTAAAAGAAAAGGATATAAAGAGAGATACAGATCGTGAGATGAGAAAATACGAATGAAATTTCTACCAATAGAGGAACAATTAACATTAATTAAGCGAGGTGTGGAAGAAATTCTGCCCGAAGAAGAATTAGTAGAAAAACTGAAAAAATCCAAAGAAACCAACACTCCGCTGATCATTAAACTTGGCTGTGATCCCAGCCGCCCGGATTTACACATTGGGCATGGGGTTGTCCTGCGGAAGCTACGTCATTTCCAGGATTTAGGTCATCAGGTTGTACTGGTGATCGGCGATTTTACCGCGATAATTGGGGATCCTTCCGGCAGAAATAAAACCAGGCCTCAATTATCGCTTGAAGAAGCGAAAAAAAATGCTGAAACCTATGTAAAGCAATCTGAAGCAATACTTGATATTGATATACTTAAAATTGTTTATAATTCAACTTGGTTGAATACAATGAGATTCAGTGAAGTAGTTCAGCTTGCCAGCAAATATACCATTGCCCGCATGATGGAAAGGGATGATTTTACCAAACGCTATAAGGAGGAAGTGCCAATTTCGATCCATGAGTTTTTGTATCCATTAGCACAGGGCATGGATTCGGTGGAACTGAAAGCTGACGTGGAACTGGGTGGAACGGATCAGAAATTCAATCTGCTGGTTGGACGTGATCTCCAGCGTGAATATGGACAGGAACCGCAGGTGATCGTGACATTGCCGCTGCTGGAAGGAACGGATGGTGTGGAGAAAATGTCCAAATCATATGGAAATCACATTGGTCTTTATGATATACCGGAGGATATGTACGGCAAGGCATTATCTATTTCGGATGATATGATCGAAAAATATTTTCTGTTGGCAGTGGATGCCGATGTAGATATAATGAAAGAAGTGCGCCGACAGCTGGATGATAATTCTGTCAATCCCCGCGATGTAAAACGGTGGCTGGCAAGGGAACTTGTCACGCTTTATTACGATACTGAAACGGCTGTGAAAGCCCAGGAGCATTTTGATCGTGTATTTATCAATAAAGATGTACCTGATGAAATGGAAGAGTTCAAACTGACAGAGGAAATACAGCTTTTAAATATCCTGAAAAATTCCGGATTTATCCGAAGTAAGGGAGAGGGACGGCGGCTGATCAAGCAGAATGCGATAAAATTGAACGGAAAAATCTGTGGTGATGAACTTACTGCGTTAGCACCGGGATGCGATGAAGTCGTGATCAAGGTTGGCAAGCGGCGTTTCCTAAAAGTAATAGGTTGAATAAATTAACCTTTTTGCTACTGGGAATCCTATTGACCAGTAGTCCTGGCCAAAAGTCTGAGTTAGACGACATCAGATTGGTCATATTTTTTTCTGTGGATCAGATGAGTCCACACCTGTTGAATCAGTATGAACCGCTTTACACTGGCGGGTTCAGGTGGTTGATCGATCATTCTCATCAGTTTACAAACACTCATTATGAACACGGTTACACAGCCACAGGACCGGGACATTTTGTTTTGGCTTCCGGTCAGCATCCTGGGCCGAATGGTATCCTTGGTAACTATTGGTACGATCGTGAACTGAAACACACGGTATCCTGCGTAGAGGACACGGTTTCAAAAGTAGTCGGATACGAAGGCGATGCCAGATCTTACCGGCAGATTAATACCAACACTCTCGGGGATTGGTTGAAAAACCGGCATCCTGATTCAAAAGTATATTCTGTTGCCGGTAAAGACCGTAGTGCTGCCATGATGGGTGGAAAACATGCTGATCTGGCACTGTACTACAATTGGCACGGATCATTTATAACCTCAAGTTATTACATTGATGCACTCCCGGAATGGCTGATTAAATATAACAAAAAGTTAAATGCAGTGTCCTATCGTGATTCTCTCTGGACGCGTTCATTACCATTTGAGGTGTACGACCGCTATGCTCATGAGGATTTTTTAGAAGGTGAATCCGATCGATATCATTCAGAACCGTACTCTCCGGTATTTCCGATTGGGTTTGATGCAGATGCTTCTGATAAGGATGTTGTAGATGGATTTTTTGGTTTCCCCTGGATGGATAGAGCAACAATAGATTTGGCAAAAGTCATTGTCCAGGAGGAAGGTTTAGGACAGGATAAGAATCCCGACATTCTGTTTGTCGGTCTTTCTGCTACCGATGCAATTGTTCATAATTATGGACCGAATTCTCATGAAGCAATGGATGCAATGCTCAAAATTGATCGCTATCTAAAGAATTTGATCGCTACTTTAGAAGATGAGGTGGGTCTTGAAAATGTTCTCTTTGTACTGACAAGTGATCATGGCGGACTTGCCCTTCCGGAGTACCGTCAGAAAATGGGACTGCCTGGCGGCAGGATCAGCAGACCAGAACGGGAAACAGCAGTACAGGACGTATTTATCTTGCTGGAAAAACACTACGGAAGTTCTGATTTTGTAGTGAATGACGGTCTTGGCTTTTACTACGATTTAGGCCGAATGAGGGAAATGAATATCAAGAAAACGGATGTGGATACCATAATCCGTGAAAGGGTGGAAAAGGTTACTGGAATTGCCAGGGTTTTGACCAAGGACGAAATATTTTCCTCCCACCCTGGTGATACAGTTCTTGCGAGATTGAAAAACTCATTCCACCCTGTAAAAAGCCCTGACTTATGGATCCTCCAGGAAAAATACTGGGTAACGAAATATCCACGCGGAACTGGTCATGGAACTCCTTATGATTATGATACACATGTTCCCCTGCTGTTTTCAAAAGCAGGACAGAAGAAAACTACTGTTTCAAGAAAAATTATGATGGTTGATATTGCTCCTACCATTGCTGCAATGCTCGGAATTAATATTCCAAAAGATATTGATGGTGTACCAATTACAGAAATGCAAAAATAATGAAGATGTTTTCGACTAAGCACAAGAATTCATGTTAGCCAAAGAAATATTAATTGATCAACAATCATCATAAGAATGAATTTTTTTTTGAAAAATTTCAGAATAGTTATTTATCTAATCTTATTGAAATCCTAAATTCATTAAGGTTTTTTTTACTTTTTAAAGAAAAGGTGACATTTTATGGAAGATAATATATATGAATTTACCGATAAAAACTTCAATTCAGAAGTTCTCCAATCTGACAAACCGGTGCTTGTAGACTTTTGGGCTGAATGGTGTGGCCCGTGCAAGGCAATAGCACCGACTGTTGGAGAAATCGCTAGTGAATATAATGGAACAATCAAAGTAGGAAAGGTAAATGTAGATAATAATCAAAAAATTGCCATGGAATACGGGATTCGAAGTATTCCAAGTTTATTGATATTTAAAGATGGTACCATAGTAAATCAAATTGTAGGTTCCGTTCAAAAAGATAGTATAACCAAATTATTGGATGAAGCTTTATAGCTTCGTCTTCAAAGGTAATGAATGTGAAAAACATATTGTCAAATTCGTCAGTACCTTTGGGAATATTTGGCAGGTAATTGAACTACAATACACTTTATTAATGTGATGAATCGAAAAGTCATTATTATCGGTTCCGGCCCTGCTGGTTTAACAGCCGCTATTTATGCAGGCCGGGCAAACCTAAAACCCTTAGTATTTGAAGGAAATCAACCCGGCGGTCAATTAACGATCACCACTGATGTAGAAAATTATCCAGGGTTTCCTGAAGGGATCCTGGGTCCTGAAATGATGGATCTATTTCGGAAACAGGCACAGCGTTTTGGTGCTGAAACTCAATTAAAAAATGTGACAAAAATTGATTTCAGTGAATATCCGTTCAAGGTGTGGGTTAACCAAGATCATTTTACGAGTGAATCCATTATTATTTCCACTGGAGCCTCTGCAAAAATGCTTGGTTTAGAATCAGAAAAAGAACTCATGGGTTACGGAGTTTCTGCATGTGCAACCTGTGATGGATTCTTTTACAAGGATAAAAAAGTGTTGGTTGTTGGAGGAGGAGATTCTGCAATGGAAGAAGCAATCTTCCTGACAAAATTTGCCTCCGAAGTATGGATTGTCCACCGAAGAGATGAATTACGTGCCTCCAAAATTATGAGGGAAAGAACACTGAATAACCAGAAAATTCATGTTCATTGGAACACAGTTATCGAGGAAATTCTTGGGACAAAAGAAACCGGTGTAACTGGGGTGATGCTTAAAGATACAAAAACCGGAGACATACGGGAAGACCAGTGTGATGGTGTTTTTATGGCGATTGGTCATACTCCAAATGTTTCCTTGTTTAAAGGGATGCTGGATATGGATGAAAAAGGCTATATCAGTACAAAAAATGGTAGCACTTCAACCAGTATTCCTGGTGTGTTTGCATGCGGAGATGTACAGGATCATGTATACCGCCAGGCCGTTACTGCAGCCGGTTCCGGATGTCAGGCAGCTATAGATGCTGAACGTTTTTTAGAGGGAATATCCGAAATTAATTGACTTTCGTTTCATCGTTCATTCTAACGAAAAAGGATAAATGATGAACCAGATAAAAAGAGTTGTTTATGAATTAAAGGATCTGAAAAAGGATTACGGAAATCGTACCGTTCTTCAGATTGGCCACCTAGAGTTTCATCCCGGAACTATTTATGGAATTGTTGGATCCATCGGGTCTGGAAAATCCACTTTACTCCGTTTATTAAGTGGGAAGGAGAAGGAAACATCCGGATCTCTTAAATATGATGATGACACTTTCAAAACAGGGTGGTTTGGAAAAATTAAACCCAGCGAAGATATCTTTCTTGCCAGTATAGACTTTTTTCAGGAGAATCAAAAAGTAAATCAGGCTCTTAAAGATATTCATCCGAAAAAAGTTGATGCCATTAATGGAAGGTATTTTTCGAAAGGACCTCAAAAAGTTTTATGGAATAAACAAATAGGGACACTCTCCCCGGGTGAAAAATCATGGTTGAATAATATAATGGCTGTTTACAGTGATCCCCGTGTATTACTCATTGATGATTATGGTACTACTATCGACAATAAAATGGAGTTTGATTTTCGGAAACGGCTCATAAAGATGAACAAAGAGTTAGGAACCACCATTGTCGCAGTTGCACCAGATGATTTTCATTTAAAGAAATTTGCTGCTGTATTAATCTATCTGGATAATGGACATATTTCAAAGATCAGACCGGGAAAAACAAAAAGCCAGGGAAAGTTCCGTAAAAAAACCTAAATATGTGACTTAAGGTCTTATGGAAACAGGCCTCATTACCTCTAAAACCTTTTTGGATCATGTGACAGGATTGAATCATGTGGAAGCTCCTGAAAGAGTCACATCCATCCTTGAACAATTGAAATTGACAAATCTGTTGGATTCACTTACTGAGATTCAGCCTGGAACCCCCAGCAGACTTATCCCCGAACTTGTTCACGTGCCTGAATACGTTGACCGTGTTGAAGAAAGTTGTATAAACGGGCATCCCTACATTGATACTTCAGATAACCCTATTTGTAAAAATTCTTATGAAGTAGCTCTCTTAGCGACTTCAGCCGTAACGATTGGAGTAGATTGGATTTTTTCAGGTAAGATAAACAATGCGATGGCAATTGTCCGTCCGCCTGGACATCATGCGGAAAAGGAAAGGGCCATGGGTTTCTGTCTTTTTAACAATGTTTCCATTGCTGCCCGTTATGCCCAGAAAGAGCATGGCGCGGAAAAGGTGCTCATTATTGATTTTGATGTTCATCATGGAAATGGTACACAGCATATTTTTGAGGAGGATTCAACTGTGTTATATGTGAGTCTTCATCGCTATCCTTTTTATCCGGGAACGGGAAACAAAGATGAGACGGGCAGGGGCAGAGGGCTTGGCATGACAATCAACTATCCACTTGACGCGAATACTGGAGACGATAATTACCTGGATATTGTGAATCATTCTCTTTCGGATAAGGTTTTGAAATTCCAACCGGATTTCATTATTTTGTCTTCAGGTTTTGATGCACATGAGATGGATCCTCTTGGTGGTATGAATGTGACAACACAAGGATTTGGAACCATGACAGAAATCTTTGTGAATCTTGCGGAAGAATGTTGCGGCGGGCGATTACTTTCTGTTTTGGAAGGAGGATATAATCTCAAGGCACTTGCAGAGAGTGTTGAAATTCATTTGAGAAAATTATCAGGAATAATAACGTGAAACGAATTCAACGATCGCAAAAATATCGTATCCTGTTTGGTATATGTGGAGGATTTGCAGATTATTTTGTATTGGATCCTGCCCTTGTCCGGTTAGTATGGATTTTTTTTACTCTGTTTGGGGGATCCGGAATTCTGGCATATATCCTTGCTTTGGTTATGATACCGAGCGAAAGCTATGTTTATGCCCAGTCAAGTGAACCAGATAAAAAATCAGAGGGGTCTCCGCTGTTTTGGAAAGTCCTTCTTGTGGTGGTGGGAATTATCTTATTTTTTCAATATAGGGAACTGTTTAGAATGATCTTGGATTCCTTCTGGGGATCAGGAATAAACGTTGTATTTTCTCTTCTTTTAATTGGGGTGGGGGTCTATTTACTTTACTTTCGTAGGGGAGTGAAACCTTCAACCTTAGAAGGAAATGGGGAAAATTCTCTTCATCTTTCAACAACGGAAAAGAAAATATTTGGACTCTGCGGAGGTATTGCAAAGTCCTTACAGATTGATGTTGTGATCATTCGGTTTTTATGGATCTTTGGAACATTTTTGAGTGCAGGAACTGAAATATTATTGTACCTGTTATTGTCATTTATTCTTCCGAAACCACCAACAATGAGCAAGGAATCTGTTTAATTCATTATGGACACAGCACGGTTTAAAGATATTATTCAGAATTTTTCTTCCAAGAGAATCCTGGTTATCGGGGATTTAATGCTCGATTCCTACATTTGGGGAAAGGCAGAACGTATATCTCCGGAAGCACCTGTCCCTGTCATTAAGGTTGACCGATCAAATTACACCCCTGGAGGTGCTGCAAATGTAGCGTTAAACCTCAATAGTCTTTCGTCAAATTCACAGATAATTGGTGTTGTTGGAAGTGACTCAGATGGAACTCTTCTTGCTGAACTCCTTGCCCAGGGAGGTATCAGCTCCGAAGGTATTGTCATTGATTCTGGCCGTCATACAACAGTAAAAACCCGGGTAATTGCTCATAGTCAGCAGGTTGTTCGCGTCGATCGGGAATTTGACGAACCGATTGATGAAACTGTGCAGAAGGAACTCATGGAACAAGTTGCCCGGTTCCTTCCGGAAAGTGATGGTGTCATTCTTTCAGATTATAACAAAGGTGTGCTTACCGTCAGGATCATTCAAAATATTTTGGATATCGCAACTAAAAATAAAGTGCCAGTTTATGTAGATCCAAAGAAGGAAAACTTCTCCCATTTTAAAGGGGTTCGTCTTTTTAAACCAAACTTCAATGAATTTATCTCTGGAACGGAAAGCGGTAAAATCGATGAAAAGATTGAAGAAAGAGGCATCAGACTTCAAAAACAACTCAAAGCGGAAATTCTCCTCATTACACAAGGTGAAAAGGGAATGATCCTTTTTTCGGATAATTCTCATCAGGTTATTTCAACAAAAGCGCGTCACGTTCACGATGTTTCTGGAGCGGGTGATACTGTGATTAGTACATTTGCCCTGAGTGATATTTCTGGTGCTACTCCAATAGAAGCAGTAACTATTGCAAATTATGCCGCTGGGCGGGTATGTGAAGAGGTTGGTGTTGTACCAATTAGTGGCGATATGCTTATTGATACCATTGGTTCTCATAACCAGGTCAGTTGATCATTATCCTGGTTGGCTGTTTATCTGATTATTTTTTGATGCAATTGCGTTTATCCTGCTTACTTATTTTTTTTTTACTGCTCACCATAAATTTACATGGACAACCGGAACCTGAATTCAGTCCATTTGACTGGGTAACATACAGACAAACGGGGGGAATTCAATCTATTACAGAAGGCTTTACCTATATCTATTTTGCGACGGAAGAGGGAGGAATTCTTCGGTACCATACGTTCCAGAATCAATTTGATGACCCCATTACCCAGGCGCAGGGATTATCTTCCAATAACATTAGGTCCCTTCACTTTGATCGTGAAACAGGAATGCTTTGGGTGGCATCAAAACACAGTCTTGATTACAGTTATACTAGAGAAGGAAACTGGACTTCAATTCCTTACGGAAATCTTGCACTTCCGAAAAATGTACATATTCGCCGGATTGGTTCTTCATCTGCGTATGTGTGGCTGAACGCGGGAGCATCATACCTAAAACTGGATAGGGTGTCGGGAATTTCATTGGGTGTTTTTACAATCCCTGATGAAGAAAAAATACTCTGGAGCAGTTCCCGGGTACTTGCAGGAATTGATATCCCAGAGGATATTGCAAATTACACTGTCACGGAAGGATGGTTATTGAATGGAAATCAGTTTTTAGATCCATTCGGAAGAACTATTGACATAACCTCTTTTTATCAAACTCGATTTTCGGATATTTGGCTGGGGGCTGGAGACGGAACATTATTTTTAGGTGATGCCCAGATGGAGACATTTTATCCCTTTGCGTTTGGACTTGCAAATTCGGATATTACAACCTTCACAAAAGAAAATGATTTTTGGATTGCCGGAAGATCCGGTTTCAGATCAGGGGGAATTACACGGTTCAATCCGGAAGAATTGCAATTTGATCTCTTTGATTTTGAGGTAACAATCAATATGAATGACCAATCTATATATTCATCAGTTGATACTGGGGATGAGATATGGTTTGGTGGAGAAATCGGAATTTTGGTTTACAAGAAAAAAGGAAATTTTTGGAGACTGATCGATGAAGCAAAAGGTTTGCCTGGCGGACATATCATCACCATGGATCACGATACATCTCATGTATGGGTTGGCACTCCTCGTGGAATTGCCCGAATTCATAAGGATTCCAAACGATCCAGGTTAACCGGAATTGAACCTTTTTTACACGAATCATTTATTTATGATATAGAAGTAATCGAAGATCAGGTGTGGATTGGTACGAGTTCTCAATTGTACGTTTACCATCAGGATCAACAGGCCCTGTATGATTTTCGTGATATGGGAGATCTCAGCAGGATTTCGCACCAACAGGACCTGCTAAAAAACTTTTGGGAAATTTACGAGTACAAACAATGGGTGTATATAGCAAGCGAACAGGGTCTCATTTCCTATGATAAAAAACGAGGTCAATGGTCGATGGTATTTGAGACAGCACATTATAATGATCGAAAGATTAATGCAATGGCTTTTTCCGATGAATATTGCTTTTTAGGGACTAATTTTGGTTTTGATAGAATAGATTTAAATCGTTTCTTCCAACGGGATTACAGTTATCCTTTTTTAGGACGGGTAAACGATTTATTTATTTCTGATGATGTATTATGGCTTGGGACAAACAAAGGATTAACAAAATTTCAATGGACAAAAGACTTTTAAATCTGCTGTTCCTTTTTTCTTTCGGATTTAGTTTGTTTTCTCATTCAGCAGCTTTTGGAGGAAGGGCAAGGGAGAAAGAGAATAGTAAGAATATCAATACGTTTACCCTGGGTTCATATCCGATTGTCCACGAGCATAAAGATTCGCTGCGCGTTTTCGTTTATTTTCATATTCCACACAGTTCCCTCCAGTTTATAAAAAAAGAGTCCGCATTCCAGGCTGGATACGAAGCGAACCTCTCTGTCCAGGATAGCCGGGGTATGCAGAAAATACATAGAGTGTGGAAGGATTCAGTCCTGGTGGAGGATTATTCAGGGACAGTGTCCCCAAGACGGTTTGTAACATTCATGACTGAATTTTCTGCTATTCCTGGAGAATACCGTTTGCTTTCTGATGTAATGGATCTGGATACTCGGGGTATTGCCGAATATTCGCAGGATTTGGATCTTTCACAATATACAGGTGAAGTTATTTTATATCCACCGATAATCCTCGAGGACAGAAATGGTGATTGGGGATTTACCAAAGGAAAAATTCCAGTTCTTACGAAAGCTATTGCAAAGAGTGCAGGAGAAATAACCGTTCATTTTTCAGGTAGAGTCCAGTCAGGAAATGCAAAAATTATGACGGTTCTGGACTCAAAAGGTGAAGGAAATCTCTGGAAACATGAACAAAGCATAAATGGGAAAGACAATTATTTTACACTAAACCTAACCATTCCAGATTCGGTGCTGAAGGGAATAAAATTCTCACTGAAAGCATTTTTAATCCAGAAAAATAATTCAGTCTCTAAATCGGTTGATTTTTCTCTTAAAAAAGCAGGTATTTCAACTTTTATTTCTGATATAAGTGATGCCATCGAACAAATGCGTTATATTCTTGAAGATGATGAAAAACTAGAACTGAAAAATTCTAACAGGAAAGAACGTGAAAAATTGTTCAGGTCATTTTGGAAAAAACGAGATCCTACGCCCAATGGTTTCAACAATGAATTAATGGAAGAATATTACAGGAGAGTCCATTATGCCAATGAACATTTTACAGGTTTCCAGCCTGGCTGGGAATCTGATATGGGGATGATTTATATTTTATTTGGTGCTCCTGATGATGTGGAGCGTATTAATTCCCATAGTGAACGGAAAGTCTTTGAAGCATGGCATTATATTGAAATAAACAGAAATTTCACCTTTGTTGATGAAAATGGATTTGGAGATTTCAGGCTCCAGACGCCTTTCTTTGGATACTGAAGATAATTTAGTAAAAAAATGATCGAGAAATTTTCATACAGCAGTCTTGAAACGTTTAAAAAATGCCCTATTCAGTTCAAAATACACTACCTTGATAAGGTTGTAAAACCGGATGCCGGTATCGAAGCGTTTATGGGGCAAAGAGTACATGAGGCCCTTGAATTTCTGTATGATGATGTAACTCATGGAAAAATTCCTCTTCTTGACACTGTGCTGGAGAAATACAGGGAACTTTGGGTACATGCCTGGCATGACCGCATTGCAATTTTCAGGTGGAAAGAATTCGGGCCCGAAAATTACTTTGCCCTCGGGGAGGATTGCCTGGCACGGTATTACCGGTTGCACAAACCTTTTTCTGAACCTGTGACGGGGATTGAGGTTGATCTGATATTTACCCTGGATAATTCGGATGATTATGTTATGAGAGGAATTTTGGACAGGGTAGACCATAATGGAAACGGAATGTGGGAAATCCATGATTATAAAAGCGGGAAGCGTGCACTGACTCAAGGACAAGCAGATACCGATTCCCAATTGGCTCTATACCAAATCGGCCTCCAGCAGAATGAAAAAAATGTTGAATCGGTCACGCTTGTCTGGCATTTCCTCCAGCATGGAATGGAGGTTCGATCAACCCGTACGGAAAATCAATTGAATTCGCTTATTTCAAAGACAAAGAAGACCATTGATCAAATTCGGGATCAAATCGCTTCTGGCGGGGGATTTGCCCCGAAAGAATCCTTTTTGTGCAACTGGTGCTACTATTGGGAGGAGTGCCCGGCGAAGGGCGGGACAAATCCATATATTTTAAGAAATAAGAAACCTTAGATGTTCATTCTTTCATCCTGCAGCCTTAATTTCCACCCATCATCATGAAGCTCAGCACAGAAGAAATTGAAGTCCTGACATTCATTCTCGACAATGAGGATTTTTCTCAACTTTCGCCGGACTATCAGAAAATCATTTCCTCTCTCCGCAGTAAACTGTCAGGTACTGGAACAGTAGAGCTCTTTGTGGACGGGGCTGCTGATTTGCACTCCGGTACTGCAGGCATTGGAGGAGTATTCTACCGCAACGGAGAGGAGCTCTATTCTTTTTCGGAATTTATCGGAAGCAAAACCAACAACGAAGCTGAATATGAAGCATTGATCCGCGGAATTAAAGAAGCACATAACTTAAAATTGTTATCTTTAAATATATTCGCGGATAGCCAATTGGTAGTTCGACAGATCACTGGTGAATACAAAGTGAAACATGAGCGTATGAAACCCCTTCATAAGCAGGCTTTGGAGTTACTGGACAAACTGGAAAATTGGAATATTGAACATGTCCTCAGGGATAAAAATACAAGAGCCGACGCTCTCAGTAAGTCAGGAATGGAAAAAGGACGAGAGTAACCAGTTCTACACATTCCGTTGAAAAACAATAGTTCTCCCATATTATCTGTACAGAACCTCACTGTAGCATTTCCTAAAAAAGGAAGTTTTTTCATAAAGAAACAAGCCTCTGACCAGGTATTGTCTGATATTAATCTTGAAGTGTACCAAGGGAAGATCACTGCTCTGGTAGGCGAATCAGGAAGCGGAAAGACTACTATCGGTAATACTATTGTAGGATTGGTACAAAATTTTACCGGAGAATTCCAGTTTGACGGAACACCGTATAATCCTCTAAACATGTCCCATCTTCGTACGGAAATACAATATATTTTCCAGGATTCCCTGAGCGCATTAAACCCCCGGATGACAGCGGGGCAGATCCTCAATGAAATTCTTTTGATACATCAATCCGATGAGACTGTTGATTCTATTATGGAACAAGTTGATCTCTACGGGGAAATTTCCGGGAAATACCCTCATGAACTTTCCGGCGGACAGCGACAGCGGGTGAACATTGCCCGTGCTTTGGCAGTGAATCCTCAAGTCCTGATCTGTGATGAGGTCGTTTCAGCTCTGGATGTGTCGATCCAGGCGAAAATACTTAACCTTATTACCCGTCTCGTCCGGGAACGAAACCTTGCGATCCTGTTCATTACCCATGACCTTAATGTTGTCAAGGCGTTCGCTGAGAGCATCATCGTTCTTTCAAAGGGGGAAATTGTTGAAAAAGGGACAGCACGGGAAATCATGGAGAGTCCTGGACATTCTTACACGAAAACGTTGATTGCAGCAATGGATTCTTAATACGAACCAGTTGGAAATGAAATCCGCTGATTCCCTTTTGTGACTTACATCACACTTTGAACTTAGAAATTGATATTTCCCTGATTTCTGTGTAATATTTATCTCCTGTTAAGATTGC
>Ga0187827_10001778_pt1 | contig 30779 bp, 24 predicted proteins | sample ETNtaG_39_FD_167969 | JGI IMG/M metagenome (GOLD analysis project Ga0187827, IMG submission 167969) | Marine microbial and viral communities from oxygen minimum zone, Eastern Pacific Ocean - ETNP2014_SV_150_PacBio MetaG (Illumina Assembly) | ecosystem: Environmental > Aquatic > Marine > Hypoxic...
TGCCGACGACATTGAAGCCAAGCAGCCACAGGGCCCTGGCTTCCTTCAGATTGAGCTCCGGCCGCTGCGGCCCCCAGAAGCTGGTCTGGACGATGAGTTCTCTGGGGGACACGCGCTTTCCCCCGCTCGCTTCTGTCGCCCATGAGAGGTGGCGCTCTGTCATTTCCGAAGCCGTCTCCAAGCTGCCAGTATCCTCTGTCAGATCGGGCGAGACGAGAAAGCTCGTCAGACTCCCTCTGTAGGATTCCTCGAAGCGTTTCACTACGGCACGTTCATCGGGGGAGGTCGCCAGTTCGATCGCCACCTTCCTTGTTTCACTGTCGGAACTGACAATGAAATCCGCGGTGACGTTTGGGAATTCCGCAACGCCGCCGGAGCGGGAAATGCGGCCATGGAAGCGCTTCCCTGCATGCTTCTTCAGGTCGAACCATGCTGTTGGCTCGCCCGACGCAACACGCTTCGTCTTATCCTTGTCCGCGCCCTGGGGCCAGACAGCCTTTGGCAGATACCACGGACTTCGATGAATGTAGCCTCCCAACCGGACGAAGTAGCTCGTATCTTTCGGCTCAACCAGCCGGAAGCGGACGAAGACGCCAGATTCAGCGCAGGCATGTTTCTGAATCGAGACCAGGCTGAGTGCAAACAGAATAGGGAGCGGACCCGGGTACCATCGAATTGTCATGTTCGAGTCCTTGACCGTCTGAGGTGCGCCTTTCAGTGTCGCTGCCGGGCATGATACCTCACATGAGTCCGCGCAGCAGATTTCGGTGGCTTGCCATCACACTGGAAGGGCCGCTTCCGACTGAAGCGCCACACGCCCCTGAGAAGATCGATTCGAGTCGCCTACTCCTTTGGTATCTGGTTCAGTGTGTAGTAAGCGGTATTGTGCAGCAGCGGCAGGCCATCTTTTGAGCGCAGAGCATCCATCTTCAGAGTGTGGATGGAGCCGATCACCATGCCCTTTACTTTGAGTCTTACGGTTTTTTCATCCTTCACGATGACGGATTCGATGATCGCATCGGTCTTGTCCACCACGGGGCTGCCGTAGCTCGATTTGAAAATGTAGGCGTGAGTCTTCATTGAATACGATGCCTTGTCGGCCGCGGTTTCGGGATCGACTGAATGGGTGAACTCCAATTCCCAGCCATCCGACTGAACGCGCATTTCGAGCACCTCGAACGGCACCTTTCCGGTCCATCTGACGCGATCCACCGCGCCCGGTTTTTTGCCTCGCGAGCCCCATCCCCGGTTCGTGCCACCGATGAAGAATGTTCCGTCCGGTGCGAACACACCGACCAGGTTGCCGGAGCCGAAACCTTTTTCCATGAATTGGAAGGTGGCAGACTGCAGGTAGCCATTCACCTCTTCAACAAAAATCCGGACGATGTTGCTGTGCCCCTGATCGCAGACAAAGAGCTGCTCGCTGAACGGCCCGAATTTCCCCCCGGTCATGTCACAGATGATGCCGGACGTGGAGCGGCCCAGAACCCCGTGGGTGAGTTGGGCCACGGGCGGCTGGTATTCGGGGATCTTTTGCATGGCGTCGGCAATACGGCCGCCGGATTTATATTCCGCCGGCTTCTTCATATCCGGGGCCAGGTCGTACCAGATGTTACCTTTCGGATTCCCGGTAAAGCTGCCGGGCTTCATCCACTTGATACTGCTCGTCCCGTTCCAGGGTCCCTGGTTGTCCGCGTAATACATCCGTCCTTTGCTGTCCTGGCCGATGCCGCCCGGGCTCCGCACTCCGCTGCAGATGGGCTTCGCCACGCCTTCCGGGCTGATTCGCATTCCCCAGCCTCGAAACGGTGTATTGGCATCCGCTGCTCCCGAGCCGGTCAGGCAAAGCACCACCCACAAGTAACCTTCAGGATCGAATTTCGAACCGAACGCGTATTCGTGGTAGTTGCCGCTAATGCCCCAGCCGTCGGAGTAATTCTCGAACAGATCGGCCACGCCGTCCTTGTCCCGATCCTTGATGCGGGTGATCGCGCCGCGCTCGCAGGCATACAGAAATTCATCTTTCTTGTTGTAGGCGATGCCGAGGACCTCGTGCAGCCCATGTGCGTACCTTTTGAATTCGACCTTCTTGGGGTCATCGCCGAGCGCGTTGTGGATCATCCATATCTCGCCCCGGCGGGTGGAGACTGCGAGACGACCGTCCGGCATCCACTCCGTGCCGCCGACTTCTATCATCTCCCCTTTGGGAATCGGAATCTCTTCGAGGGTGTAATAATCGGAAACTTTCGGGGCCGGTTTGTCTTCGGCTTGTGTTGCTGCGATCGGAATCAACGCCAATAGAAAGACCAGATTGTTCATGCAGATGTATGTGTGAATTTTCAAAAGAAGGACCGCCCGTTCCGATCAGACATCCAGGCTCTCCCCCGGTTCGAGCACCTGGCACTCGACGGCCTGGTCCGTCAGCTTTAGTTTGAATTCGTCAGGGTCTACCTCGATGACGTCGAAGGTGCCGTAATGCATCGGCACGACTTTCTTCGGCTGGATCATAATGGTCGCTTCGACCGCATCGTCTATGCCCATGGTGAAGTTGTCACCGATCGGCAGGATGGCCAGGTCCGGCGAATGGCGGCGTCCAATGAGCTGCATATCGCTGAATAGGCCGGTATCGCCCGCGTGATAGATCGTCTTGCCGCCCATCGTCAGCACGATGCCCGCCGGCATCCCGCCGTAAAGGAATCCGCCTTCCGTCTGAATGCCTGACGAATGAAAAGCCTGGACGAACTTTACCGTTCCCCAGTCAAACGAGCGCTGCCCGCCGATGCCCATTGGATGGACATTCGCTCCCTGCCCACCGCAATACATCGCCAGCTCAAATACAGTGACAATTTGCGCTCCGGTCCGCTGTGAGATGGAGACAGCATCACCGAGGTGATCTGCATGCGCGTGGGAGAGCAGGATCGCATCCGGGCTCACATCGTCGGCTGTGCAGGAAGCTTTGGGATTACCAGTCAAAAACGGATCGATAAGGACAGACTGGTCCCCGTTGGAAACGAGAAAACAGGAATGGCCGAGGAATTTGACGCTGGTCATGACAGGGTCTCCTGGTTGACTGGTGATCTGTTACAGCCGATTGACGGTGGCGGTATGTTAATGGTTCGGGCTGTCGGTTAGCAAAGACCTTGATTTTCAATCAGCTTGCCAGTTCTGCCACCCGCATGTTCCTCGGCGCATTCATGCACCTCGACATTTGAAGTTCGCGCGAAGAGCCAGCGGACGCTTGCAGCTCCAGGGGAAACGTAACGTCGCGCTCCCAAAACTTTACTAAACGACTTTCATCGGTTAACCAGAGATCATCATCAGAACTCTCGTCTCCCTCACATGAAACGACCAACCCCCATTAACGAGGCGGAAGCCGTGTTCCAGCGGTTTTATGATCCGCATCGGTGCTACCTCGAGTCCTGGAAGTTTGAATCCGACGAAAACACTGACAGCGAAATTACTCAACGATTCCATGCGACGGAGATTAACTGGCAGCGAGGCCAGGGCGGCCTGGTTGGAAAGCTTTCAAAGGACGTCGAAGTGGATGCAGGCTGTTACGATCGGCTCATAGTCTGCTGCACATTGCCGGAAACGACCCGATTGAAAATCGCCATCGAGTCTGATGGCGCTACGCAGGGGGTCATCCAGGAGAAGGGTACGAACACTTCGGAAGAGTGGGACAAAGCCTTCCAAGGTGATGTCATTTCGCATGTCGAGATCGAGCTGATCGATGATGGCGAAGGTCCGGCTAACGCAATGCTGTTCTGGCTTGGCCTGGCGGATTCCGCTCGATTGAAGGAGATGCAGGAGCGCCCGAGCCCATGGCAGGGAGCGTGGGACGACCTGATGATCCCACAAGGCGAATCTGTAGAAATGAAGCCTGCCATCGGGCTGCTGTTTGGCGAACAGGATCTCAAGAGGCTGCGCGCCAAGATTCAGAAATCTCCATACAAAGATTTAATGGACTGCCTGCGAAGGCAGGCCAGGGAGTTTGCTAACAATGAGCCGTGGCGTGGAGTAGGCCCCTACCCCAATATGCAGAGCCCTCGCTGTTATCGACTGCGCGGTGAGGAGCACATCTCGCTTCTGGCGATGCGGCTTGGAGCCTTCATCGGTCTCCTCGATGAGGATGAAGAGCTCTGCCGAATGGCGGCGGACCACGCGTTGGCCCTGGCGCATTGTGACAAGTGGCAGCCTGAGTTTTTGCCGACGATTGCAGGATCGGCCTGGGAACAGCGTGCGTTCCATGAATACCGCTACGCGCACAATCTCATTTTCGCGTGGGACTGGGCCGGCAGCTTCCTGACGGATTCCGGCAAACAGGTTCTCGCACAGGCTGTTTCCATAAAGGCCCTGCCCTGGATCCTGCAGACTCTGATGCGCCACCCCTATGTCCGCGGCTGCAATCAGGGCGCTTACTTTTCGTGGGGCGCGATTATCTGTGAGCTGGCGCTTTGCAGTCTTTATCCGCACGGAGACGAACTGCTGGACCCGGCCATTGCGGCTCTCGATCAGACGGTCAACAAGTATTTTGAGGAGGACGGCGGCGCGTACGAAGGCCCCGGGTACGTCACATCAACGGCAGCGCATGCGCTGGCCGCTTACGCGCTGGTTGCGCGCCATCGGGATCAGCCGGTGGAAGAACTCGTGCCTCCGAACTTGAAGAATGTGAGCCAGTACATTCGAACGATGCTCAGTACATCACCCCCTTACGGCTCAGCCATCAACGTTGCCGATGGCGGCCGCGCGGGCATCGTTGTCTATCAGGAATGCCTCGGGCTGCTGGCCAGCGTAACCGGCGATACCGGGGTCGGAGCGCTGCTGAACGGGATGGCACAAGAGGGCCTTCACACGGACAACACGGCAACGCCCGGCGCGGCATTCAATATCGTTTTCGGGCCGGAGGAATTGCCGCCCCCTTCCGCCGAGACGCCCGTATTCAACGTGCTCGAACAGACCGGTATGCTCTGCTCCTGCCGCCCGAGCCCACATGGTCCGGTTCGCCTTCAGCTCATCGGAGCCCCTGCAAGGGCCGGCCACGCGCACGACGACCGGGGCAGTTTCGTTATCGAAGCTTTTGGCGAAGAAATCGTTTACGAACGTGGCCAGATGCCGTACGACGATCCCCGCTGCTCAACGATCCAGTTTGCCCGCTACCACAACCTGCTGATACCGGCAGGACCTGACAATGCTCTGCCGCGCCAGCTTAATCCCTGCCCGGAAGCGACTATTCCATCGGGCACGGGCGACGAGCAAACCCTCGATTGCAGCATCGATGTTTCCGCAGCATGGGGCGGCCTGGTTCAACGATGCGTGCGCAGGATTGTGAGCAACACCCCCTGCGAATTCATCATTGAAGATGAAATTGATCTGCCTGCGAAACGAAGCGTTTCCTTCCATCTTCACAGCAAGTTTCCATGGACGAAGACCGAAACCGGATGGGTAACCAGAGGTGATGTCACAAGCTTGACCGTCAGGCCCGATTGGCAGACGGCGGTTGAGCAAGGTGAAGAGGACTTTGTTGATGGTCAGAAAGAACCGGTCTTTCACCTGACACTGCAGGCCGCGCCTTCTTTGAATCATTGGCTGAAGACCCATCTGGAGGTGATACGTAATACGTAATGAGTAAGGGCGGTTGCTTGAGTTTTGAGCGTTGAACGTTGAATGTTCTGTCCGCATCTTGAATCCAGTATCCAGCATCCAGTATCCCTTTAAGTCCTGAATCCCTTTGAATCCCGATTCCCAAAACCATGAGCCACAAACTTTACTGGGGTGACAGCCACCTCAATCTTCACAGTCGTGACAAAGAGCGTTTTGAAGATGCATTTCAGGCAGCGAGAGGGCATCTCGATTTCCTGCCGCTTGCCTACTATCCGATGGATTACTACCACACTGATGAAGGACTGCGCGTGGAGTCGTGGCACAACCGGCCCAATTTCCTCGAGGAATGGGAGTGCATCAAACAGCTCTGCAAACAGTATCACGAGCCGGGATGCTTCGTGCCGTTTGTGGGATACGAATGGGGCGGCAACCGCACTCGATGGGGCGATCACAACGTTTACTACTTTGACGAAGATAATCTGCTCGATGACGCTGACGATATCGATGACCTCTATGCCAATCTGCGCAAGACCAGGGCTCTCGCGATTCCGCATCACGTCGGTTACTCGACCACCCAGCGCGCCAAAGACTGGGATCATTTTGATCCCAATCTGTCGCCGTTCGTTGAGATCTTCAGCAATCACGGATTGAGCGAGACACCCATCAATCGTTGGCCCCAGCCCAATTACGCGATGGGTCCCTGGACGAATGGCAGCACGGTCATGGACGCGCTCGCCCGCGGGCTGCGCGTTGGAATCATCTGCAGCGGCGACAGTCACAATGCGTTCGGAGGAGTTTACGGATCGGGCCTCATGGGAGTCTGGGCAGACGAGCTCACTCGCGAGTCCTTGTGGGAAGCATTTTTGTCGCGCCGAGTTTACGGTGTCACCGGTGACCGGATGGTTCTGGATTACCGAGTCAATGGAGCGTGCATGGGATCGGAGATTCAATCGAACGGCGGGCCAGTGAAAGCGACGATAAGCGCAGACTGTCCGCAAGAGATCGATCGGATCGAGCTCATTCGAAACAACCGCGTTTTCAGAACCTGGTCACATCAGGATGGCCTGCTGCCGAGCGATGCCGACCCGGTGCGGTGCCGCATCCGTATCGAGCCGGGCTGGGGGCCGACGGTCAGTTACGGATACAAGGCACACGAAAAGAAATGGGTGGGCGGCCTGTCGATTTCTGAAGGTGAGATTTCTGTTCTACAGGGATGCTGGACAGATTTTGGCAATTCCATTTCGCAGGAGAGCGACCAGTCTGTTCAGTTCCAGACGCTCACCAGAGGCATTCGTAATCAACCGTCGCAGGCTTTTATGGTGGAGGTGCGCGCTCCCCGCTCTGCCACGATTCGATTCGATGCTGATCCGTTTGATGTTTCCTTCAGTGTCGAGGAAGCGCTTGGCCGGACGCAGTTGTGGGCAGACCTGGAAGGAATCAAAGCGATCACGGAAGAGCAATTCGGATTGAAACACGATGAAATCGAAAACCCGGACGTCTTCTTTCACAACGCGTACAAGCTCCGCATCTGCCAGGCCGCGACAGAGCCGGAATTCACAGCAGAAGTAGATTTCGAGGATCCGAATCCGCCTGAAGGCCGAAACTGGTATTACGCACGGATCAGCCAGATGAACGGTCAGATGGGATGGACGAGTCCAGTCTGGGTGGATGTGTGAAGGCCCAATCATCCATCCGGGATCGCTTCGGAGGCGGCCCAAGCTTGGTTTAAAGCCACCACAAAACCATCGGCTCAGATCTCTCTGAGCGGCTTCTTCTGAGGGGCGACGCCTCCCTTACCTCCCCGGTTCTGGATCCGCGGTTTACCTCCCTGGAAGCCCCTGTAGTACTTTGGCTTTGCCCGTTCAGCGCCGATGATCTTTTCCAACTCGGCATTGTATTTTTCAACCGCGCCGGACTGCATCTCGCGTGACTTTTCTTTGGCGTCGAGCAATGTCTTGAAGAGCGGTCTCATATCCGCAGACAGGGCCTTCGTGATCGCTTCCTCAACCTTCGGCTCTATTTCGGCCATGACTTCCTGCCTCTTTGTTGCGGCGGCCTTATTGTAGGTCTGCCATGCTTCCATGTCGCGGCCTTTGGGACGTTCTATCCCCGCAGCCTTCAGCGCCTCATTCATCTTTGTGTAGCTGCTCCGCCGAACAAGCATGGCTGCCCGAGAGACGGCTTGTTTCTCCTCCTTACTCAGCGTTGGCATGGTGGCGGGAATGTTGTCCACATTCCACGGAACGTGGGACGCTTTCTGCTCAAAGAGCTGCTCGAACGCTTTGAAGTAAAGCTGCTGCGCAGAACCCAGATCTTCAGCATAAGCCTTCATGGCCGCCTGGATCTGGACGTATTCTTTCTGTTGGCCTTCATTGAGTACGCTCATGGCTCGCTTTCCGAATTCTTCTTTCAGTGCAGCATCTACCTCCTTAACTCGGCGCGCACGCTCCTGCCATCCAACTGAAAGTAACGAGTAAGGATATCGGTCGGATAATTCGGTATGTTCGCTCCGTAGCGATAGCTGTTGTAACCATAGGAGCCTGCCCCAACAGTGCTGCGTGAGGTCTTAACCTTCACTTCAGGTTTGTTCTTTTGGGTTTCCTGGGCGTCTACGAGGCCCGACACGATCAACATGGCCGATGCACAGATACAGATGATTCTCATTGGGAGTCCCCCGGGAGAAGAGTGAAGAGAACCAGATCCTTCAAGCTCTCAGACGATTTCGCAAACTTTTAGTGATTAAACTTTGCCAGAATTTTGAGGCAAATGAATCCGAAAAGAGAGATCTGTCGAATTGGGCCCGCATTGGATCTCGTAGGCTTCGTTCGGCTCAACGGTCTTCTCGAACATCTTCAGTTCCCCGCCCTCCTCCCAAAGATGCGTCACCTGTGCTTTTGCATGCTGCCAGGATTCCTGGGGCAAAAGGCCGTGGGCCCGAATGGAAAACCGATTCAGGCCGGGTTGGCCTTCGAATCGCACTTTCAGCTTTTCAATCGGCCCGTCGAGACGTACGTCTTCTTCAAATCGCGTGTGCCAGTGATGCACCCATGATGGGATGTCCGGCACTTCGATCTCCCGCCATTCGTCCGAGTCCACCTGGAAATCAATGCGATGATGGTTCTGCCCCGGCAGCGGGTTGTGGTAGGTTCGTAGGCTCGCGCCGACACGAAACCAGTCGATGGGCAGGCCGTCGGTGTGACTCATAAACAAGGAGACCGGTTTGAGAAAACGTTTCTTCAATTGGGTGAACTCGTAATGATCAGGTGGCTCATCAAACCAGGGCTCCGTTTCTTCGGGGAATCGAGTATCCGGATCGCAGGAGGCGACGGTAGTCATCTTGCCCCAGCGATCACCCACACCGAGCTGCCTTTCGTTTATGCCCTCATGCAGGCGCGGCAGGGAGCGGGGAGCGAGCTGATGCCAGGATTCGCTGCGCCACTTTTCCAGCACAGTTCCGCCGGACAGATACAGCCGGAACCGGCAACGATATTGCCCCTGAACGAACTGCGTGAGGTCCAGAGTTGGTGTGTCTGACAGTTCGCCCTGTCCCGCGTCATGCCATCGGCGTCCTTCATCACCCGAGACAGACAATTTGAATCTGCCGCTGCCAGCAAGCGATACGATTGCTGCGTTTTCTGGACTCGGTTTCAGGGGATCGAGAAGCTCGCCGACAAACATGTATGGATGGCTCCAGTCGAATTCCCATACCCCTTCTTCCCCTTCGACCTGGAGGCCCGCGCTCGTTGTCTGTATCGAATGCAGGATGCTGTTGCCGGGCGTACCCAATGTCTGATCCGAAAGATCCGGTTCGTAGATGCGGTGTGCGTTTCCATATGTCCACGCGGACCAATTCTCACGGTTGGGTTTCAATCCGACTGGTTCGGCTTCCACCAGTTTTCTCGGATATTCCGTTTCCACGTACTCGGGTCGCAAATCCCATCGATGGCCCTGCGGCTGCCAGAAGCTGGTGATCTGCTCCCCCGGCCGCATCAGGTGATCCCAACTGTGATGGCCGGTTGAAAAATGGTACTCGTAGCAGGGGAAGGCGAGGTTGTAGATCTCTGCGAGCCTGGCCTTGTCGTGATCTTTGGGGAAGAACGGTTCGATGGGATGCGGCGGGGCTGTCCAGAGCTCAGGCTGCGTCATAGCCTCGTGCAGGCTGGCGATATCTCCATTCCTGTTGCGCAGGGCACCTCGCACATCCACATCAAAGTAGTGCCAGGCGTTGTCGTAGTAGGCTTCGGTAAAGCAATGATTCCAGGTATCGATGCCGATCGACCTGGCATCGTCCGCGCCTGCCTCGATAAGAAGGTTTTCCAGCATGCGGCCGGCAATCCCGCAGAAGATGTGTCCGTGCACATTGAGCAGTTTCAGAGGGTCGCGGCAGTTGGCGAAGGGCTCTTGATCGTCGCGGCCTTCCAGGCATTGCCAGAAGTGATAGACACCGGTGTATTCATCGCACAGGTAACGCCAGATGCATTCCGCACGTTCCGCCATGGAAACGTCTTTCCAAAAATCGACGAACCGCCGGACGTCGGTGTTATCCGGTTGATCCGGAGCGGTGATGCGTGGGCTGACTAACAGGGGCATTTCTTAGTATCACACTCGTTCTGGCCCAATACTGAATTCAACTCTCATCCTCTTCCCCCTCACCCTCTTCTCCTTCATTCTCACTGACCTCCTCTATCTTATTCAGACTCGACCAGAGGTCTTCAGCGCGTTCGCTTTGGCCGCCGCGTTCAAAGCCTTCGATGGCATCACGAATCTTCTCGGCAGTGAGCGCGTTCTCCGCGAGTGAGAGCCAATCGCTTTCGGTCACATTCCCGATTTCCATTTTTTCCAATCGGCGCAGCAGGTAGGAATCGGCCATTTCGATGCCGGCATTCTTTACTTTTGCAATGCCTGTGTCGTCTTTCGCCGCGTCATAGAATTCGACAGCTTCCCAAAAACGTTCCTCTGCCAGATATTGGCCGCCGAGCTCGCTGAGCTCCTCGGGATCGGTGCTGTCGCCATAAAGAATGTCACGCTTTTTTACGGAGTCAGGTATATTTGCCATGCTTCAATTTCCAAATAAGGCGAATTGGGAAAACTCAGCATTGCCATATCGACGATGAACCACACGCTGCAACCGGTCTGTGCTATCAGGAACGTGGGATTGCGACGAATGCTGAAGGTTCAAAGTGACGTGCGAAGTCCCGAACTTTTCAAGCACTTCTCCGAAAATGATAAACAACTCGCCGGCCGTTCCCTGCTCTTCAATCATTGGATAGGGCGGCGCGGCAAACACGAGGTCGAAAGCAGTATTGGTTTCATTCAGATGGATCGGAATGTCGAATACGTTTCTTGGCATCACGTCCGTTCTGTCATCAAAACCGAGTGCGTTGATATTCTTTCGCAAAGCCTGCAAAGGGCCAAACCCCATCTCGACAAACACGCAGCGACCGGCCCCCCTGCTGAGGGATTCCAGGCCGAGGCTGCCTGTGCCGGCGAAGAGATCGAGCACATTCGCATCCACCACTTCGGGACCGAGAATATTGAACACTGCGCCTCGCATCCGCTCGGGCGTCGGTCGGACCGCGTCCCCGGGCACGCACATGATTGGGCTGCCTTTTGCCGTGCCGGAGATGATTCGCATCTGGGTATTCAAGCGCATGGGGCGGAATCGTATTGATGGACGCAATCTCTGCCATGAGGGGAACCCGGCGTAGGGCGTATGTTCCCGGCAAACTGGATGGGGGATTTTGAGTCCTGAAATCCGAGACAGGATCATGGTCAAAATGGGATTTACATCCATGCCCCCGACGTTTATTATTTTTCTGACGCAGCAAAGTGGGCCGAGAATATTTGTCAGCGTACAGAGTATCGGAAAGGTCTTCGATTTTTTTCTGTCCTACTGAGAGCCTTTGACTATGAACAGATTGGCACTTACCAGCCTGCTGCTGGCACTATCCGTTACACTTTTCGCCGAAGAAAAGATCACGGAATTCAACGTCCTGAGTGAAGAATGGGAAACCTGTACAGAAAAGGATGGCGGCGGAATGTACTTTGACCTGATGCGGGCCATCTATGAACCGATTGGTATCAAGGTCAAATTCAAGTTGATGCCCTATTCCAGGACCGTATTCACGGTCAAACAGAAGAAGGCCGATGCTTTCACTGCGTCCTACTTGAACGAACAGGAGTGGGCCGTCTATCCCAAGAACTGGTTCGATCTGGATATCGTTCAGGCGATCTTTCCCAAAGGGAAACACAAAGATTTCAAGGGGCAGCGCTCCCTGGAGGGCAAAAAGGTGGCTTGGATGAGAGAATTCAAGCTCGAAAAGTATTTCAAGGTCAAAACGAAGTTTCGAGAGGTCAACAACCGCCAGAGCGGCTTCAACCTGTTGAATGCCGGAAAGCTGGATTTCTGGATCGACCCGGCTGTTCTGCTTGAACCGGACTGGAAGAACCTGACAGTCAAGAAGGAAGACTATGAAGCCCATGATGTTCTCTATCTTCCCATGTGCATGGCCTTCGCCAATACGCCCAGGGGAAAGAAACTCGCCGAATTGTGGGACTAGCGAATGGTGGCACTCAACAAATCGGGCGAGATGAAGAAGATCTACAAGAAACACAACTGGCCTTCCTATCCATTGGACAAGGACGGCAATACAGTCGACCCGAACGCACTGAAGTAGAATCAGTCGCAGCAATCAAGTGCAATCCACAACGCCCCGGCAAAGAGATTTGTCCGGGGCGTTTTTTCTGTACGTGGGTGGGAACTCGATACTCGATGCTCGATCTCGAATCTCGGACTTCAGTGGATCTTCAGGAATTGCCAGGCCCCAACTTCCGTCCTCATGTGAGTGCCAGCCATTTGAATGAAATGATGGACGGTTGATACTCTGTCCAGCGAGATCAACCTGACTCCAGCCACTCATGCCAGTCATCAATTGCCAAACCTGCGGCCAGGAATTCACGATTACCGACGAACACGCGGGCACTTCTTTTCAGTGTTACTGCGGCAAGACCGTAGAAGTCCCTTCGCGTGAAACTCCACCTGCACCACCTGTTTCAAGACCGTCTCGGGTTCGAAAACGCAGAAGGAAAAAAGCTTTTCCAACCGAGCTGGTTGCCGCTGGAGTATTCAGTGTCGTGCTCCTGGTTGGAACAGGCATCTATCTCCTCAGATCTCAACCTGCTGGCCCGACACAGAAAGCTCCCACCAAAACGAAACAGATAGCGAAGAAGCAAGCCAGGAAAGGCCGGGTGAGCAAAAGTCGAGGCAATCTGCCAGACAGCCGTTCCGATTCGCCAGAGCCCTCGGTGTTCACTGACCCGAATCAGGGCAGACAACTGACACCACGTAATTCCGCGCGGCCGTCAACCGGTACGCCAACAACGAACAAACAACCGACTCCACCTCGTGGTTCAACGTGGCCAGCAACTGGCACGCCGAAGGTTGACTCCGCAAAGCCGCTGATTCAGCCGCTGTCGGCTTACAAGAAGCCGAGCCGCACTTTCGACAACTACAGGCTTGTCCCTGAAGACGGGATGCTCATCATCCTCTCGCACGCTTCCTCGATTCAGAGAGAGCTCAGGCTGACTGCTGGTCAAAAGAAATCAATTGATGATCTGCAAAAGCAGCACATGCAACAGATCAGGTCAGACGTGGCAAAGTTGCAGTCACTCCCGCCAGACAAAGAGCTCAAGTGGCGCGACTACGATCGGCCGTGGTCAAAGGCAGCGCAGAGATTTGGCGCACGCTTGCTGGGCCTGCTGAACGAAAACCAGAGTGAAGATTTCAGAAAGATCATTGAGCGCGGCACTCTCTTTCCATTTCGAGATGGCCGCGAGCTCAACATGGTGCAGCAACTCTATGTGAAGCCCTTAGACGAGCTCTCCGTGCCTGTTGCGTGGAAGGCTGATGCCGACCCGGGAAAGTTCGCCTGGTCGAGCAGGAGCTTTGATACGGAGAAAGTTCCACCCGCGTTTCGGATTCGTTTTCCGTCATCACCGAGTCCATTTCTGCTCATATCGGATCATGTGATCGATGAAAATGGAGTTGCCGGTAACAACAACCTCGTGCACCTGATGGTTTACGACATGCGGCAGCAGAGCGTCGTCAGCAAGGTGAGCAAAAGCCTGGCATACCTGAACGGCTGCGATTGCGAGGTCAGCCCGAATGGCAAACGTCTTGCCAGGATCGAGAGCCTTCACATCCTGATCTGGGACGCAGCGACAGCGGAAGAGTTGCATCGGATAAACACGATCAAGCCCGACCATCCGGGCAAGCTCGAGTACATCGAGTTTGCCGGCCCGGACAGGCTTGTTTCATTTCACGGGGAAGAAACCGTCCGTGTCTATGACGTCCAGTCCGGAAAGAAGCTGAACGAATTCCAGCTCATCCTTCCTTTGAAGGGACTCGGGGGGCATCCAGGGCGGAAAGTGCGCGTCAGCCCGGGCGGCCGGTTCCTGGCAACCCTCCACATCAGAAACGAAGCCCCACAGAAACGCGTCCTCCGACTGCATGTTTATGACCTCAAGTCAGGTGAACACGTTGGAAATCCGCTGATTGCAGAAAATTTGAGCCGGCTCGTGGTTCAGGATTTAGTATTCAGCGATGATGGCGAGGAGGTGGCCGCGCTCCTTTATCAGCAGCGCGAGAGGGACTTTGTCATTGTGAGCTGGGATATGAAGCAAGGCCGGCAAAACGGTTTCTACGGTCCCTTCCCACCCATCCAGACCAGGCCATCCACCAAAGAACGCCATCTGGTCTGGTTGAAAGACAAGACCGGATGGGTGCACTCGGGGCACCAACTCGTCCTGCGCGAGACCGGCAAAGAAACAGAAATCGGCGATCCCGATCAGGGCATCCGCCACGATGCTCAAATCATCGGCCCCAACACCATGCTGCAATTCTGGGAGACCAAGCCACGCCGCACGGCAAGGAATGAGATGGTGCCGGTCGTGGTGAATTGGTGAAGCTCCCCTTCGGCGTAACCCGTCCGGCCTATGCGCTTGCGTCACCGCGGCGAAGTGCTAATGTCCCCCGCTCCACTGAACTTGTCGCGAAGCGACAAGACAAAGGGCGATTAGCTCAGTTGGCTAGAGCACTTGCCTTACAAGCAAGGGGTCACCGGTTCGAGTCCAGTATCGCCCACCATACAGGCCGAGTTCTGAACGGAGCTCGGCCTTTCTATTGGTTTAGAGAATCCCTTCTTCAATCAACCAGGACCGTAGTTCAAGCCGATTCCGTGCGTTCATGTTGAGCAAGCGCAGAGTTGCCCGGCCAATTGGTGTAAGGCCGACAAGGGATGCCTCTGCGAAAAGGAAATGCTCTTCCCATATGTCTTGCCTGGGATTGAATAGTGGAACTATGTCACCACTCTCAGGGTCGACAGTACTGAGGTTCGTCCCTTTGTAGAAGTTGCACCTGTCACAGGCCAGAGCGAGATGCTCCGGATCATCTTCGACCTGTTCGACATGCTGGCGTGCAATCACATGATCCACATGAAAGGTAGCATCGATGGCTACCTGTGGCATTCGACAATACTCACATCGGTCTTCCGCTCGATTTCTTACGAACTCACGAACTGCAGCTTGCATGATCTCAGTCGTGAAGCTTAAGGCGCGCCTTCGCTTTTATGATCGCTATCAGGTCTATGTATTCGACGAACTCCGAATACTCCTCTCGCTCTTCATCGTTAAGTAGTCCCTGATTCGCCTTCGTCGCCAGTTCGTTGATCCGGTCCTGTGTTTCAGAATCAATGTCGGCCTCGGAGACCTGACGCGCAATTTGAGGGGTAAAGCAATCCGTTAAAGGGCGCAACATCCTCTCTGATACGGAACTGGTAGACATGTCTTAGCTTCCTATGTTCATCTGTGAGGTATGGTCACAAGAATCGCCAGTATATCAGAATTTTCAAGGGGGAGAAGATGTCTCTCATTGCGGTCCAGGAAAGAATTGATGCGGCAGTGACAACCTGAGGAACGAATCGATAAAAGGAGCTATGGACTCGGATTCAGGTTCGAACTTGTGCCATTGAGGCCCACCATCCTTCCCAAACGGCCGCTCGACCTACTCATGATGGAGGCTGATTGCCTTCCCTCGAAGTCTGACAAAAGGGCACTGTCTGCATCCATCAGAACATACGATCAGTCGCCATTGGTAAGCGGTCTGTTCTATGTCAGGCGCGCCGCTCCAGGCGGGGACGTCGAGGCGTTGTGCCACCGACTACTTGAACACCCATTTCCTCAGCGGTTTCTTCTCCGTCGTGCTCAAATCAATACTCAAGACGTCCGCTCCGGCTGGTGGAAGGAGCAGTCGGATGTGGATCACTTTTCTCTCTGCTGAGACTTTGACCGAGTGCTGTTGCCAGTCATCGGATGCCGCGCAGTCGAAAGTCACCACCTGTCTGGGAGGGAAGGTCTTCTGTCCTTGTTCACGCCAGGCGATTCCGGCGGGGCCTCCTTGGCTTGTGCGAAGTCTGACACTGGCGAGAAAGGTCGAAGGCAGACTGAGTTGGGCTCTGGCAATGAACGGTCCCTGCGCCTTTTGGGATTTTTCCGGTGGACGAATCTGAAGTGCGCCGTCTTTGATTTCCATGGTGCTGTTGCGGGCGACCCAGCCCTGGATGCCATTGGACCTGCTACTGCGTTCGACGGCCGTTGGTTTCGGGGCTGGCTTACCGTCGAGGTAGAAGTCAAAGTAACGCTCCCAGGTCAAAGCCATCTGATTGGTTTCAAAGCCAGGCGGGCTTAGTTCCTTTGACCAGCTTTCGAGTTTTGCACTCAGGCGGTCGGCAACTTCCGGATTCTGTTTCATGAGGTTATGTTTCTCCTCACGATCTTTGTCCAGATCGAAAAGATATTCGCGTGTGCCGCCACGCAGGTATTTCCACCTCCCTTCCCGAGCCGCGCTCTGGTCAATCCATCGCCAGTAGAGAGTTTCATGAGGGGCAGCTTTATTCTCGCCTGTCAGGTAAGGGATCAGATTGACGCCATCGAGTTTCGTTTCCCTTCCCGAATTCTGACGAATCCGGACACCTGCGAGCACAGCCGCGGTGGCGGCGACGTCGAGCGATATCACCGGATGATCGTAAACCTGCCCCGCCTGAATTCTGTCTTTCCAATAGACGACGAAGGGCACGCGGATGCCGCCTTCAGTCAGCATGCCTTTCTCTCCGTTCAACGGATCGTTGAGTGAGCCATCCCAGCCAGGGCCGCCACCGGGCGCATCGAGCTTGTGGATTTTGAGCGGGGCGCCGTTGTCGCCGATGTAAAAGACCAGGGTGTTCTCCTCGATGCCGTAATTGCGCAGTGACTTCATGATATCGCCGACCCCATCATCGATGGCCGAGATCATGGCCAGGGCCTGCCGGCGGCGTTCGGGCATCTTGCCGGGGAAGCGTTTCAGGTATTTCGGTGGGGCATCCAGCGGAACGTGCGGTGCACGGTAAGCAACATACAGGAAGAAAGGCATCGCGTGATGGCGCTTGATGAAGGCCTGCGCGGCCACGCTGCACGCGTCGATGTGGTAGAGCCTGGAGTTCTCTTTTCCACCTTCAGCAGTCTTGCCGTCAAGGGTGTAATTCGCCCAGCCGGGTCGGTTGGCGTTCTTGGCATAGACGTCATCGAAACCGTGATCGGTGATGTTCGGCACCGGCCCCAGATGCCACTTTCCAATCTGGCCGGTCGCATAGCCGACCTTCTTCAGACGCTCTGCTATCGTCAGTTCGTCGTTGAACCCGTCGAGGGGTTTGCCGTTGCTCTCGACACCAAAGCGATTCTGATACTTACCCGTCAGCAGCCCGGCCCGCGATGGCACACACTGCGGCGCGGTGACATAACCGGAAGTCATCCGCACCCCGCCTCTGGCAAGCACATCGACGTGAGGAGTTTTCACATCATCGAGAATCCCCTGGCACGAGAGGTCGGCATAGCCGTGATCATCGGTGAAGATGACGATGATGTTGGGCTTGGCTTCCGCGTATCCTGTGCAGATTGAGATCAGTAGAAAGCCAATAAGGCGAGGGAAGAATCTTGATGGGTGAGTAGTCATGTTCGGTGGGTGCTGGTATCTGATTGAGAATATCAGAAGTAATGCTGCCCGGCTTTTCTGCTCCAGTCTCTCGAGGCATTCTCTGGAATGCCATCTTGGATCTGATGTAATGCGCGAATGCACTCAAGCCAGCCTCCCCAATACATCGCCCTGTACGAATCCGGCGAACTTCAACGACGAATCGACGAAGCCCTGTCGGGTCTGGAAGCCTGCAAAGTCTGCCCGTGGGATTGTCAGGTCAATCGCCTGAAGAACGAGACCAAAGTCTGCAAGACGGGACGCTACGCACGAGTGGCAAGCTATTGCCCACACCTCGGAGAAGAGGACTGCCTTCGCGGCCGGAAGGGAAGCGGGACAATTTTTTTCGCATGGTGCAATCTGCGGTGTGTCTTCTGCCAGAATTACGATATCAGTCAGCAGGAAGCGGGACGAGAGGTCAGTCCCGGCGAGCTTGCGGAGATCATGCTCGACCTCCAGGAACGAGGCTGCCACAACATCAACTGGGTCACGCCCGAGCACGTGGTGCCGCAGATCCTGGAGGCCCTTCCTTTGGCCATCGAAGGCGGCCTGCGGTTGCCAATCGTTTACAACACGAGTGGGTATGACTCTCTTGAAAGTCTGAAGCAGATGGAAGGGATAGTGGATATCTACATGCCCGACTTCAAGTATTTCTCAGAGGCGGCCTCGCGGTACTACCTCAAATCTCCTCGATATCCCGCGGCTGTCACGAGCGCGATTCGAGAAATGCACAGGCAGGTCGGCGACCTCGAAATGGACGACCGCGGCCTCGCCGTCCGAGGACTTCTCGTTCGCCACCTGGTTATGCCTGATGGGAGAGGCGAGACTGCCAGGATCATGAAGTTCCTCGCTGATGAGATCTCACCGGACACGTATGTCAACATCATGGCTCAATACCATCCTGACGGCCAGGTGAACAACGAAAAGTACGTTGACATCAACAGAAGGGTGACAAGTGATGAGATGGCAGAGGCTTATGAATTGGCGATTAGGGCAGGGCTGAGCCGGTTCGATGAACGGCGGCAACAGTTCACCATCTTCAGGTAGGCGAAATTCAGGCCCGCTTTCTGGGGGCCGTCGCGGAAAATGCCAAATCTCTCGGCAGAAGGCGACATCCGGCGCACGCCTTGCTTAAAGGCTGAATGGCTCTATGGAAGGCATTCCCAGTGGTCTGCTAAGTATTGATTTTTCAAAGCCTTAACCAAAGAGCCGCCCAGTCCCCGGCAGCCATATATGGAGTTTTATCCATTGAAATGGATTCCATACTTCATTTTGGTTCACTTTCCCTATTCTAGGGATTATTCCCCCTACGTGGAGAGATAGTCATGTTGACGCAGACCCTGAACCCCATGGATACAGCGACTGCGCTTATCGAGTTGGGGCTCGATGAGCCAGAACCCATGGTCGAAAAGTCTGAAATGCCGTTCCAGACGGTCATTATTCCGGACTTTGATCAGATCGGTGATGAGCAGCTCGAACCGATGCTGCCGCAGCCGTTGCTGGATTGCTATCGCCTCAGTAAGAGGTTTATCCAGTTTGTCGAACACGCCCGCGCCCTTCCGCCGACTCATCTCGAGTTCGTGAAAGAGATCCTCAAAGAGGAAGGGAGGAATGTGGGGGATTATCGTGGTTCACATTTCAGCTTCCTTCTGCTTCAGTGCATGGAACGTCTTGATGAGGATTACTTCCTTGCCGATCAGTTTCAGGAACTTATGGAACTCTCCGACAGGCTGCCGGCAGAGCATCGCCAGGCCTTGCTCGAATTGCTATCCGAACTGAATGCCCTTACATGGCATACCATGTATCGGACCTGATGTGAGTTGATCAGATTGAGCTCTGGATTATCAGGACCTGCGCGTGGCTCCCAACATGACCGGTCCCATTCCCGCGCCTTATTCGTCTGTCCCCATTCGTCTGTCCTTTATCAGAAGCGGCACCAAAGACACACCCACACTATCTATCGCCCGCCTTGAAATCAGGAGTTCTCTGTCGTAGAGAACCCCAATGAACTACAGACGATTTGGAAAGACTGAGTGGCAGGTCAGCGAAATCGGCATGGGTGGCTCGTGGTTCTATGGCCGGCCAGAGTACGGACTGCTGCCGCCGGAACACGGCATTGCGATCATCGAACGGGCCTTCGAGCTCGGCATTAATTATTTTGATACGGCCCCGCTGTATGGAAAAGGACGCAGCGAAAAAATCGTTGGCATGGCCCTCAAGGATGAAACGCGGCCGTACTACCTGGCCACAAAGGTCGGCTACTTTCCAGAGCCTTTCGATTACACGCGGGATACCGTCTGGCGCGGGTTCGAAGACAGCCTCGAACGACTCAACCGTGATTCTGTCGACCTCATTCAGATCCACGAAGCGGAGCAGGCCGGATGGGATGGAATCTTCGGCAAGGGCATGTGCCTCCAGGCACTCCACGAAATGAAAGAACAGGGACTGGTCAAGGAAATCGGCCTGACAGGCTCGGACCTTGACTTGATGACCGACGCGCTCAAGACCGGCGAATTTGTCAGCGTGATCACCTTCTTGAAATATGACATGCTGGTGCAGACCGCGAAGGAAAAGCTGATCCCCACTGCTATCGAAAACGATGTAGCGATCATTCTTGCGTCGCCCCTTCACGCCGGGCTCCTGGGCTCGAAGCGCGACCAGTGGCTGGAGAAACGGTTCACAGGCTTGCGGCCAAAGGTGGAAAGAATCGAGGCCCTGCTCGCCGATCAGAATCAGCCCATCAGTCAGCTCGGGCTGAGATATCTACTTGCCGACGCGAACGTTTCCCTGTTACTTTCCGGTGTCTCATCCATCGAAGAGTTGGAGGACTCCGCTGCCGCATCCGCATCGGGTCCGCTGCCGCAATCTCTGGTAGAAACAATCGAAAGAGCTTAGACATGAAACCCACTCGAGTCGGCGTTGTCGGAACCGGATATATTGCCAAAAATTCTCACCTGCCTGCGATCCAGAAAGAGGTGGAACGAGGCAACGCCACTTTTCAGGCATTCTGTGATGTAGATGCGCAGGCACTCGCAGAGATGGCCGCCGAATTCGGCGTCAAGAACACGTATACCGATCACCACGAGATGCTTGAACGAGAGGAGCTCGACGCGCTCTACCTCATCATCCCACCGACATTTCACACAGACGTCGAGATCATCGCCGCCGAAAAAGGCATACCTCTGCTGATCGAAAAACCACAGACCCTGGACATGCAGCAGGCGCTGAATTTTGAAGAGGCTATCCGCAAGTCGGGCATTCTCTGCACGGTTGGTTTCATGATGCGTTACTATCCCGCCGCGGAGTTCATTCGGAATCGGCTGGCGGAATTAACGGTCCGGCACGCCAATCTCCAGCTCTTCTACAGCGGAGCTCCAATCAGGCACTGGACGAACCGGATGGAGCTCTGCGGCGGCTCGCTCGTTGAGAACACTATCCATGCGATCGATCTGCTGCGCTATCAACTCAACGATGATTACAAGAGCGTGAGCGCGTTCTATTGCGAACGTCCCTTCGATCCCGATCCGATGTGCATCAATCTGCCACACGTTTACAACGCCAACTACCAAATGAAATCCGGTACGGTCGTCAATGTGACGACTTCCCGAGTGTTGACCAATACCAGGTCCGGTCGGCGAGAGACTCTGATCATTTGCGATGACGTCCTGTTCGAATACTCACATGACAAAGTGATCGAAAACGGTGAATTGGTCTGGGAGGCGAAGGAGAGAGAGAGTCCGTTCGATATTCAGTCGAGGCAATTCCTTGCAGCGGTAAGGACGGGAGAGACCTCCCTGGTGAGGAACACCTACAGCAGCTCACTCAACAGCCTGGCCGCTGTGCTCGGCGCGAATGAATCGGCGAGCAAGGGGGGTGAAGTTGTCCGGTGTGTTTCCAGGGACGGGTAGGTGACAGCTTCAAACTTTAATGCAGGTAGGCCAGTTCGTCCGCGGTAAGAATCAGATCACTGTTGCAGCTTGTGGCAATCTGTGCCGGCGCACGAGGTCCGACGATCGCATACGCAGGGAATTGTTGACTGCTGATGTAGGCCAGCGCGATGGCGTTTGCCGAGCATCCATGTTTTCCGGAAAGAGTCTGAGCGTTCCGCAGTCTTTGGAAGTTGTCTGGACTGAAGTAGGATTGCTTGACAGCCGCCGCGCTTTTGCGGTCGGGGAGGTCGCCATCCTCGGAATAGTCGCCGGAGAAGAATCCCTTGGCCTGAGAGGAGTAGGCGAACACTGGCATGCCTGATTCATTGTGGAAATCCAAGGCCGGTTCATCCATGAAGATCATCCCGGGAAAGCCTCCCTCGGAACGGAATGCAAGGCTCCAGCCGATCTGGCTCGCCTGGAAAGAAACCAGGTCATTCTTCGCGGCATATTCGCTAGCTGCCGTAATGCGGGAAGGCGACCAGTTCGAGCAGCCGATGCCGCGGATGGTGCCGGCCGAAAAATGCTCATTCAGAACTGAAATAATCTCGTCTACCGGCAATTGCGGATCGTCGCGATGCAGCCAGTAGAAGTCGACAACATCGGTCTGCAATCGTTCGAGGCTCTGATGAAGGTCGTGAGTGATTTCGTCCGGCGTGAGGCGTGACACTTCCAATGAATCGAAACGCGGATGCCCGCCTTTTGTCATCACGTAGACCTCGTCTCGGCTGCCTCGGGTCTTAAGCCATGATCCAATGGTCTTCTCACTGGCGCCTTCGCCGCCGGAAATCCATCCCGCATAGCAGTTGGCAGTGTCGATGCTGTTGCCGCCGCACTCGATGTAAGTATCGAGAATGGAAAAGGCATCCTCTTCGGGGATCGCCGAGCCCATGCTGCCCGTGCCAAGGATGATGACCGAAGGCTTGAGGGAGGTGTTGGGGAGATAAGTGTATCTCATGGCGTGGGACGTGGGACGTAAAACGTAATGAGTAATGCGTAAGCTTGGATGGGAACTCTCAGGTTCTGGTTAATTTACTGCTCTGAGAAAATCAGGAAAGACGATTATGGGGCAGTCGAATTTGAGGCAAGCGAACCAGGTCCCCGAATAAAAAAAAGCATCGAGCATCCAGCATCGAGTATCGAACATCATTTACGAATTACGCATTACGTATTACGTATCACGCATCCCGTCTATCCAGCCTCCGCCGAGGATGTAATCCCCGTGGTAAAAAACAGCGGCCTGGCCTGGTGTGACGGACTTCTGCGGCTCATCGAAAGTAATCCGGGCGGAAGATTTACCGGTGACTTCTATCGTAGCGTCCGCGGGATCGTGATGATATCGAATCTGAACCGCGCAGCGTTGCGGAGCGTCAGGCTGTTCGATAGTGACCCAGTTGGTACGGCTGACGGTGAAGTGCTTCGTGTAGAGTTCCTCCTCCGGGCCGATATGAACGGTGTTGGTCAGGACATTCAATCTGGTAACGTAACGGGGTTCTCCCACAGCAACGCCTAGCCCTTTTCGCTGACCGATGGTGTAGAGCTGGATGCCTTCATGGCGACCCAGCTCATTTCCATTCTCGTCAATAATCAAGCCGGCGGAAAAGCTATCCGGAGCGCGTTCCTTCAAGACTTTTCGATAATCGCCGTCGGGCACGAAACAGATGTCCTGGCTTTCGTGTTTGCTGTGCAGATGAAGTCCTGCGCGCTTTGCCAGCTCACGCACTTCCCCCTTTCTGAGGTCGCCTATGGGCAAGCTGACCGCGGACAATTGTGCCTGCGTAAGATTGAAAAGGACGTAGCTCTGATCTTTGTCGAAATCGACGCCTCTTCGAATCACCTTTCGGCCATCCTGTTCCTCGAGTCGGGCATAGTGTCCGGTGGCGACGGCCTCGGCATCGAGCTCCCGCGCAAAATTCAGGAGGTGTCCGAACTTGAGCATCCGGTTACACATGACGCAAGGGTTCGGCGTTCGGCCTTGATTGTATTCATCGATGAAATAGTCAATGAGCTTGCCGAACTCATGCTCAAAGTTGACCGCGTAAAACGGGATGCCCAGGTGCGACGCCACAAGCTGGGCGTCTCGCGAATCTTCGATCGTGCAGCAGCCTTTTCCGCCTTCACGCTCGGAATGGACTCCGTTCCGCATGAACAGTCCAATCACGTCGTGTCCCTGCTCCTTCAAGAGACACGCAGCAGCGCTGCTGTCCACCCCTCCGCTCATGGCAACGACGATACGCATTGGTATTCCTTTTACCCGAACTGAGCGATTCAATGAAGGCCGGGGGGCGAACGTTCCATTTCAGTCTTGGAGGCCGCGAATCGAATCCAATTCTTTCAATTCTGCAAACCGGTCCTTCACCCGCAGACCGGGCTTGACCGTGTAATGAACATTGCCCTTGGCGTTGAGCCGTTCCCAGGATTTCAGGCGGCCGAGTGCGTGGACCTGGAGCTCCCTCGACCTCAGCACGTAACCCTCACCATAGAGGGTGACGCGATCATCTTTGTCATCCGACCTGCTGTTGAAGAAGATCACTGGCCTCAACTGTGAATAGGAAGCGGAGCCTTCGAACTCCACAAGAAAGCTGTCGGTTCTCGCGTCACTTGTTGCGGATTTCTTCTTATTGAATCGGGCATAACCGGGCCCGAAGACAACGACTTTGGCAATCTTCTCTTTCGATGTCTTGCCGGGAACTTCAATTCTGAAAAAGACGGATCTCTCCCCAACAAGGGTCACGCCGGTTTGGGTAAACCGAATCGGATCTTTCGACTGACCGTCGCCGTTAAAGGACATCTCAAGAGATTTGGTCTCAAATTTTGCTGTCCGTGCCGCATCAAAATACCCGACCACGCCCCCCATCAGATGAATGCGTTCCTTTCCTTTTGCGAGATGCACTTCGCCATTCTTGCTGGTGATCGCCAGCTCTTCCTTGTCGAAGTAACGCAAGCTGGGCCGTTCCACATCAAAGACCACGGAATTGCCCTTCAGGCGAGTCACTGCCTTGTCCGCCTTTACCTGATACCGGGGCACACCGGTCACCGGATCGAAGTAACGGTGTGAGAGGCCCTTCATCGTTTGCTTCACGAATGGCAGCGGTCTTTCATCATCGGGGAACATGCCCGTCTGGCCCTGCAAAGAGCCAATGCCAAAGACACAGATCGTCAGACCGAGAATCGGAAAACGAATGTATGGGAGGTGATGTGCCATTCTGATGCTTCGGTCGGTATTGGGCTTTCGAGTATGATGGCTATGTACGTGCATACTGCCAGCATGCAGTCTTGAAGCCTTTCCGCGGCGATACGCCGACTACCACAAGGCCGTGGACCGCGACGTGCTCAAGCTCCCGGCGGAGCTGGCCGGTAAGAAGATCAGCCTCGTGGAGAAGACTCCATCGCTGACACTCCACTCACCCGAAACCGTCTCCGCTGACGGCGTAGTCCTGTCAGTGAACGGCGACTACGGTTACGTAGTGTTCAAGGTCAACTGACCCCAACGCTTCACAAGTCAAGCTCAGATTGAACGGGCCGTACGCCCTCACACCACCAACGACGGAAGGTCCATTGGATTGTTGATGCGGCGGATGGCGCGGCAGAATTCGACTCGGTCGATGACGTGGGCGGTTTCGTAGAAGGTGATGCTGCTGGCGCCCTCTCTCAGGTACTTCTCGACCTCGGCCTCGATTCGGTAAGGATGCAGGGGCATCTTCTCCTGGCCCCAGTTGGTGCGGGCAAACACGGCCCCGGCATCGCAGTCGGTTCTTTTGCATACGCTCGCCAGGCCTGCGATGTCAGGCGACATAGGGACTGACGAGCGATGTTCGATGATGATCTCGTCGACCAGTCCCTCCCTGGCCCACGCTTCCGGATCGCAGCCCTGATGCCGATAGGGCTTGCACACTCTCACGTGTAACTGGGCGTCTGGTTTTTTGCGCCGGATGGTCTCTCGAACACCACGGAGGAAGCGACTGAAGACTTCACATTGAATATCCATGACGCGCTCGTCGTAAGGCGGCAATTCGCGCATATCGAGCCCGTGCAGCTTACGGAACTCTTCGGCAATGGGATCGCCGCACATGGCCTTCGGCAGGTGACGGAGGGTCTCTACCATGATGCCGTCGCAACCGAGGTCCATGGCCTCTTCACAGATCTGCATGTGGAATTCATGAACTTCGGGATAGGCGAGGCAAAGCTTGCCGGGGAACGGCCTGCCGTCGATGTTCTTTTCGAGGAACTGTGGATTCTCCACGTAAAAACGATCCAGCGGGCCTTTGCCGTGGATGCGTTCGCCGTGATTCTGGACCCGCAGCCAGCCGAAGCATTTGAGGCCGTGCCTGTGACAGGCATCTGCAGAAAGCTGCACCCAGTTGATCGATTCCTGCATGGCTATGCGGCGGGCGCAGAATTCCTTGTCCGCGTCGGTCATGTTCGGCAGGTCGGGCACGACGGATTTCGCCATGGGTACTTTTGACGGATATTCCCAACAGCCGCCGCCGAGTTTGTAGTACATCACGTCCATGCCAGCGTTCCGATGCATGGCCATCAGTCGGTCGAGGCCCTCTTCCGAATTACTTTTGATGTGCAGGGACCACATGACGGCATCGAAGATGCCTCCCACCGGTACCGGCTTCCTGCGCGGTTTAGGGGTTGGCAGTTTCTTTACCGGCACGAGCCGCAGTGACTCGATGTAGACCGGCAATCCGCCCTCCTGGGTCACGGCACCCACCTGTTGACGCAGACAGATCTCTTTGTCTGTCAGATCTGCGGCTTTGTAGAATATTTCCTGCGTGGGCTCATCATGAAATTCTCCCCCTTTCAGTACGGTCGGTACATCTTCGTCAGAAAGGCGAATCTCCAGTAAGGGGGCATGGTGGACATCCTGAGGCTTCTTCAAAGTGACATGGATCTCGAAGTTGCCGGGGGCCGGCGCTTTCACTCTCAGCTCGGGTGCGGGGGGATCGAATACGGTGGGCTGACGTGACTCGGCAGGAGGCGGGGTCACCGGTGGCTCGGGTGCGGCCGCCAGCAGCGCGCTCCCGGAATCCTCTCTGACCCACCACGCTCCTTTCGAATACTCACCCAGGATGCCTGCCTCGGCTCCTCCGAAGGCATTAAAGAGATCTTTGGTGACGAGACTGTGCACCTGTTGAAATCTCCATGACCAGACGTTCCCGTCACCGTCGGCGACTACGAGATATCGTTTGCGGCCGACCTCCAGGATTGTGGGGCATGCTGGCCCAGGCACCTTTAAGTAGCCCTGCTGGTTCAGCAGACGCCGTCCACGTGCATATCGGACACCCCCATCCTCTCCCACATCCTTGAACAGAAAGATGTAGCCGTCTCCGGTACCGATCAGCAGATCCGATCGACCGTCGCCGTTGAGGTCGACGACACTTGGAAAAATGGGCCCCGGCAATTTGATCGGCACATCTCCAGCAATGACGGGCTCTGCGACGCGGCTGAAAGCGATACCAATCTCACCCTCTCTCGGGTGCCGTAAGAGTTCGCCTTCGGGAGAGCCGCACAACAGGTCGTGGCGGCCGTCACCCCTCCAGTCGATACACTCGGGAACACCGACGAAGTCGATGAGTGGCTGGCTCGGCTCAAACTCAAGGGCAGGTGAATTGAGGCTCTTCACTGCGACTTCAAGCTGATTGGAGCGGTGGTTCGCTAGCAGCAAGTCCCACGTGAGCCCGTCCTGTCTGGGTAAAGCCGCGGGATACCGGAAAAAGTCAGGAAGACCGGTTGCCGAATAGCCAATGCGAACCGCCCCATACTGAGGGTCCGGATGCGTGACTCGAAGTGGCACTTCATCCACCTTTGAACCAGGCAGCCCGTTGTAGAGCCGAACATCGCCGAGATCATTAGCGACGAACATTGCCTGGTTGATGCTCATCGGCAGCCGCACCGATCGGATCAACGATCGATGGCCCACATTGAAATGCTTACCACCCGCTCGCGACCTTCCGCCGAGCAGGGACACAGGCTTGACAGTCCAACCGTCCGGCAGTGTGCTCATTTTGATGCCCTTGAGAATGTCATTCTTGAAGCAAGGCAGCCTTGCCGGCAGGTGCAGGCAATTACGGCGTCACTATTTCGATTGCACTGAGGATCGGCGCGGTCCGGTTGGCCACCTTCTTCGTTTTGGGGACGAACTCCAGGGCCAGGGACCTTGTCGCGGATACACCTTCTATCTCCTTGACAATCGCGCGGTTGCGGCCACCCGCAGCCTTGACCACGTCGAAGTCCTCCAACACCGTCTTCCCCTGGACCTTCACGTCGAATACACGCTCACCGGGCCGCACGTCCTCAATCTCCGCGAAGTGCAGCCGCAACGTAATTTTCCTGGGGGCGGCCATTCCTCCGGACGCGACAAAAAGGCGCTCGTACAAGCTCCCTGTCTTCGGGGCCTGGCGGAGCGGTCCTCGGCTGGTCACATTCAGCAGGAGCCGTGACTTGTCGAGCCCTGCCTCCGCGAGTGTCTTCCATGGAATGGCCAGCTCAGCCGTAAACGCGTTGTCCCCGGCCTGCACGGCGCTCGTCCATGCGGTATCGAACTTCGCATCTTCACCGTTTGCGCCCATCGCGGGCAACTGCACGGGGATGGGGAATGGCGCAATGGCCTGGAAGAAGCCCCATGGCGCCTTTTTGGAATTGGTCCTGAAGTCGATCGCTACGGTCGGCTTGTCGGCCAGGCGGAGCGTCTGGTACGCGAGCGGGTCGCGCCTGGGATCGCCGGAGGGGTGCCAGAGCGTCGTGAAGCGCGACTGCGGGCCCTGGATGTCGTCGTCGTTTGCGTACAGTTGCATGGCGAACTCCACGCCAACGGCCGGTGTGATACCGAGGTTGCTCCAGGGCAGCAGCACTTCCACGAAGTAGCCCTTCGGCGTCTTGGCGCCGGCGGCCTGTCCCGTGAGCTTCGGCGCGTCGACGTTCTTGCGATCATCGAAGAACACAAGCTTGCCCCGCAATTCCGACGCTGGGCCGGGTGTGACCACGCACTGATAGCTCGGAGCTGAGCCACGCTCAGGCGCAAGGAAGAGCTGCACCGAGTCGCCCATCCATGGCTGTGCCGCGTTCTCCCACTCATGCACGACGTTGTCTGTTACCTCTATCAGCATGAGCAGACCTTTGTCATTCCATCCGATCTTGAAAGATGGGTTGAAATTGTCGGGTGGTCTCATCATGCCGTAGAGCCCACGGAACGGCCCGGTGAGTGACAGAACCTTCAGGCCCTGGTCGCCCCAGTCGTCCGGTTTGCCGTCGATAACCGCGGTAACGCGGGGGATGTCGCACCTGGGCAGCGCGGGGGTCACGTACGTCCACAGCGCATCGTAGCGCGCACCGGACGCGGACACGCCGAGGTGGAGACACGTCTTCGCAGAAGTCTTGGAGCTCTTCGGCGCATTGCTGAGATAGACTTCGACCGAGTTGTCTTGCCAGACTGCGGCGTCTGGCCCCTGGGTCGCCGTCTTCCATCCAGCGGCCGGGCGGTTTGGCCTGCGATAGGCGAGGTAGAGATTCTCCGCGTCGTGACGTAGCGTCACCGACGCTGCTTCCGTGGAAACGGGGACGGACTTATACCCGTCCCAGCAGGCTTCACGCATGTGGCCGTCCACTGCGGGGGTGTCACCGCAGGGCCACGAAGTGTACCCGCGATCGAAGATCTCCAGATCGATATCCGCGCGCACGAGACCCTCGAGGCCGCTTGCGTAAAGCCAGGGCCGGTCGGTGCCAGCGATTCGCACACGCTCCGCATTGCGCCGATACGGTCCAAAGCCGGGCGCATAGGTGAATCGGAACGGCACCGCGATGTTCTTGCGATGGGACCGCGTATCGGGTCGCGGCATGGCCAGCCAGATCGTCTTGGCCGCGTCGCGCCGGTCACCCGGCGCACCGAGGTTTAGAGCCGCCTGCTTCACCGAGCTTCTGGGCAGGCGGTCGTAGAAAATCGACCAGTTGCGCTGTTGGTTGGACGGTGCGAGCGCGACGGTCGTGCGCAGGCTGTACGAGCAGGTGCAGCCCGCGTCCGAAGGCGGTGCGAGGACAAGCCCCGCCGCGGCAATCGCGTTCACGTAACATCCAGCGCGGATGGCGCCCACGTTGTGCACGCCACCGTCTCCCGCGAGATCGTAGATGCCCAGGGTGCCGGATCTGAACATGAGCACGTGCTGGCCCCCCGAAATCGCGCCGCAGCCGTATGAGCGTTGGTAACGCCACGCGGTCTTGTCTCCGGTGAAAGGATTGTCCCGACTCTTCTGCTCACCGGTGCGAAGGTCGTATGCGACGGGCTCGATGTAGATCGTGCCGCCGGCAATGACAGGGAAACGCCTCACGGATGCGGGCCGATGGTAGAGCAATTTACCGTCGTCAGCCGAGTAACCGGAGATGCCGCCGCCGCTGGTGGCGACCAACACGCCTTGAGAGAGCCACAGCGCATCCCGGCCGGCGATACCCTCCTCGGTCTGCCAGACCACTTCGCCGCTGGACGCGGCAAGGGCGACCAGCGACCGAAACCGTTCGATCTTCAAGCCTCGCTTGCTGGCCCGCGAAACCTCTGCCGGGCTCGTATGGTCGATGACGTATGCCTGTCGGCCGTCGGTGGAGATCGAATTGATGTTGACCACATTCTTCGCTGTGTGCTTCCACAGCAGCCGTCCCGCCTTGCTGAAGGCGAACACGCACTTGGCTTCGGTTCTGCCGCCCATTGCGCCGATGATTCGGTCCCCTGCCACGGCCACGTAACTCCAGATAAAGGACTGCGCACGATTCTCTGGCACTTCGTCTGGCGCCGGTGGCAGTTGGTACGTCTGCACGGTCTTGCCGGTCGCTGAGTCCAAGCGCAAACATTCCTTGCCTGCCAGCACGTAGAGGCTGTCTCTGTCAGCGACAACCGCGCTGCCGAAAGCCCTGACCGGATGCCAGCCAACTTCCTGCTTGCCGAAGTCACGCAACCACAATTGCCGTCCGTTGTACGCGTCGACCGCGATGATGCTGAACTGGCCAACGGCAAACATGCGACCGTCCACGCACAGCGGCGCGGGGCCTCCCCAATGGCGCGTGACCAAACGGGCCGGGCCGGGCTCGCCAAACCAGAGCAGCTTCAATGGCAGCCGAGCTCGGCCGTCCGTGGACGCCCCCGTTCGGCCGGCAGTGGCGTACTGGTGCGTCCAGTCGCCTGCGCCAGGCAGCGC
>Ga0187827_10001779_pt1 | contig 30768 bp, 24 predicted proteins | sample ETNtaG_39_FD_167969 | JGI IMG/M metagenome (GOLD analysis project Ga0187827, IMG submission 167969) | Marine microbial and viral communities from oxygen minimum zone, Eastern Pacific Ocean - ETNP2014_SV_150_PacBio MetaG (Illumina Assembly) | ecosystem: Environmental > Aquatic > Marine > Hypoxic...
TTACCCTCAAAATTTGGTATCGTGCCGGCACTTCCGACGGTACATTGTTCGTTCCGCCGGGTTTCATTTGTAAATCGAATACGAGTCGTTGAACGTAGATAGCGGGTGATTGCATTAACTACGCCACGACAAGTACAGGGGACCCAGAATGGCAGAATCCACCAGCACTACAGTTGAAGAGAAGGAAGAAATTTCTACTGAAGCTGTGAGTGTGGACACTGATGGCTTCGGCGTTAGCGCTGCGAGTGACGATGTGGTCCTTGATGTGAAAGATCTCCAGACACATTTCACCACCCGTTGGGGAACGGTGAAGGCTGTTGATGGAGTTAGCTACCACGTGAAGCGAGGTGAAACCCTCGGTATCGTTGGTGAATCAGGGTCAGGTAAGTCGGTAACAGCACTTTCGCTGATGAGGCTTGTTCCTTCGCCTCCGGGCAATATTGTTAGTGGTGAAGTGATTCTAGGTGGTCGTGATTTGCTTGGCCTCTCTGAGGGTCAGATGACATCGGTTCGTGGTGGTGAAATCTCCATGATTCTCCAAGATCCGATGCAGGCGCTCAACCCGGTTTTCAGTATTGAGAACCAGGTTGGTGAGGCGATCAAAATTCACCAGAATCTTAAAGGTGAGGCACTTTGGGACAAGGTTGTGGACTCGCTCCGCAAGGTCAGAATCCCGGCTCCTGAGACACGAGCCAAGGACTATCCCCACCAGCTTTCAGGCGGCATGCGACAGCGTGTTGTCGGGGCTATTGGAATTTCATCAGCTCCGGCAGTGATAATTGCCGACGAGCCGACAACTTCACTCGACGTGACGATTCAGGCGGCTTACCTGCGACTGCTCAGGCAGATTCAACAAGAAGAGGGTGTTGGAATTATTTTCATCACTCACGACTTCGGAATTGTGGCGAAGATGTGTGACCGTGTTGCGGTTATGTATGCTGGCCGAATTGTTGAAGTGGCTGATGTCAGAACAATTTTTAACGAACCACTGCATGAGTACACCAAGGCTTTGATCGGCTCGGTGCCGAAGTTGGAAGAAAAGACGGGTCGACTACCTCAGATTGAGGGTCAACCGCCGTTGCTCTACAACCTTCCTGCTGGTGATGCTTTTGCACCTCGGTCTACTCTGGAATTCACTCAAGAAGACGCAGCCCCCCGTCCTACGCTAATTGAGGTTGAACCCGGACACTGGGTTCAGCTTTCGAAGAGTTCGGTTGCTGACTATGACAAGTATGCTCACCTGATACCTGCCGAAGACGAAGAGTAGTCGGCAACTTCTGAATTTACGATCCACGAGAATCGGTAATGACACATGACAACTGCTGAAAACGTAACTATTCCAGATGCCCCGGGTGTGAACCCAAGTGCTGATGCGATCATTTCGATTCGAAATCTTCGCAAGTGGTACCAGGTTGGCGGAGGCTTTCTTGGCTTCGGCGCAAAGATCTTTCTGAAAGCTGTCGATGACGTCAGCTTTGACATCGAGCGCAACAAGACGTTTGGTCTGGTTGGGGAGTCGGGTTGTGGTAAGACGACAACTCTGAAACTTTTGCTCGGCCTTGAGCAGCCGACCGGTGGTCAGATTTTCTACGAAGGTGAAGATGTCTCGCGTATGTCGAAGGCCGGTAGGACTGAGTTCCGACGTTCTGTGCAGGCAGTGTTCCAGGACCCGTGGTCATCGTTGAACCCTCGCATGCGTGTTCGTTCGATAGTTGGTGAGCCGCTTGAGATTGCTACGACGATGACTAAGGGTCAGATCGCAACTCGTGTTGGTGATCTGCTTAGTGAGACGGGTTTGAACCCTTATCAGGCGAACCTGTATCCGCACGAGTTCTCGGGTGGGCAGCGACAGCGAATCGGTATTGCCCGCGCGTTGGCTCTGAACCCGAAGGTTATTGCGCTAGATGAGCCGGTTTCGGCTTTGGATGTTTCGATTCGTGCTCAGATTATGAACTTGCTGGTTGATCTGCAGGAAGAGCACGGACTGGCTTACTTGCTGGTTGCTCACAACCTGGCGACGGTTCGGTACATGTGCCACGATATGGCTGTGATGTATCTGGGTGTTGTTCAGGAGTCGGGTGAGACTGAAGCGATTTTCAATAACCCGATGCACATTTACACGAATGCTCTGGTTTCCGCGGCTTTGCCGTCGCACCCGGACATTCAACGTGAAGAGTTCCTGCTTCCTGGTGAAGTTGTTTCGCCGATCAACCCGCCTCCAGGTGATGTGTTCATGACTCGAACGCCGCTTGAGGTGGACCCGAACCACCAGTGGGCCAATGAGCGTCCGCCGCTGGTTGAGAAGGAGCCTGGTCACTGGGTCGTGGAGACTCCGTGGTCGATGGCTGCCGATGCTGGCCTGAAAGTCGAGTTGACGGCTCACAGTGGTGTTTAGTTAGACACTGGTGGTTTACATAGAACAGAAATAGAAAAGCCCCCGGCAATTGGCGGGGGCTTTTTGTTTGGGCTGAGTATGTAGTCTGGCTCCCGGGCCTGGATTCGAACCAGGATTGGAGGCTTCAAAGGCCCCTGTCCTACCATTGAACGACCCGGGAACACAGCTATCTAGGATAAGCGATGTTTAGGCGGTGTTGGTGGGTGTGGTGGCTAGGTGTGTGGCGATTCCACCCTCAAGCAGGTCTTCTCCCCCGGGAGAAGGGATTTGGGGACGGTGCTCAGACAAGGTAGAAGTGGGTACCTTGACCAATGTGGCGAGTCTTTGGCGCCGGGTTTTGACGTAGGTTGTTGTGGGGGCCTGTTTGTGTGGGGTACGTTGTACGATGGGTTCTCACAGATCTACGAGCTTTATGACTACCGATTCTTCGACCAGTTCATCGCCTTTACTTGAAGTACGAAATCTTCGTACTTCGTTCAACACGTCTGAGGGCAAACTTACTGCCGTAAGCGGCGTTTCGTTCGATGTGAATCACGGTGAGACTCTTGGCCTGGTTGGCGAGAGCGGTTGTGGGAAGAGCGTGAGTGCTCTATCGGTGATGCGATTGGTGCCGAATCCGCCGGGTGTGATCGAGAGCGGTGAGATTCTGTTCGAGAGTACGGATCTGCTGAGGCTTTCTGATCGGAAGATGCAGGCGGTTAGGGGCGCGGGTATTGGGATGATTTTCCAGGAGCCGATGTCTTCGCTTAACCCGGTGCTTACGATCGGACGGCAGATTACCGAGCCGTTGGGTGTCCACCTAGGTTTGACGGGTGCTGCGGCCGAAAACCGGGCAGCGGAACTGCTTGAGATGGTCGGCATCGCCGATTCGAGGCGTCGATTGGGCGACCATCCTCACCAGTTGAGCGGCGGGCAGCGTCAGCGCGTAATGATTGCGATTGCTTTGAGCTGTGAGCCGAAATTATTGATTGCCGACGAGGCGACAACGGCGCTCGATGTAACTATTCAGGCGCAGATTCTCGAGTTGATGAAGAATTTGACGACTCAACTTGGTACGGCGTTATTGATCATTACTCATAATTTGGGAATCATTGCTCGTTACGCCGATCGGCTTAATGTGATGTACGCAGGGAAGATTCGTGAGTCGGGGACGGCTGAGCAGGTTTATTTGAATCCGGGTCATCCTTACACCGTTGGACTGCTGAATTCGGTGCCGCGACTAGATCGCCCTTCGTCAGAACGACTTGATCCGATCGAGGGTGAAATTCCCGATCTCGCAAATCTGCCGAAGGGTTGCGCATTCAGACCGAGGTGCCGATGGGCGACTGCTGAGTGTGAGATGTCGGAGCCTCCGCTAGAGCGGCAGGACGATCGGCAGTTGGTGGCGTGTTTTGAGTCGAAAGCTGTTTTGGATTCAGCGGAGACGTCACTTCGATGACCATTTCGGTAAAAACGTCGGAGCAGGCGGGTTCTGGTGGTACCGGCTCTTCGGATTCGACTCCGCTTTTGAGTGTTCGCGATCTTCGCGTTCATTTTCCGCTGAAGCGCGGCTTTATCGTTCAGCGAGAAGTGGCGCGGGTGAGGGCTGTTGATGGCGTGTCGTTCGATATTCATACGGGTGAGACGCTGGGTCTTGTAGGTGAGAGTGGTTCGGGGAAGACGACTGCTGCAAAGGCGATTATTCAGCTGAACAAACCGGGTGGTGGGAGTGTGAAGTTCGAGGGTCAGGAGCTTGTTGGGCTTTCGAATTCGGCGATGCGCCCGATTCGTCGGAAGATGGGAATGGTGTTTCAGGATCCTTATGGCTCGCTGAATCCGCGACTACGTGCGGGGGATATTGTTGGTGAGCCGCTAAAAGTTCACGGATTGACTGGCTCCAAGGATGAGTATCGGCACCAGGTTGCTTCGTTGCTTTCGACGGTCGGCCTGAGCCCGGCGATGGCGGAGCGGTATCCGAACGAGTTTAGTGGTGGGCAGCGTCAGCGTTTGGGTGTGGCGCGGGCTATTGCTGCGAAGCCGAGCCTGTTGATTTTGGATGAGGCGGTTTCGGCGCTTGATGTTTCGATTCAGGCGCAGATTTTGAATCTTCTGCAGGATCTTCAAGAGCAGTACAATCTGGCTTATTTGTTTATTGCGCACGATCTTTCTGTGGTGCGACATATAAGCTACCGGGTTGCGGTGATGTATTTGGGTCGGATTGTCGAGACAGCGGACGCTAAGGCTTTGTACGAACGGCCGTTGCATCCGTATACACAGGCGTTGTTGTCGGCGATTCCGACGCCGAACCCGCTGCATGAGCGTTCGCGTGAACGGATTATCCTGCGGGACGATTTGCCGAGTCCGCTGGCACCGCCGTCGGGTTGTGGGTTTAGCACGCGGTGTCCGATTGCGGTCGAGTTGTGTTCAGCGACAGTGCCTGAGTTGCGGGCGTTGGGCGAGAATCAGCAGGTGGCCTGTTTTTTGGCTAGTGGTGTTTGAAAGTTCGATCTCCCGAGTTGAGTCTTTGGACGATGGAATCCACTCTCTAGCTCTCTCCCTTTAAGGGAGGATTTGGTTCGCACTACATGGTTAGTTTGGTTACTGCGGTTTCGTTTAGTTCGATGCCAAGGCCAGGTCGGTCAGAGAGGTGCATGTTGGTTCCTTTCGGAATTACTACATCTCCATAGAGTTCCTGAACATCGTCGAGGGGGCCGGAGAATTCGGTTGAAAACTCGTGCGGGCGTGTTGCGTTTTGGACTGTCGCGTAGGCGTGCAGCGATGCCATTGAGTTGATTCCGGCCTGCGGGCTGTGGGGCATGACCGGCTTGTTCCACATGGTCGACAGGTCATAAATCTTCTTTACCTCAGACGGTCCGCCAGCACTCAGAATATCGGGCTGAAGAATGTCGGGATCGCCGAGTAATACGAGGTGATGGAACCACCAACGGTAGGCATCTTGTTCACCGGCTGAAACGGCTACATCGAGGGCGTCGGCGACCTGTTTGAGTCCGGGCAGGTCTTCTCTCGGGAGTGGCTCTTCGAAGTGGTCGATACCGAGATCTTCGAACTTGCGCCCCTGCTGTATGGCGGTGCTTACCGAGTAGCCGTTGTTGGCGTCGAACCCGAGGTACTGACCGTCGGATAGGAATTCACGGACCAGCTTGAACATTTCGTAGTCCTTGGTCGGATTAGCGTCCTGACGCCAGCCTTTCCAGTCCATGCGGATTTTGAACGATTCAAATCCCATGTCGTAGCCGGTTTTTACGGCGTCGAGCATTTCCTGAGGGGTGAATTTCCAGCCGGAGCCGACACTCCAGTATAGGGGGATGGTCGTACGAGCTGCTCCACCCATGAGTGTGTATACGGGTTTACCGGTTTCTTTGCCCAGCAAATCCCAGAGTGCGACGTCGATAACGCCAACGATGCCCGCGGGGAGCTTGAAAAGGCGGTCTTCTTTGCCCTGAGTGAGTGTCTCCCAGTGGCGGTCAATGTCGAGTGGGTTTTCGCCGATGAGGGTCGGCTTCATGATGGATTCGAGGTACGCCTCGAAGACGGAAGCGTTTCGACCGGGCACGACTTTGTTGATTCCGGGGCCTTCAGCCCAGCCTTCGATTCCGGTATCGGTCTGGACGCGGACGAGTGATTTTCCGGTTTTGAGAGGGGTAGATGTGATGTCGGTGATTTTCAAAGGATTGCCTTGTTTTCTCATAGATCGGTGATTGTCGGCTGGTTTGTGAGGTTGATGTTTCAGGGAGTGTGCCGTCAATGCATGTTGCGGGCACACTGTACGACTTTTCCGAGATGAGTGGCGAATTCTGTGTGATGCTGGCGGAAGGTGAATTGTGCATGCGGGTTTGATTCGTGCTTTCGTTTTATGAAATTGTGTTGCTAGCGCGCACTACTTTCGGGAATATTGGCCATACAATGGTTAGTCGGTTTGGGGCCTTAGCTCATCTGGGAGAGCGCCTGCTTTGCAAGCAGGAGGTAGCGAGTTCGAGTCTCGCAGGCTCCACCAAACTGAAATCAAACTGAAGAAGCCCTTGCAGAAATGCAGGGGCTTTTCTGTTAAAGACACCCTAAAGACACCAATCGAGCAGTTAAGTGAGTGATATTAGGGGTTCAACACCGACGGACTATCACCTCCGTGGAGCACTCAGTCGCCCGAACAGCCAAGCCCACAATAGATCGTTGGTGTTGAAGTTCGGTTGGGGCCTTTTGACAGCAGATTTGACAGCAACCGGACTCGCAAAAGCGAGTTATCAGCCGTTGTCTGCTTTGCCCGGGGTCATCAGTTCGTAAAACTCTATCCAAGTGTCTATAACCATATCCCCACCTGGCGCACCCGCATCACGCACGGATTGAGGAATAATGTTTCCTTCACGATATGGCGACTCAACAATTTCAGCAGTCCATTCCATGTATACGCGATTGCGTTCACCTGGAATAGTTCCGCCATTGAAGTAGATTCTGGCAGGTGATCGTTGTCCAGCCGTTTCGTATTCCTCGCACATTTTCATGGCTATCGTTGCGTACTTCCGAGCCATTCCCGGCTTAACTTCGTACACTCTGCGAATTACGTACATCGTCTTTATCCTTGCTTATGATTTGGTCTGCGGCTATCTGACTAGCATCTTACAGTCAGCGATATCAACAGCTACTTTCTCAAATACCGTTCACATCCACACAGCGCGCGTTCAGGCTGCGATTGGTCTGGCCATGTGTGGCTGAATTTCACCGATGTGGGTGGGGGCTGTGATGTTGGTGGGTGACTACTGCGACGGATGTTGGTAGTTGGCGAGAGGTTGGTGGTTGTGGGTTGAATGTATGAAGGTGCGGGTATGTCTTAGTGGGTTAGTGTTGTGTGATGGTGTTGACCCGCATAAATCTGACGAGTAATTTTCAAACTTCACCCTTTTCGCTTGTCCAGCAACTTCAGTTGCTCCCTGATCGAACGTGCGTGTTCCCGCAACATACTCTCGTACCGCTTTGGGTCTGCCATGTGCTGCACCCACGACTCTAGAGAGAAGCGAGGAACAGAGACTTTCTTGCCGGGACGTTTCGACCAAGGATTCATCAAGTGAATGTAGCTGATTCGGTCGTAGAAGCCGAAGCGGGTGTCACAGTAGGTCGCCGATAGAGCCACGCCACTAATACGAATTGGTTTGAGGGTGTCAGGTCATCCTGACACCCTCAAACGTATCCAGTTGAAAAATTTGATACTGGGCGTTTTGAAGGGGCCAGACCACGTCGTCCAACATAGCCTTTTCACACTGCGTTTATTTGGTTAACAATGTTTTTTTGTATAAAAGCAGGGAAAGTATAAATTCGGACGAATACGTTGCGAACTGAATCTTCTGCTACGTTTTTCGATAGAGATTTTCGCTTAGGAGGAAAAATGCAATTATCCAAAGTAACTTCTTGGGGTCTTATTCTTGGTGGCCTGCTTGGTCTTGTTGGATTTATCGTAATAGGTTTAGCACTGGGCCTGATGGAAGACGACATAGCTGCTGCAGATGAACTCAAGGCATTTCAAGACAACAAAGAGATTGTCGGAGTTATGTTATTGGTTTTTGTCGGAATATTTACGTACATGGCAAAGTCCCTCCTGCAGGTAGCGCAGGCAGTAAAAGTTCCTGATGAGTGGTACACCTACATGCGAATGCTGGTGCTAATTATGCTCACTAGTTTATTTGTCAGCATGGCTTCCTGGATGGCGATCTCTGACAAAGTTACCTTAGACAGTTACGTAGTACTTGAACATGTAGGTGATGCTGTCGATGCCGTTCAAATTATTACTGGCAGTTTCGCCCTGATAATACTTTCGGTGTTTGCATTAAAGAACGGTGCCGGTAATCAAATCTTTCGAGGATTGATTGCCATACTTGGTGTGTTGTCTGTACTGGATATAGTGACTTTGTTGGGCGGTATGGACACTGATGGAGATGTCGGTTTCATTACTTGGATTCTTTGGAGTGCGGTATTGGTCGGCATCGGTGTACTTGGCCTTACTACTAAAGAGGCGTAAAACGATCACTTGAAAATATGGGATGATGGGCTTACCTTTGTCATTCTTGAGATAAATCAGGGAAGTCCTCGCAGAAATGTGAGGACTTCCTATTTAATTACTGAAACCCGGTGTGGAGCTACAACGAGAACTCCGGTCTTGAATCCGCTGTACGAAGTGCCTAATAAGTGATTTCAGAGCTTGCGAGCGGCTAACCGTATGCGAATCTGATTTAGTGCCGGTGGATGTGTGGATGCACTGCCAGATCTTCTCTACTGGTGTGTACTTGCGGCGTGTCGCCCTTCGGACACTGCGCATGAAGCCGCGGGTTTAACTGGTTCGTTCCTCGGCCTGCTCAGTGGCGGCCGAGGCTCCGTCAGCTTGTTTGATTTCGGGCACGGTCCTGCTCCTTCTTCTGGAATCTATCCCAGAGAGCCCAAGCCTGCCGATCTCCTATTAGTTCAGGCCCGAAATGTGTCCCATTCTTGCTGACGTCCAACACCCAACTCCACCCGCCTTATGGTCTACTGGATAACAGCGATTCCGCTGTTACGTAATTGCCTAGTAACCTGTCCCAATGAGCATCTACGCCCACAAACTCAAGGAGGACTTTGAGCAGGTACGAGAAGCTATGGCGAAGTTCGCGTAGGAATATGCGTTGGGTGTTAAACTGGCGGCATATCAAAACGATTCTTACTGACCTTAATACTCCAATGGCTTAACAGCTTTAGTGCTGAGCGGCTGAAAAGGGTTTCAAAATTTGCAGGATAACCAATGAATATAGACCTCGAGGGCTGGAACCTGCACCGTGCGGCATATGAAAACAGGGACGGCATTGCACAAGCGCTTATTGCTAGGGGAGACGATGTCGATGCGATCGATGAAGACGGCTTCACACCCCTGCACGTAGCAGCCTGGTATAACTCCCTCGATGTGGCCCGCCTGCTGATCGACCGAGGTGCAGAGGCCGATGCGAGGAACAAATTCGGCTTCACACCCCTGCACGTAGCAGCCCGGTACAACTCTCTCGACGTTGCACGCCTGCTGATCGACCGAGGTGCCGAGGTTGATGCGATGGATGAAGACGGCTTCACACCCCTGCACGTAGCAGCCCGGTATAACTCCCTCGATGTGGCTCGCCTGCTGATCGACCGAGGTGCAGAGGTTGATGCGAGGAACAAATTCGACAGTACGTCCCTGCAATTTGCAGCCCGGTACAACTCTCTCGACGTTGCACGCCTGCTGATCGATCGGGGTGCAAAGGTCGATGTGAGGGACAAAACGGGCTTCACATCCCTGCACGTAGCAGCCCGGTATAACTCCCTCGATGTGGCTCGCCTGCTGATCGACCGAGGTGCAGAGGTTGATGCGTTGGATGAAGACGGCTTCACACCCCTGCAATTTGCAGCCGCAGCCAACAAGCTCGACGTGGCCAGACTGCTGATTGAGGATGGTGCAAATACCGACGGGATTGACCTGAGCTGGATGAAATGATTCCCACTCAAACCAACCCACCTCAGAACAGGGACTTAACAGGTGGCTTCATAGCTGGACAAAACGGGAACCCCGGAGGTCATCCAGTGGGCTTCAGCGAACAGATCAAGGAAAGCACAATGAGCGGTAGTGAACTGGTAGAGGTGGTTCTGAGCGTCCTACGTGACGCAAACGCTTCCAATAGGGAACGCATGGACGCTGCTACGTGGCTAGCTGACAGAGACTTTGGTAAGCCAGTAGCGGACAAGTTCCCGGACACTCCGGGCATTGGTGACTTCACCATCATGAGTGGTGACCATGACGCAAGGGGCAACCCGAGCCCAGACTCCAGTTGGTCGCAAATCCGAGATAATAAGTGGTAACGCTATCGGGGGAGGTCAAATTAACCGGATTCTCCCAAATGACCACCACCCAAACCGAGTGCTGTGGATTTCATTTCGGTTCGACCTAATCTCCGAACTTCAAGACCTGACATTTGCGGACCTCTCATACGACCAACATCGAAGGCGAATCGTTCCTCAGATAGAGTGCCCGGCAGCTTGAACTTGCGGTTAGCTACTCTTGGAATTTTTCGATTGTGAGCAATTCGAGAAACTCGATCCGTTGGCTTTCGATTAACTTTCGGACCTCACCACCGAGCTTGAGAGCTTCGGATGGCAAGGTATGGCCTTCGCGAGTCGGGGTTTCGAGGGTCTTATCGGTCCATTCTAGGCAAACGACATCTTGGTCTCCCGGCAAGGTGTAGCTATTGTAGGACACACGAAATTCACCACGCTGCCCCGCCTCGTGGTAGGCCTGTGCCTGCCTATGCACAAGGGTTGCCACCCGGCGCGCCTCTCCGGGTTTCGTCTTGTACCAGCGTCTCACGACATACATTTCAATTGCCTTTCTATTCATGAAGGAATTTACGAAAGAATCAGATGCGGCGACTCTCACGTCGCGAAGATCAGCAAATCGCGCTGGATATTAGCAGCTTCGAGGACTCGCGATCGGCGGAATTTAACGAAACGCGCCAGTGGAGTGCGATCGGTTTGAGTGTAATGCATTGAAGGCGACAAACAAAAGCGATGTAAGACTTGGTTCGTCGAACCCTAGTGAGCAAAGCGCTGCGACGGTTAATTAGCAAAAAACAGTAGCGAAATCGCTCTGCGGGTTTAGTGCCCCCTGTGGGGATCGAACCCATGACCTGCGGATATAAGGCAGTTGATGTTCAATCCCTAGACTGCTCCAAGTTGGCTGTTATTCAGACCGGCGAAAATCGATGTAATGTTACTGGGTTCCTTCGGTCGATCAGATATCAGAATCATGGAGTTTTCTCTTTGCTACAAGCTGGAGTTGCGCGAGTAGATATTAGCCCGAAAACCGGTGTGGCCCACGCCGGCTGGGGTGCACAGACTCATCAGGTCTCGGTCGGCAATGATATGCCTTTGCTGGTCACTGCTCTAGTCGCATCGAATGAGGGTATTGAGATAGCAATCATCGACGTAGACATTTTGCTGTTCACACCCGAGCAAGATAAAGATATTCGTAAACTTGTATCGGCTGAGTCGGGCATCCCATTTGGGAACATCCGGCTTGCGTATACTCACACCCACTCAGGGCCCATCACATTTAGTCAGTGGATCAAGGAAGGGATCGATCTAGCCGAGGATTGGTGGGATGCGATACCCACTGCATGTGTAAAAGCTGTTACCGAAGCAAAAGCGACTGCCACAGGCGCAAGAACAGGTTTTGGGCGAGGTAGCTGTGACATAAACATTAACAGGCGCGCCGTCAGAAGCAATGGTGAGCTATTTACTGGGCGAAACTGGAATGGATTCGTCGACCATGACGTTGATGTTGTTAGCTTCGACGACATCGAGGGTCATCCGATCGCCACCATCGTCAATTACGCCATGCATCCAACGATAATGGCGCACGATAACCAATGGGTCACGCCCGACTTCCCCGGAACTTTACGCTCAGTTGTAGAGGACACAGTCGGAGGCATGTGTCTATTCTTGCAGGGAGCAAGCGGCAACCAGGGCCCGGTAGATGGATTCACCGGGGATTTACGCGTTTATCGGAAGGCGGGTTCCAAATTAGGCGCCGAGGCATCTCGCGTGAGGTTGAACATCGATCCATTGCAACGCGAAGAACGATTGGATCAAATCCTCGCTTCAGGCGCGGATCTTGGAATTTATACAGATGTTCCGACAAACGAATCTGACGGTACTCTTGCAGTAAGTAACATTTCGATCGATCTCCCGAGTCGGGACGTGCTCACACCAGAAGCTGCTCAAACAGCGTTTGATGAAGGTCAACGTCGACTTGATTCTGTGCGCGCTGCGGATGCTTCTGAAGCAGACGTTAGACAGGCCGTGTCGGAGGTGACGCGCGCTAACATCCAACTAAATGTTGCGCTACTTTCCCACCGTCTGACAGAGAACGGTCACATCAAAGTGAATGTGCAGTCTATGAGAATCGGGGAGAGCGTACTGGTTTCGCTACCAGTGGAGCCTTTTGCCGAGCTTGCTGACGAGGTCAAAAAGCGATCAACCGCCGTAAACACAATATTTTCAGGATTCAGCAACGGACACATCAACTACCTTCCAACCGATCTTGCCCATGAGGAAGGCGGCTATGAGGTCGGAGTCTGCGTGTTCGCGCCGGGTTCAGCGGAGTTGGCAGTGAGAGCTTCGCTCGAGGTGATTGACGATGTCAGCAGCAGGACTTGAGCGATATTGTTGGCACTCGGACGAGTTTGGGGGACAGGTCACAGATATCCAAGGTCGAATATCGCTAGATTTTGTAGCGTTTGAGTAGGTTTTTAGCGATGACGAGGCGCTGGATTTCGTTAGTGCCTTCACCAATGATCATGAGGGGTGCGTCGCGGTAATAGCGTTCGAGAGGGAGGTCTTTGACGTAGCCGACGCCGCCGTGAATTCGCATGGCGTCCATGGTCACTTCGGCACAGATTTCTGATGCGTAGAGTTTTGCCATCCCTGCTTCTTCGTCGACTCGATCACCGTTCTGTTTCTTTTCCGCGGCGTCGCGCACCATGAGGCGTGCGGCGTGGATCTTGGTCCCCATATCGGCAAGCATGTTCTGGATAGTCTGGCGGCTGGCGATTGGCCTACCGAACGTTTCGCGGGATTGGGCGTAGGCGATCGCAGCTTCGAACGCGCCCTGCGCGACTCCGACCGCCCGAGATCCCACGTTGATTCGACCGGTTTCGAGGGCGTCCATCGCCTGATAGAAGCCTTTGCCTTCTTCGCCGAGGACTTCGGCGGTCGAGATTCGGTAGTCGTCGAAGATAAGTTCGGAGGTGTCGACGCCTCGATAGCCGAGTTTGTTGAAGTCTTTTCCGGCGGTGAAGCCGGGGCCTTTTTCGGCGATGAATCCGGTGATGCCTCGATAGGCGGGATCGGCGTCTATATCGGTCTTAGCGAGCAAGAGGAAGACATCGCCGTTGCGGCCGTTGGTGATGAACTGCTTGCTGCCGTTGATTACATATTCTTCGCCGACACGGACGGCATGTGTTCGCATGTTTGCGACGTCGGTACCACCGTCAGGTTCGGTGAGGGCGAGACCGGCTCGTTTCTTGCCGGTTGCTAGATCGGGAAGCCAGCGTTGTTTCTGTTCTTCAGATCCGTGTTTGTTGATCGCGAAGGTCAGCATCGAGTGGGAGCCGATGGGACCGGTGAGCGACATCCAGACTTTCGAGATTTCTTCGAACACCATTGCGAAGGTGAGCACGTCGACACCGAGTCCGCCGTACTCCTCGGGGACTGTCATACCGAAGAGGCCCATTTCAGCCATTTGATCGACGAGTTTTGCCGGGTAGGAGTCGTTTTCGTCGTGTTCCGCGGCTTGGGGTGCGGCTTCTCGTCGCACGAAATCGCGCACAGCTGAGAGTAGCTGTGTACGGAGTTCGAGCATCTGTTCCGTGGTCATTCGGGTCTCCGGGGGTGTCTTTCGTGCTGACGGCACGCTTGGCAGGACAAACTGTGATGATTTGGCACCAAATGGTACTCCGCGGAGTTAACCAGTATCACCCCGGAATTCGTTGGACACGCTGTAGCGGGTTATCCCTCTTTTAGTTGCTTGTGATTACTAAATCAGACCAATCGGGGGATACCTATGCGGCTGAGCTGTCCGTTTCGAGGCTGGTGGATTTATTCATTGCCGGGTAGATGACGAAGGCGACGAACATGAAGGCGATGCCAGTCCCGGCGGTAATCAGGATAGCGGTTGCGGGATCGAGGATGCTGGCGAGTGCGCCAATTCCGAGTTGTCCGAAGAATCCGGTTCCGATGAATACGGCCACCGATCCAAGTACGCGCCCTCGCATTTCGGGGGAAGCGACGTAAATCATGATTGCGCTTTGCATGGTTGCGAACGCCGACATGCCGATACCGCCGAAGAACAGGATTATCAGCGTTATCCAGTAGATTTCAGACTGCGAAAAGAGAACGATTGCGATCAGGAAAATGAGTGAACCCCACATGTAGATGCGTGTGTAGTGGCGCGGTTTGGCAAATATGGCTATGAGTGCAGCGCCCAGGCACGCGCCGGCGCCTTCAACTGATTGCAGCACGCCGATGAGGACGTCGCTGACCATGAGGACCTGCTTGGCGACGACGGGTTGTTGGCTAATGTAGGAGAAGCCGAAGACGTTGAGGATGAGGGTGACACCGAGAGTGCCGATCATTACCTGGCTTTTTCGGATGTACCGGACGCCTTCGATGATCTGTGTTTTGGAACCGACAGGAGTTTCGCTGGTTTCTGGTCGCCTGTACTTCATTGAGAGGGAGATGACGACGCCAATCGAGTAAAGGACGACGCCGAGTAGGAAGCCGCCCTGAGCGCCAATGGTGGTGAGGAAGACGCCGCCGACGAAGGGTCCGAGGATACGGAAGAGGGAATTGGTTGATTGTTCGAGCGAAACGGCGCGTCCGGCCGAGCTTCTGCCGACTACTTCGCCGATCATGGTGCGCCTTACAGGGAATTCACTTGCCATTACAGCTCCGATGAGGAAGCTGCCGAATGCGAGATGCCAGTATTCGATGAGGTCGGCGATGATTAAGGTCGCGAGCACAGCGGAAACGGTTGCCTGTATCGCAAGGCCAGCGATCATCAGGTACTTGCGGTTGAGTCGTTCGGCGATGACGCCGATTCCGAAGCCGAAGAGCATCGGAAGGAATCGAAGGAAAAACGTGAGCGAGACGAGGAACGGTGAGTTGGTGAGCTCGAGGGTGACGAGTGCCACGACGAGCATTTCAAGCCACATCATGGTGCCGGTCATCCAGCCGACCGACCAGAGTCGGAGGAAGGCGCCGTTGCGGAGGAGTGTTGGTTGGGAGGGGGAGGTGGTCAACGGTAGGAGCGGTGGAGGCACTGGCGGTGGGCTGAGGAGTTGAAGTTGGCTGACGTGCCGCCCTTCGAGTACCTCATGATGACATTAAGTATGAGCGTGTGATGTCCAGAGGGCTTTTACAGTGCCGGTGTGGAGTTTTCGTTAGTCGCTATCGTGACTTTGTCACTTGGCTACGCTTTGTATCTACTATCTCCAGAGGGCTTTTACGGCATCGGTGCAGACTTCGATGGTTTCTTCGGCTGCGCCGGCTGCCATGGGGGTGGTGACGACTTCGTAGCCGCCTTCTTCGAAGTTGTCGGCCATTGGCATGTAGCCCAGGTAACCATTGGTGTAGCCGCTGAAGAGCGTTTGGGCTGCTGGTGAATCGCCTTTGACGGCGATACCAATTTCGCAAAACGCTTCGACCGGAATGGCGACGAGTGCAGCGGGTCCGATTCGCATTGCCTGAACGGGCATCGACATCGGGCCATCGGCGGTTCGCATGGTGTTTCCGAGTACGAATCCAGCTCGTTTTGCGTTCGATACTGCAAGTTTGATGTTGGCTTCGGTTTCGTTGAGGCGGGCATTATTCAACGTTTCGACGGCTTGATCGAAATCGACTTGCGCTTCTTCTATAGAGGGGAATTCGCCAACCGGGAGCGTTGCAGCGGTGTTGATGATTCGGAGGGTGTCGTCGGGTTCGCCAGCGGGATCGTCTTCGTACATGCCGAGGTCGGCTCCGGACTGGACTACTTCGACGAGTCGTTCTTTGCGGGGAACGGGGTCGATTTCGAGCCGGATACGTGCAGTTTCTAGTCCTAGTCGTTCACCGAGCCATTTAGCGACCGCTACTTCACCGATGAAACCGTGGGTGGGTCCGCAGTTTCCGGCAGCACCTTGCAGGAAGAGACAGAGTCCGCCACCGTATTGTTCGACTACTTTTCGAGCGTAGCCGGGGTAGTCGGGTGAGAGGAGTTTATTGGCCGGTCCGAGGATGGTCGGATGGCAGGCGAAATTGAGGATTGTTGCTAATGGGTTGCTATCAGTGTCGTTGATAGCGATAACTCCAACCTCCTGATCGACAACACCGTCCCACTGTCGCCCCGTGAAAAGTGTGCCATCGCTGAGGGCGGGTCGGCGGTTTACGTTGATAGTGCTGGAGCCTTTGCCGACTCCGACATGGGCGGGTTTTGCCTTGTGGCGCGCCGTGTTTACGGCGTTGGCAACTCGCTCGGGCAGGGAATCCCAGTAAGGGCCGACTAGTTCCATGCCTTCGTTGAGCCATGATTGTCGGTTGACGGGACCGGAGTGGGTATGAGTTGCGGAGAGTCGGAGGTTTTCTGGCTTGATACCGGCTACTTTTGCTACTTCGGCTCGGATTTCGGCGTCATCCTGGTTGGTGAGGACACCGATATCGAGATCGACGATAGCGATTTCGAGTTCGCCATCGGTGACGTAGAGGGCAGTGGCATAGAAGGGCATATCGACGCCCTCGGCGCGCTGGTGGATTGCGGCACCCCAACCGGCATGCGCGATGCCTACTGGTGGGGTGATGTCGGAACGTCCGGCGCCTGCTGTGAGCATTTTAGATTGGGTCTTTCGTGGTGGGGTAGAAGTTGTTGGTGGTGGGAATTTACCACCGGGGGCGTTGGTGTGGTTGTTTTGTTGGTTTCAGTTTTGAGGACAGATACTTCGTAGTGCTTTGATATCCTGAATCGAGTTCAGGATGACGGTGCCGGACGGGTTGGGTCGGTGATACATAGCTTTTTTTAGTCGTGACAACATGCTCATATTTGTCGTGTTGTTAATGTGAATATCTTGGGTGAGATGCTCCAAGTGGTTGTGTTGAGCCGGTAGGCGAACTAGCGTGTATAGCACGGGCTGGTGATGTAATTGCAGCGCTAATAAGGATTTACATGGCTACTGAAACCGCAATTCTTGCCGAAGGTTTGACCAAGCACTACGGTGACGTTCACGCTCTGGTCGATCTCGACCTCGATGTAAAGCGGGGTGAGGTGTTCGGTTTTCTTGGTCCAAACGGGGCCGGGAAGACGACCGCTATTCGGACTCTGTTGGACGAGATTCGTCCGACTGCGGGCAGGGCTTCGATCGTTGGGCTTGACACGCACGCAGATTCGGTGGAGATCCGGCATCACATCGGCTACGTGCCGGGTGATCTGGCGATGTATCCGGGTCTTACAGGGCGCGACACGATCAACTATTTTGCCAATTTGCGTGGCGGTGTCGACTGGTCGTACGTCGACGAACTTGCGGAGCGGCTTAACGCTGATTTATCGCCAAAAGTCGGAAATCTTTCTTCCGGTAACAGGCAGAAGGTCGGGCTTATCCAGGCGTTCATGAGCTGCCCGGAAGTGCTGATTATGGATGAGCCTAGTTCGGGTTTGGACCCTCTGGTGCAACGGGAATTTCAGACGATATTGCGTGAACTGGCGGCCGAAGGGAACACGGTTTTTCTTTCGAGTCACACATTGTCTGAGGTACAGCGAGTTGCCGATAGGGTTGGGATTATTCGACAGGGTCGATTGATTACGGTCGAAACGGTTTCGAGCTTGCGTTCGAAGGCGATTCGTCGCGTTGAGTTCGAGTTTGGATCGGCTGTTGAGCCGACGTTATTTGAAGGAATTGACGGCGTTCGAGACGTTGTTGTCGAGGATCGCAGGATCACGATGTCGTACGACGGCACAATGGACGTGCTGCTCAAGGTGGCAATGGATCATAACGACGCAGTGGTTGATATCAACACTCACGAGGCTGATCTCGAAGATATTTTTCTCACTTACTACCGAGTTGATGGGGAGAGTAGTGAGTGATGAGCACCAGCGTAGTTGCCATGACGGTTCGCGAGCGCTGGCGGGGAATGGCGATCGGCGCAGTGACGCTTGGGGTTTTCTTCCTGTTTGGGATGGCCATTTACAAGGATGTTGACCTCAGTTTTTACGAGGAATTTCCTGAAGCCGTTCAGGTGATGATGAATATCCCTGAAGGCGCGGGTGTTGGCAGCCTTGCGTATGGCGCTATTTACGGACTTTATGGCGCGCTGGCTATGGGAATTCTGGCTGTGCTGGCTGGAGCGTCGCTGATCGCTGGTGAGGAGAGGAACGGGACGCTGGGTTTGCTGCTTGCGAATCCTAAAAGCCGAGTGCAGGTGCTTGTTTCAAAGATTGTGGCACTACTACTTTTGCTTGCGATTTCGACGGTAGTGCTTGATGTCGTAGGCCGACTGGTTCCGGTTGTCCTCGATGTAGAAATTGGTGGGATGCAGGTTGAGGCGCAGCTGTTCCACATTTTTATCAACTCAGTTTTCTACGGAATGCTTGCTGTGTTCATAGGAGCTTGGACCGGAAACGGTGGACTCGCCTCGGGAGTGAGTATCGGGTTGATGATCGTTTCGATGCTTGCTGCGGGGCTGCTTCCGCTCGTCGAGGGGCTTGAGAACTACGCCAAGATATTTCCGTGGTACTACTTCGACGGGAGCAATCCGGTTACGGATGGCGTGGAGTGGGGGCACATAGCCGTTCTCGGTGTTGCGTCGGTTGTGTTCGTTGTTGCAGCTCTAGTTGGAGTTTCGCGTCGTGATCTGAAGGCGCAGGCAATTGGTCTGACGATGATCGACCGCCTGCGAGCGAATCCGATGACGCAGAAGATGGTCGATCGGGTCGCCGGGACTGCGAAGGCATCTTACATCTGGGTCAAGATCACTTCTGAGCACCAGATACTGCTGATAGCGGCTGCGTATTACATGTTTTTGGTTGGCGGTGTGGTGATCGGTCTGTTCTACAGTCTGCTCGATGACAGTCTTCTGAAGTTATCGGAGCAGCTTCCCGAAACGTTGATGGCGCTGGCGGGTGGGGGTGATATGAGCACCCCAGAGGGCTACTACACGGTCGAGAATTTCGGGTTGATGGCACCGTTTATTTTCATGATGGTGACGGTCGTCGTGGGTGCTCGGGCGCTCGCCGGTGAGGAGTCGAAGCGGACGATGGGGCTGTTGCTAGCCAACCCGATTTCTCGATCTCGAATCGTGTACGAGACGATGGCTGCGATGGTCGTTTTGACGGCCATACTCGGATTCGCGACGTTTGCAGGAACTTCTCTTGGATCGCTGCTAAGCGGGCTCGATATGAGCTACGGCAACATCGCTGCGATCTCACTCCACTTGTCGTTGCTCGGGTTGGTGTTCGGCGGGCTGGCGCTGGCGCTGAGTGCTGCGACGGGGCAGGTGAAAATTGCGGTGTTCGGAAGCGTGGGGCCGGCGGTGATTCTCTACCTGCTGGATGCGTTTTTACCATTGAACGACAATCTTGCCGGATACGCAAAATGGTCGCCTTTTTACTACTACTCAGGTAGCGATCCGCTGGTGAACGGGATGCACTGGGGTCACGGCGGAGTGCTGGCTGCTATCGCAGTGGTGCTGGTGGTGGTTGCGGTGGTTTTGTTTGGCCGACGGGATTTGCGACAGACGGGCTGAACCGGGCTTAGCTGAGTTCCGTTTGATCGTCGATAACGACGATTCCTTTTCGGACTCCCCGGGCAACGGCTTCGGTTCTGCGACTGACTCCCTGCTTCATGCGATGACAGGCGTGGGTTACGAGAGTGGGCTGAAGGGAAAGGGTAAGTAGAGGGTGTTTGATTGGGTTCGGGGGCTTGGTGCGTCTTTTGGTGGCCATACATCGGCTCTGATTGCTTCTTTGCGGACCTGGGAGCGTTCTTCGAGCGATTTGTATGCCCATATGTGCGCCCATTTGTTTAGATCGCCAAGTTCTGTGTACCAGGCACCAATGAACGGAGAGAGTTTTCTTCGCTCGTCGATCGCTTTACCCCATCTGTCGATGACTTTCGGTATTTCGCCGGTTCTGTAGGTGTACGTCCGAAGTTCGTAGAAGGGACCTCGAGCACCGGTTATCGAGGAGTCGTTGAACGGGGCCGGGAAGTAGATTTCGGCTGATTGGTCAGCGAGTAAATCGCCTGTGGGCGGTGGCCAACCGGTGATGCCGGTGGTTTTGTCGCGAATGGCGAGGCGTTCGTCCATGCTTTCGTATGGCCAAATGTGGAGTGCCCGGTTGAGGGGCCCGAATTCGGAGTAGAAGTAACCGAAGAGATCGGAGTGGTCGAGTCGTCCTCCAGCGAGTGAGTTGGTGAGGATTTCCTGATATTTGGGCAGGTTGTGGGGGAAGAGGTCGTATGTCCGGAATTCGTAGATCATGTTTGGGTTGTGGGGTGAAGTGATTGGGTGGGCGGTTGGTCAATTGACCCCGATTTTCATCGGGGTGTCAGTGTTTGGTTTGGTTGGCTAATCCGAAGTTTTTCGACTCAGCCAACCGTATTCTATCTGGCAGAAAAATTGCCAATGGCACCTAGCTAGTGGTGGCGCCAGTTGAGGCGGGGTTTACTAGTTTGATGTACTTGCTGAGGACGCCTTTGGTGTAGGACGGAGGCTTTGGTTGCCACTTTTCGAGGCGGGATGCCATTTCTTTGTCGCTGATCTTAACGTTGAGTTCGAAATCGTCGAGGTTTACTTCGATGAGATCGCCATCTTGCACAACCGCGATAGGGCCACCAACGGCGGCTTCGGGTCCGATGTGACCGATCATTGACCCGTGGGATGCGCCCGAGAATCGACCGTCGGTCATGAGCAGAACTTTTTCGCCAAGCCCCTGTCCGACAAGAGCGGCTGTCACCGAAAGCATTTCTCGCATTCCGGGTCCGCCTTTGGGACCTTCGTAGCGGATGACGATGGCATCGCCTTCGTTGATAGACCGCTTCTGGAGAGCTTCCATTACACCTTCTTCACCGTCGAACACTTTGGCTGGACCACCGAAGGTCTGACCGAACTGGTGTCCGGCGACTTTCAGTACACAGCCGTCTGGGGCGAGGTTTCCGAAGAGAGTGACGAGTCCACCGGTTTCAGAGATGGGTTCTTCTACCGAGTGGAGAACTTTGGTTGGCTCGGGGACTGTTACATCAGCGAGATTTTCGGCGACGGTCTTTCCAGTGACAGTCAGGCAGTCACCATGAAGGAGACCAGCGTCGAGGAGTCGCTTCATTACGACCGGGATGCCGCCGAGTCGATCGATATCGAGCATCACGTAGTCGCCACCGGGTTTCATATTGGCGATGAGTGGGGTTTTCATCGAGATGTCGTGGATGTCTTTGAGGGTTAACTCGACGCCGATTTCGTCTGCGATCGCCGGGAGGTGGAGGGTGGTGTTTGTTGAACCGCCCATAGCAACGACCACCGTTACAGCGTTCTCGAACGCTTCGAGTGTGAGAATATCGGAGGGTCGGATGTTCTTGTGGAGCAGGTTCATCACGGCGTGACCGGCTTCACGTGACGAGGCGATTTTTCGCTGGTCGACGTTGGGCTCGGAGGCCGATCCGGGGAGGGAGAGACCGAGGGCTTCACCAATAGACGACATGGTGTTGGCTGTGAACATTCCGCCACATGATCCCGAGCCGGGGCATGCGTGATTTTCGATTGCGTAGAGTTCGTCGGCGTCGATCTGGCCGGTCTGGAACTGTCCTACTGCTTCGAAAACGTTCTGGATCTGGATATCTTCGCCATGAAGTGAGCCAGGAAGGATCGAACCGCCGTAGATGAAAACGGAGGGTACGTTGAGGCGCGCCATCGACATCATTCCACCGGGGAGTGACTTGTCGCAACCGGCTACGACGACCAGCCCGTCGTAGCGTTCGGCGAACACGACCGTTTCAATGGAATCGGCGATGACTTCTCTAGAAACAAGGGAGCCTCGCATTCCTTCTGTTCCCATTGAAATAGCATCGGAAACGGTGATGGTTCCGAAGGTGAAGGGTGTTCCTTCGGCGGCGAATACTCCGCGTTTTACTTCTTCAACAAGCGGCTCGATTCCTGAGTTGCAGGGGGTGACTTCGTTATGGGTGGAAGCGATTCCGACGAAGGGGGCAAGGATGTCTTTGTCGCTGAGCCCCATCGCTTTCATCATCGAGCGGTGAGGTGCTCGAATGGCGCCTTCGGTGGTTTCCCATGATCGCCATTTTCCGGGTGCCCTCTTGGCTGAGCGTGCGGAGTCGAGTTTTTCTTGTGGATCGCTTGTTGTGGTCATTTTGGTGTTTTTGACTTGTTGTTTCTGGTTTTACTCGTGCTTCAACGTTTGTTGTTGAACTTGAATCACGGTGTTTTGCGATCCGTAATGGTACATGGGGAAGAGGAGATTTTCTTTGGAGGTTTTTGGTTAGGTGGCGGGTGTTGTAGGGTAGCGTGCACTACGGCACTTCGTGGCCCTTCGACGAGGCTCAGGATGCTGCTGATTGATCGCACTTATTAGGGAGTAATGCATGGTTTCGGATTCGATTGAGTTGATTGCTGATGATCTGTTTTTTCCGGAGGGTCCTAGATGGCGCGCTGAGGAGCAGAAGCTGTATTTCAGTGATGTGATGGCGGGCAAGGTTTCTCGTGTCGATGATGCTAGCGCGGTTGAGACGGTATTCGAACCGGGAGAGTTTCCGAATGGGCTAGGGTTTCTGGACAACGGCGATCTGTTGGTTGTTGCGACAGAGAGTAGGACAATTGTTCGATTGGCTGCATACCAGGTGGTGGTGGGAAGTGCGAGGCGGTCGGATTCTTCGCACCATGCTGATATTTCGACGGCGTACGGAACTAGGAACAACGACATGGTGGTTGCTCAGAACGGGAACGCTTACGCGGGGGCATATCTTCCAGGATTGAGCGAGGAGGTTCCACCGGGTCCAGCGAATCCACCGCAGTTTGGAAATTTGGTTTTGGTGCGTCCTGATGGGTCATCGCAAGTGGTGGCAGATCGTGTGTGCTTTCCGAACGGTGGGGCGGTAACTCCAGATGGGAAGACGCTGATCGTTGCGGAGACTTTTGCGTTTACGTTAACGGCCTGGGACATCGAGGACGACGGAACGTTGTCAGGCCGGAGACCGTTCGCGAATCTGGCGGCTCCGACGGATGGGATTTCGTTAGACGCTGAAGGCTGTATCTGGGTGGCGTGTCCATATTTCTCTTATGGCGATTCCGGTGGTTGGGTTCGGGTTGCTGATGGCGGTGAGATTAAGCAGGTGATTGCGCTTGAGGATCGGGACAAGAGTGCTTATGCGTGCATGCTCGGTGGAGCCGATGGTCGAGATTTGTGGCTGTGCGAGTCGACCGTTTTTGGCCAAGAACGTTTTCAGGGTGATGGTCGAGTGCGCAAGGTGCGAGTGGATGTGCCTATGGCTGAGGGGCAGTGTTAGGACGCCGGTGACGTGGCAATTGTGTTAGGGCGTGGTTTGCGTAGTTGCGTTCCCCCCTGGTCTAGCCTCCTCCCTCAGGGAGAAGGCTAGACCAGGGATCAAAAAGATCCTGAAATGAATTCAGGGTGACAGTGTTGGCTATGGGGGCTAACTGATCTCGTTTACGCTTGGAAGGCTCCGTGTTGGGTTCGACCGAGGACGTGGTCTTGGAGTCCGGGTGGGAGGTCGACGAATACGGCGGAGAAGCCCCAGACTCGAACGATTAGGCTGCGGTATTCCGGGTTGTCGGGGTTGTCGCGTGCCTTTAGCAGGGTGTCTCGATCGATGATGTTGACCTGCAGAGTTATGACCGAAGGCATCTTCAGGAAGACGGTTAGAAGCGCCACGAATTTTTCGAATGCGTCGTCGCCTCGGACTATCGCTGAGTGAAGGGCGATGTCGAGAACGGAGCCGTGACCGGCGCGGTCGAGATCGACTTTCGCAACTGATCGCAGGACAGCGGTGGGACCGCTGGTGTCCATTCCGACGGCGGGCGAGAAGCTATTGGCGGTGAGTTCACCCATTTTTCGTCCGTCGGGAGAGGCACCATATGCGCTCTTCTTGTGGATACCGAATGACATGAAGCCGGGCGCCCATTTGCCGCCGGGACCTTCAGTGTTGTGGGATCGGTCGTGGACTCCGTCACAGAAGAATTCAGAGACTTCCTTGGCGATAAGATCGACGTAATCGTTGTCGTTGCCGAACTTGGCGGTTTTGTTCTTGAGTATTTGGTAGAGCGATTCGTAGCCTTCGAAATCGGCTTCCATCGCATTGCGGAGCCGAGTCCAAGTCAGGCTGCGCTCGTCGAAGATGAGCTGCTTGATAGCTGCGAGCCCGTCGGCAGCGTTTCCAACTTGAGCCAGAATCTTGCCGTTGATGGCGTATCGCGCTGCTGTCGGAGATGCTTCTTCCAGGCAGTCTTCGATTGCTGCTGCAAAGAACGGGAACGTTATTGGACGTGCCGGACCGGGAGCATCGGGCATAACCTCGACGAGCCGTGACTTGTAGTCGGCCATCACCTCATCGAACGTTGCAAACTCTTTGTTGGCTGTGCTGTATACGAGTTCGTTGAGAACTGGAAGCGCATCGGTGACTTTGAACTTGATGGTTCCCTTGCCCCCCATGATGAGTTCGGAGCAGCCGTCGTTGCAGTAGTCACGTGCTTCTTCGATCGGGATACCGATCTGTACGAGCGAAGGTACGGCGACTTCATCGTTGAAAACGGCGAGGTTGTTAGAACCTTTGGCGAGTGCTTGGGCGGATGCTCGGAGTAGGGATGCTGGTGTGCCTTCGAAGAATCGGACGTTTGTTTTGGGTTCGGCGAGCATCAGTTTTCCTGACGCCTCGACGCACATGAAAGTGACTTCATTCGAGGCGTCGCGACCGTCGGCTGTTTGACCGGCGATAGAGATGTTGCGCAGGGTGTCGTTGTCGGCGAGATTGGCGTGCGGGAAGTGGGCGGTTTTGATGAACAGGCACTCGAGAAGCTCTTGCGCCTCGGAGTGGGTGAGTCGACCGGAGTCGATGTCGTCACGGTAGTACGGGTACATCCACTGGTCGAAACGTCCGATGCAGCCACGGCCGCCCAGCACTCGGGTGAACTGTATGAGTTGGAGGGCAGAGTAGAACGAGGTTGGTTTGCCGGTCGCCAGTTCATCGCAAATTGCTGAGATGTTGTTGAGTTCTTGTGCCCTGACGGGATCGGATTCGTTGGCGGCCTTGTTTTCGGCGTTACGTCCGAATTTTGCTACATATTTGCAGGCGGCTTCGAATGAAATTACGACGCCTTTGAGAAAGTCACGACTTTCTGGGTCGGTGACGGTCTGGAGTTTCTCTTGGGCCTTGTCTCGCATTCCCGGAAAGCCGCGGGAGAGGAGCATGGCGTGACCGGGTGGGTAGTGAGGATCGTATTCGCCGAGGTTGATTGATTCGGCGTCTTCGGGAGTTGCGAGTAGCGAGCCGACGATGAGTTCGTCGTCCTGAATGAACGGATCACTGGCTTCGAGGAGAGAGGCGAAATCTTTAGCGTGACCGACGAGGGTGTCTTCCCCAGAACCGACGATCGGCTTCGTTGCCACCGCAGCATCGTGGGTCTTCTCCCAGTGCATGTTCCGGAGGCGGCTAATGCGGCTATTGGGATCGAGTTCCATGTTCAAGCGGTCTGACGCATCGCGCACAGGGGTCAGCATGATCAATCTCTCCGTATCGAGTCACGTTTATTAGGCAGTTCCCGTCCGTATTCAGGGAAGGATAAGCTATCTGGCGACTAGATAGCTAGTTTGGCTAAAATGTTGGCAAAGTGAGAACGGTCACTGAATTTTGATCGTTCGCAAGAGTTTGGGTGATTCCGTATGTGGATCACGGAGAGCATTTTGTATGGCCCCTTCTGAGATTGAGACATCGGTGCGAATCGGACGTGTTTTCGATATTCAGCGATTTTCTATCCATGACGGTCCGGGCATTCGGACGACGGTATTCCTGAAGGGATGCCCGCTGCGGTGTTTGTGGTGTCACAACCCGGAGAGTATTGACCCTCGTCCGTTGCTTTCTTTCGTTGCCGACAAGTGCATCAACTGTGGAGCGTGCGCAGAGGTGTGCCCGAATCAGGCTCACGTGATGGACGAGTCGCTCGGGCATGTGTTTTTGAGAAAGAAGTGCGATGCGGTCGGGGCGTGTGCTGACGTTTGCCCGTCGAAGGCGCTGGAGATCGTTGGGCGTGCTATGTCGCATGAAGAGGTGCTCGAGAGAGTGCTTCGAGACGTGCCGTTTTACGAGGCCTCGGGCGGTGGCGTGACGTTCTCGGGTGGCGAACCATTGCTACAGGTCGATTTTGCCGAGGCGTTGCTGCGTGATGTGAAGGCTGCGGGTGTTCATACCGCTGTCGAGACGGCGGGGCATGTGATGTTCGATCGTCTTGAGAGAGTGGTTCCTTATACGGATCTGTTTTTGTTCGATGTGAAAGAAACGGACGACTCTCTACACCAGAAGTTCACGGGTGTTTCGGGCGATCGAATTCGAGAGAATTTGGTGAAGCTTCACGATACCGGTGCTTCGATTCTGATGCGGATGCCGATCGTTCCAGGCTTGAACGATCGTGAGGAGCATTTCCTTGAGGTGGCTCGTTTTGTTGCGCCACTTACGGATCTGCTGGGTGTTGAAGTGATGCCGTATCATAGCCTTGGTTTGAGCAAGCGTGATCGTCTGGGTTTGGATCTGGAGGATGGGACGGAGTCGTCTCCACCGAGTAACGAGAAGATTGTGGAGTGGGTGAGTTTGCTGCGTGGCGAGGGTGTGAACGTGGTGAACGAGGTACCGTAGGGTATTTGATGATCGTCGTGTCACACAGTTAACTTCCCTGCGACGACAGATGGCGATTACTCAGGATTTTGTTTGTTCAGCCGGGGGTGATTCGCCATGAGGAGAGGTGCTGGGCGGAGTGTTCGGTGGTGTCGAGACGGATCATTAGCGGGACCATGTGGTCGAGGGCGACAGCTTCGGCGAGGGTGCCGCATTCGATTGGTGTGAATCCGATTCCACGAATGAGTTCGGCGACTACTTCCATTGCTGCTTCATCGTCACCAGCGTAGTGAACTTCGCGGGGCTTGCCAGTTGAATCAACTGGATTTTCGAATGTGGCGGCGAAGTTGGTTTTGAAGGCGGCGATCACGCGTGCGCCTTCTCCAATTATCGAGGCGGTTACTTGAGCACCGGAATCGCCATTGTTTGGCTGGGCTGCGAACGGGTTGGTGATGTCGATGACGATCTTGGTTCGAAGCGATTCAGCGAATTTTCGTGCGGTTGCGGCGGTATCTTTGTAGGGCACAGTGATGATTACGATTTCGCCGGCGTCGATGGCTGCCTGATATCCCCAGATCCGAGATTCGTGCCCCACTGAGTCGTGGAAGTCGTTTTTCGTTTCGGGTCGGCGTGATCCGAAGGCGACGAAGTGTCCGGCGGCCATGAATGATTTACCGAGAGCTAGTGCCATGTTTCCGGTGCCGAGTATGCCAATGCGGGGTTTTCGTGCCACGAGTGACTGTTCCTGAGAGGTTGAGGGTGGTTGGTTTGTTTCGGCGAAGTGAAGAGATTGTACGTGGCGTTCGTCCCACACCCTAGCCTCTCCCTCCAAGGGAGAGGGGAGAACCGCGCGCGCCCCTGCATCAGGTTCCGGCTCGTTTGGCTCCGGGCGTCGTCGGACGACTTGGTCGTGCGTCGCAATCTACCCTCCCTCTAACCCCTCCTAGAGGAGAGAGGACTAGTGGTTCCACTAGGGAAATTCGGTCAGCTACCATCGAAGATTTGTGTGGCGGATGTATACCGTTCGGAGCTTTGCGGGAGTAGGCTTCGTTGTTGGGCCGCCGAGCGACGCTTTTTACCGAGTTAGCAGTCCTTTTGGACGATGAGAATTTACGTAAATGACTGAATATCTTCCTTTGCCAGGCACTCCCATTGAGGAGTTGGATACGCCGTGCATAGTGGTCGATCTCGATGTGGCTGAAGCCAATATCAAGAAACTACAGGCGGCAGCCAACGAGATGGGCGTCCATGTTCGGCCTCACTCGAAAACGAATAAGAGCCCTTACTGGGTTCACAAACAGCTTGAGGCCGGAGCGATTGGCGTTTGCTGTGCGAAAGTCGGCGAGGCCGAGGTGATGGTCGAGGCCGGTGTGCCGGAAGTGATGATTCCGAACCAAGTGATTGGCGCACGCAAGATCGCTCGATTGGTGGCTCTGGCACGTTCGGCGAAGATCATCGTGGCGGTTGAGGATTCGGGCAATGTTGATGATCTTTCGGGTGCGGCGAGTTCGGCTGGCGCTGAACTTGGTGTGATTGTCGAAGTAAACGTCGGCATGAATCGCTGTGGTGTCGATGGTGACGGTGCGGTGGAGTTGGCGAAGCAGATCGAAGCGGCTCCTGGGCTGCGGTTCGATGGTCTTATGGGTTACGAGGGTCATACGGTAGCGGAGCGGGACTACGAGGTTCGTAAGACCGAGGCCGAGAAGGCGATGGCGATTTTGACGGGGGCTGCCGACCAGATTCGTGATGCGGGTATAGATGTGAAGCTGGTTTCGGCTGCGGGAACTGGTACTTACAACATCACGGGGCGGGTTGAGGGTGTGACGGAGTTGCAGTGTGGTTCGTACATTTTCATGGATGGGGACTATCTCGAGGTGTTCAACGATTTCGAGCCGGCGCTTTCGGTGCTAGCTACGGTGATTTCACGCCAGAAGCAGGACGTTGCGATTGTCGATATGGGATTGAAGTCGATTTCGATTGATCGTGGATTGGGTGAGGTTCTTTCGCCAGCCTCGGCTTCGATAATCAAGCATTCCGAAGAGCACACCACGGTGAATTTGCCAGATGCTGCGTCGCAGGCGTTGAAGGTTGGCGACAAGGTGCAGAGTCGTCCAACTCACGGTGATACGACGATCAATTTGCATGAGTACTACTTCGGTATCCGCGACGGCAAGCTTGAGCAGGCTATTCCGATTCCTGGTCGCGGCAAGTTTCGTTAGTCGCGCTCGTGACGTTCACACTCGGCTCCGCGTCGCAGTCTCCTACCCTCTAGCACCTCCCACTTTGGCAGGAAGCTAGAGGCACGGATCAGGGAGCTCGTACCGCAGCATGTCGCTTGGTGCGCCAGCGGTTCGTTCCCTTCGGTGCTTCGAGTGCAAAACCCGTCTCGTTATTCGGATACGAGGTGGGTTTTGCTGTGATGTTGATACTCGTCCCAAGTGGAGGCTACGGAACCGAGGAATCTGAGGTGTGGGTCCCGTCGGTGGCAGGGAGAGAATTGTGGGCGCTAGTATTCACAGTTGACTTACCTGTCGTCCGTGAACCTGGGCGTGCATTCGAACTTGGGATCAAGGCTGGCGAGTGCCTCAGGATGACTTTTAGGGTTGTTGCCGGTTGGGTGTTAGGGACTTGATAGGCGCTTCTTCCTCACCCACCCTTTCCCGCTGGGAGAGGGGGGCGTAATTTGGCACGCCGGTGTAGTCCCGCACCGCCGAAGGTCTCTCTACTTCGCTTTGCTACGGTCGAGAAATCGGATATCAGACCTAATAGAGGATGTGTTGGTCGGAGAGGTCTTTGCCGCCGGTTGAGCGGGTTAGGCCGCCACCGAGGATTTCTTTTACTTCGAGATCGGCGAAGGCGTTTACGACCTGATAAAACGTTGGGAGGTCTTCCCATCGCGCCGGGTTCCAGCTGATTGCACCGTCACCAACGAGATCTTCATGCACGACTGCGTTCGAGCCTTCGGCGGGAGTGATGACGGCGTATTGCGTATCGGCGGTTCCCCATTCGCCGGTTCGGGGCATGTATTTGTAGTGGAGTTGGCCGTCGACTTTAGCTGGGGCGACGGGTTCTGTACGGGGCTTGAGGTTGGTTACTTCCATATCGAGGAAGTTGAAGCCGAGCCACGACGCCTGCGTACCGGCGGCGTCTCCAACTACTCGGATGTCGGGTAGTTCGCAGTAGATTTTTGAGAAGCCGAGTTCTTCGCGCCCTGTGATTATGGGATCGGCTAGGTTCTCCCAGAGAACGGTTAGGAACGGCCCGACTGCAGTGTCTTTTTCTCCGCTGAATTTTGCCGGGATGGTCACGCCGAGGACGGAGTAGCCGCGTCCGGCGAGCCATTCGATTTCGGTCATGTTGGTTTCACTGACGGTGACGATGGGCTCGCCATGGAGTGAGAATCCGGGTGGAAGAAGATTTTCTAGTTGGCTTGCGTTTGAAAGGAATGAGACTCGAAGCGATACCGATTTCGGGCTGTTGATGCCATCGAACTTGCGACCGTTGTGTCCGCGTCGTGGGCCGGTTGCAGGACCGAAGTGAGTCGGCATTCGGTACATTTCACCGGGCTTGAATGTGTATGACATTTTTTACCTGTTCGTTTGGTGCGGATTGGGTTAGATGGCGTCGACGAAGTTCCACTACGTTGCGTTCACGACGGGCTTGTAGCCGATTTGTTGATATATCGAGTTTGAGGTTGGGTTGTCGAGTTCGGTGTAGAGCACGACGTACTTTTTACCTGCATTGAGAGCTTTTTGCGTAATCGTGGCAGTGACAGCGGTGGCGTAGTCGTGATTGCGATGTTCGGGCGGAGTGTAGACGGCCCCGACCGTGGTGCCATTGTAGGTGTATCGTCCAAGAACGGCGACGCTGACAGGTACGTTAGTTACCCAGAGATAGACCTGCCCATTTTCGAGTTAAAACCGCATATGTTCGTCGCTGGTCATCACAATTCCGTGGACCTATTCA
>Ga0187827_10001783_pt1 | contig 30736 bp, 20 predicted proteins | sample ETNtaG_39_FD_167969 | JGI IMG/M metagenome (GOLD analysis project Ga0187827, IMG submission 167969) | Marine microbial and viral communities from oxygen minimum zone, Eastern Pacific Ocean - ETNP2014_SV_150_PacBio MetaG (Illumina Assembly) | ecosystem: Environmental > Aquatic > Marine > Hypoxic...
TCATAGTAATCGTCATCATCATCATCCCAGTCCCATCCGTCTCCCGTCGGACCACCCCCGCGATCATCATAATCGTCAACAATTTCTACTGTATTATTCCATTCCCTTTTCTTTTTGGGACTATTGTCCAGCTTTGAGTAGATCCTCTGAATCCGCTTTTCATCCTTCTTCTTGGATCTCTCCTTTTTTTTCTTTCGGCGTTTTTTTATCATCTTTATAACTATCTCGAGGTTGATTGAGATACCGAAAAGAATGATCAACGTAAAGGCGGACCATAAAATTGAATTGCGCGGGATCGGGTCTGGATTATCCTTGTATATCAGACTGATGAGACCCAGCCATGGGATCTCGCCCCCACCCTTTCCCATCACCCACTCGTCAACCACCGGCATACATATATCGGGCTGGTCGATCCGGGGATTATTATCACCTTTCGTTATATAACCGCTCTTGGGTTTTTGTCCCTGCTCATGATATTTATCCAATATCTGGCCAAGGTCTATTTCCAGATCAGTGGTCTCGGAGCTGTTGGTGGCAAAGGCCGGGTAATCAGCTATGACCACCTTTCCGGATTGTGCCTGAAGCCCCATGGAGGGTATATCGTAAGTGGCACCCCGACGTGTGTTCGCGTCGTAGTCAGCAAGATTCACTTCCAGCCAAACCACCGCCCTGTGGATCATCGGTGTGCTGTCCTCGCCGTTCTTCTCGAAAATAAGAACGTCACCCCAGGTGCCGTAATGTTTTTCTTCATGGTCCACCCAGCTGGTGGTCTCGGATTGTATCACGCTTTTATCGACGTTTCTGTACAGGATCAGGTCTCCTGTGTCAACTGCACCGTACTGGCTGTCGGTTTCATGATGCATCATGCTGCCGGATTGTACTACCACGAACGGTGGCCAGCTTCCCGTATATCCCCACAACAATACCAACACCACGGTTATCATAAAAACTATTATTGCCAGGTGTTTAATAAAACTGCCTATCAAGAAAAGAATCTTGCGTCCGACACCTCGTTTCTGTTTTTTCCCCTTGGGTTTAAATTCCTCGTCATCGGAATTTTCTTTTTCCCAGGTTTCCCGGTCCATTCGTCTCTTGGCCATTTGCTCCCCTTTAACGATAACGCTCGGGTCAATAACCCCTTTAAAATACTTTAATGTTGCCTGTTTAAGAGTGGAGAAAAAACAATGAAGAATCTACTCATTAACAGTTCCAGACCCCAGGCACCGGGGAAAAAAAGAATAATAGACATCTTTTAGGAAAACGAATCACGTGGTCGTGAGGAGTGAACCCTCGGTCAGGTCCAGCGTTATCTTCTTCGGCCCCTGACCTTCCAGCTCTATCTCCAGTACGATCCGTTTGTTCTTGTAATTGACCTCCAAGTTCTTAAGACATGAGCTGTAAACGGAATATTTCTTTCCGTTTCCCTTGAGAGCTTTACCATCCTCTCGCAACAGCCCGATAGCTTCGAGCTGAGCCACCTTCTTGTAGCAGGTGGCAAAGGGGATGAAATAGGTAAAGGCCATCTCTTTCACGCTCATGCCCTTTTTGGCTGTTCCCGATATGATCTTCAAACAGTAATCATCGGTCAGCAATTGGGCCATGACAAGTTCCTTGATGTCTATTACTTCTCTGACATCGATTGTAGTCTCGGTTTGACTCATTTGGATTCACCATTTCCTCAACAGTAAATCCCCCTCTGATAATAAACATGGATTTAATCATATATAAGGAGTGATACACAATAACAATCCATAGTTCCATGGCGTGAATCCAACGAATGAGAATCTTGTCGTAAAATAAGAATTATATTTGTGAAAAAATTTAATGTACAAAATTGCCTTGTAGGATGTTGACTATCCGTTACTTTAGGAGAGATGGATAATGGAACTTTTGATAGATAGATCCTTAGAGGATATCAAAAAAGAAATCACCCGTTGTGATGAAAAAATAGGTCAATCGACCTCAAGATCCGATATTGATTACTGGAATGCCGAGAAAAAGTTCTACTCGCTGATCATCCGGGCAAAGCTGCAGGGTATCCACCGGTCTGAGACCTTGCTAGTGGAAGCGGATCAATTGTTCCAAAAGAGAATGATGCTGAAGATATCCGCCGAGGACAGCACTGTAATGTGCAAAGCTGCTATTTTGATGTTGAATGGTCTATTAGATTAAAACTGCCATCTCTTGTAAAGACGTACCATGCTGGCACTCTAACATGCCAAGACGGACCAGTAGTCTCCGTCTTGTCAAGTAAAGACACACCTGTTGGCGTGTCAAACTTTCAAGCCGAGCCAGTAGGCGACATAGAAACTTTACTAGTTTCTATTAGCCCTAATAGAATCTCTGATTCTATGTCGGGACTCGACTTTTCAAGTAAAGATAAGACATCCTGGCTCATCTTGACAAGTTTGGTGAATATCTTATCGACCTTCTTTACCTCAAGTATTTTATTGACCGTTTTAGTCATTTCTTATCGCCTCCACCGCTCTTTTTCTGATGTCTTCCAGGTAGGATAAAAAGCATTGAATATTTACCAGTTTCCTATCCAATTCAGCATCTCATCCCTTATGGTTTTTTTGGACGATGCAATCAGATTGTTAATAAAAAAATCGGAAAGGGGGAATTTCCGCTTTCCGATCTAAGGTGATTAATTTCGTCTTCCTTTACGTCCTCCTTTATGTCCTTCTCTACCTTCTTCGCCACGATGGTTCTTTCTCATCTCTTTTCGGTCTTTCATCTCCGGGGTGTTTCCCACGTATTCGTCATCCTCATCATCGGGAACACCGTCGTTGTCATCGTCGTCGTCCCTGCCATCGGGGATACCGTCATTGTCGTGGTCGTGCGGGTACTCGTCCGCGGTGTCGTTTATACCGTCACCGTCGTCGTCCGGGTCCTCACAGTTGGCGATGCTGTCATTATCCAGATCGCCGTTCATGAAGTCCTCTCGGCGCTCCCTCATCCTCTCATGCGGTCTTCGCGGTCCGGGACCTTCACCTTCGGGGCAGTTGCCGACGTAGGAATCATCCTCGGAATCGGGTATGCCGTCATTGTCATCGTCATCATCTTTCGGGTCAGGTATACCGTCGTTGTCATGATCGTGGGGGAATTCATCATCGGTGTCATTTATCCCGTCACCATCATCATCAGGGTCTTCGCTGTTCGGAATGCTGTCATTGTCTAGATCTCCAGTCTCACGAGGTCCCTGCATACCATGCATCATTCCGAATTCTCCGCGTTCGCCCCCCCTTTTACCCTCCATTTCTCCACGTTTCCCAGGCAACAGATCTTCGATTTCCTCGTCGAAACCTGCGGCGGCAATTCCCACGGTCAGCAAAAGGGTCAATACACCCAGCCCGATTAATATCGTTTTTCGATTCATTTTCTATACCTCCTGTCTTACAAGTAGACAGTATAGTTATGGTCAGGAGATTATATACCAATTTACCGAAATCGATACCCATTCATACCCAAATCATACCCAAATTCCTCCGTGATTATCATTCCAATTTGGCACCGCACGAGTCGCAAAAGAACTTTTTCCCTTCAATAACCGCATTGCACACGGGACACCAATTCATCATATCGCTTTGACCCTCTCTTTGAATTCCGCTGACAGGAGTTCCTATGAGCTTGGGATTTCCGTGGGGATCGGTTTCCACATTGATGTCCCACAGGTCCCCGAAGGCGTCTATAACGGGAATGAGCTCTGGAGGCAGGGTAAGGGTCCCGTCAGGCGAGATGAATACCTGCCGGGAACTTGATAGCTCAGCAAGGTCCAGGTCCGCCCCATGCTGCCCGATGAATCTCCCGTCTCGAAGTTCCACCGAACGATCCGTAAAGGAAGAAACGTGTTTCGAGTGAGTAACCACCAAACATGCCATGTTCAGTTCCTCCCGCAGGTCCTGTATCAACTTCATTACATTCTCGGCATTGGCATAGTCAAGGTTTCCTGTGGGTTCATCTGCGAGAATGATCTCCGGGTTGTTGGCCAGGGCTCTGGCGATGGCCACTCTCTGCCTCTCCCCTCCGCTGAGGTAACCGGGCAAGGCATTCATCCTCTCTTTTATACCAAGTAATTCCATAAGTTCCACGGCCCTGGCTCTCGATTCCCTTATGGATTTCCCGGCGAACCTCAGGGTCTGGATCACGTTCTGGAGGGCTGTTTTCGTCGATATGAGATTACCCTCCTGGAACACGTAACCTACCAAGGCCCGCCGGAAAGGTACGAGCTGAACCTCGCTGAGTTTCGTTATGTCTTTACCGTGATAATATACGTGCCCGGCGGAAGGAGCCTGGAGCCCTCCTAGAATTCTTAAAAGGGTTGATTTTCCTGATCCGGAAGGTCCTACAACTGAAACCAGTTCACCAGGCTTGATCTTGAAGTTCAGACCCCTTAACGCCACCACGTTCGGGCTGCCCTCCTTTCCCTTGTAGAGACTGTAAACGTTCTTGGCCCTTACCAGGAATTCAGCGACATTATCCTCCTTAACATTTTCACCACCAAGTCCTTCATTCCCTCCAACCTTCTTTATCTTGTCCTTCCCGCCCTTCATCATATCACCCTCGTGGCAACAGCAAGGTCCTGCCGGGCGGCGCTTCTGGCGCTCAGAGCAACGGCAGTCAGCATACCGGCAAGGGTCACCAGACCGATTATCAACACGGTCCCCCAGGGTATAAACACCAAGCGATCAAGTTCCCCGCGGCCAAGTATCTCACCGATGAATTCGAAGAAACCGTTCATCTGATAACTGACTCCGATCCCCAGGAGAATACCCAACATCACCGATATCAGCATCAACAGCGCATTCTCTCCGATGGCCGTTTTGTAAACCTGTCCCCTGGAAGCCCCCAGGGTCTGGAGTACGGCAAATTCCCGTTTTCGGCGCTTCATTATGATGGAGGAAAAAGCAAATGCGCTTGTGATAGAAGCGGCAAGTGCCGTAATGAACATCATGGTGAGTAAGCCTGGAATGCCAAAGTTCATCTGGTTTCCAATATTATTCTTTTCGTCCTCCAGGTCACGGACCTTGAGAATACCCTCTAATTGATCGAAACCCTTCTCAACTTCCTTCCGATCGGCATCGCGACCAAGGTCTATAAGGTAGTTCGTTGCTTCCAATTCGTCACTAAGAACAGGAGTATAGTTACCCATCAATCCCTTTAGTCTGTTGAAAGTTTCATATGTACAAATAACGGAATTGGAACCGATGTGACCCGGAGCATGGTCGAACAGGGCTACTACCTCGACCTCCATTGGCACAGTGATGACCAACTCTTCCTCATCGTCCTCGATAACTGCCTTTAATTTAATAATGTCCCCCACCTTCGCATCCACATGGAGTGCTAGTTCGGTACCCAGAAACACTTTGGGCGTGGCAACATTCATATCTAGTGTCGAAAGTGCTTCTTCGTAGGTAATATCCTCAAAACTATTTTCGTGCCAAACGGCAAAAGAAGCTATCGCAGGGTCCATACCGTAAACAGTAGTCGCCGTGCTCAATATCTTAGCCGTGAGGCTGGGCAATGCCATTACCTGATTGACGCCTTTGATATCATTTATCAAAACGGTATGGTTCTCCTCGATTGAAAACTCAAGCTGGTAGTCGCTGCCGATCTCATACTCCAGCGTGCGGATGCTGTACTGCTCGTCTGTAAACCCTTGAGCAACCGCCAGGGTTGCAACGGAGAGGGTCAATACGATTATCACAACCAACCGGGCCACGTCACCGCGTCTTTTAAGGCCGCTCTTTACAATATTGCCCACGTCCTTAAGATAGCTCAATCTAAGGAAAATACCTTCCAGTTTGATCGACATCCACTTTGCGATCCTGGGACCGCTGAGCATTCCACCCAGCCAGAAGAATATGGTCCCGAGAAAGCCTATCACGAAGACATCGAATGCGGTTCCAAGGCTCAACTCCACGCCGAATACGGTAGTGATACCGAAGACCAGTTCCAGAATAGTGATCAGCGCACAGAGACCCCCGAATATCAGCATTATAATATCCACGTTGTTCCTTCTTAGGAACCCTGCTTTCTTCCATTCCATTCTCTGTACTGCCTGGGTTACCTCCAACTCGATGAAGGTCTTTCCCTTTTTCCGGATCGCCAATAAAACTACCGAGCCAATGATTAGAAAACCGAAAAGAAAGGCCCAAAAATCGAACTGAAGGAAATTCGCGAGGTAGGCAGTGTCAAGATTGAAATTCATGAAACCAACTGATGAACTGATCACCCATGCACCCATCATTGCAAGTATGTAACCCAGAGTCACCCCCACCAGGAATAGCACCAGGGATTCATTTCTCAATATCCTGAATATCTGCTTGCTGTCAGCCCCCTGTACTTTCAATATGGCGATCTCCCGCCGTCTCTCCTCTAAAGAAAGGTCCAGACCGAATATCAGCAGATATATTGATAGAACCACTGTGGGGAGGACCAGCAGAAAATCGAATACTATCAAAAAATAATTCAGGATAGTGAATGGTGTCAAGAGATTGCCAACGTTATTCGATCCGGTTACAAGCTCTCCCGATTCATCGGTAATATCGTTTATCAGACGATTTATCTCCAGATTTAGCGTTTCCGTATCCTCGAGAGTGAACTCGTCCTGATCGATCTTGACCGCCATGTAGAAATATCCTTTCTTTTCAAATAGCGGAACAAGCTCACTGTCGTATTTATAGAGCACTTCCGTGTTAAAATATATGGTTTCCACCCTGAGGAAGTTCGAGAGAAATCCCCCAAGACCTTCCTGCTCAGTATCATAGATCCCGCTCACGTGTATATCCATGAGGTTGAACTCGGTGGTGGTCACTTCATTCCTTCTCAATTCCACCATTGTGATGTTCATCTGGGAGACAACGTCTCCCACTTCGAGATTCAAACGATTAGCGGTGCTCCGGGGGATCACAGTCCGGTTCAACCCGGCACCAAGCTCGAAGGTCCCTTCGATATTCGATCCGATCATCTTGTCGTATATGGAGGTGGAAGTAAAATTATCCCTAACGAATAATGGGGTTATCTCCGCTCCTCTACCGAAATCATCAACATCCAGTAATTTAACGTCACCCGATATGGAAATACTCAGGGATGAGCGGCCCATGTGTTCTCCGTCCCCGAAGGTCGAGCTAAACGGAATACCCCCAAATACTGTCATGGATTCAACCCGTTTCTCATCTTCAAGGCTATCGACAACGTTCCAGAGCCGGTTTTCGGGACCGGGATCCGACAGCGTGAAGGAAGCCTCGTAAGATGTGGATTGTATTATTGAGCGGTAATTATCTTCCTGGAGAATTCCCGTATAGATCAGAATGCTTGAAATGATCAAGGTTCCAAGTATTATCCCGCTGATCATGGCCATGGAACGACGCCTGTTCCTCATGATTCCACTGAAGGATTCGGTAACGGAGGTGAACACATTTGCAATCGAGAATTTCATACTCTCACCTCCCTGGCAAGTGACTCCTCCAGCCGACCGTTTCTTATTATATAGACCCTGTCAGAAGCCCGGGCAAGTTCAATGTCGTGGGTTACCATTAAAATCCCTTTTTTCTCTCTGGCAAGCTTTTTAAATAACTCAATTATCTCATTCCCCGAGACCGAATCAAGGTTTCCCGTGGGTTCGTCGGCCAGGATAAGCGGAGGATCGTTAACCAGTGCCCGGGCAGCGGCCACTCTCTGCTGCTGACCTCCAGAAAGCGTATCCGGAAAATGACCCATCCGGTCTCCAAGGCCTACAAGTTCAAGAAGCTGCTTCGCCCGAAGATCCACGCTGGGATCCACCTTTCCCGCCAAGTTCATTGGTATGATAATATTTTCAAGGGCAGTGAGGTTCTCGATGAGATTGAAATCCTGAAATATCCACCCCACATCGTTTCGGCGGATAGAGGTCAATTCTCCGTAATCCATATCACTCAAGGACTTTCCATTTACCTTCACCTCCCCTCCGCTTGAAGGGATCATGGCTCCGATCACATTTAGAAGAGTGGATTTCCCGGATCCGGATGGGCCCATGAGTGTCACGAACTCCCCGGGCATTAACTTCAGGTAGATCTCCTTCAATACAGGATAATCGCCACCGCCAGGCAGCTTGAAAGATTTCTTCAGGCCCACGCATTCAACAAGGGGTCGCTTGAGAGAAGGCTCTCGAAGTGTGGGTTTCCCGTACCGGGACTCATCACTCGGACCTGACAGCTCCAAATCTCTTTCACCCTCCAGCCCATCATTTATCGTTGTTGTTCTCCGTTTTCTAACCACTATTATGACAATTATTACCGGGATCAAGATGATCACAAATCCAAAGATAAGCGGAGATCGATACATTGACCGGTCGGAATCATCGGAATCATCATTAGGTTTCGACTCGTTCACATAATCCGACCTGTTCGGGATCTCCCCTGGATCAGCCACCCGTTCCGTGATGTTCAGATATATTCTAGTTGAATTCAACGCTCCCTCGGGATCACTTACATTCAACCGTACTTCATACATACCAGTATTTTCGAAACTGTGCTTAACTTCAATCCCATTTCCCTTGGTATCGTCTCCGAAATCCCATGTGAAATTTATTTGCCGGGAGATGTTTTCTCTCACTATATCGGGGTCAAGGCTGTCGATACCTGAAAAGTTTATCTTATCACCCGCGTAGAATTGCGAACCTGACACCGGAGAATTTATTAAAGCGAGGGGGAACCGGTTCAAGTTTAATACTTTGAGATTCCATTGGAGCTTTGTTCTCATTGAAATATTATTAGGTTCTTCGAAATCGATAGCTACTGCATTGAGCGTATGATTCCCAGAGGAATTGAAATCGGGAAGATACTGAAATGAATTATTGTTTACAGTTATGATTTCCCCGTCCAGGCGCCACTCAACCGAAGGGATTGTGCCATCGGGGTCAAACGCCGTTGCATTGAACTGCATCATTTCGTTTTCGTACATCGAGAGGTTACCCGGTACCGGAGTGACATTTACAAATCCCGAAATTGGTTTTTCACTTACACGGTATTGGAGAGTTGCAATGTTGTTGTATTCCTGTTTCTCCGAATAAATATCGTTTGGATCGAGGATCACGCTAAATGTATGGTTGCCTGCCTGTTGAATGGTCCAATTCCAGAATATCGTCTTTAGGCTCTGCGGAGCTATAGAAACTATTCGGTCAGGTAAAACGATATTACCATTGTCCTGAATTCTGATTTCAAGGTTGTCGAGCGGTACAATGGAAGGGTTTATAACTTCCGCTGAAACATTCACCTCCGCCCCAACATACACCCCACTGAAAGGCCTGGCCGACATATTTGCGGAGAATACGCTGACCTCGGGATCGGCAAGTGTGATCGTGGACACCCCTAAAACATCAAACTCGCCGCGGTAGACTACTACTCCATGCGAACCTATGTCTATTTCGGTGGGCGTATAATCGGGAGTTCGGTCAATCAGGACATAACGAGAAAAGGCTCCTTGCTCCAAGACAGCGGAAACCGACATTCCGGTGCCGGGAATTTCAATTTGAACATTTCCACTAAGGTTGCCTGTGAGAGTGCCTGATATCATAACCGTAGAATCAGGAGTAACCACCGGCGGAATCTCTAACTGCAGCGAGTAAACAAAGTTCTCTAGGGTGAATGACACCAGCTCGGTTTTTCCCTCTTTAATTTCTACCGAAAGACCTGGGATATCAAGGTAATATCCCGAGCTGAAGATCGTCATTGCAGAGTTGCGAGCAACCGGTGAAAAATATTTTAGTTCGGCCTCATTATCGATGGCCACCACAAACGTGTCGAGTTTCCCGCCCTTGATTTCTATGGATATAGTTTCATTGCAGGAATTGTTATGAACGATTTTTTCGGCTAACTGTGAATCGATGGGATTTCCCCCAACGTCACCGGAATACGCGACAAATCTTGAAAACGTCTGGTTCCATTCCTCCCCGGATGAAATGGGAAAATCATATTCCTCCACAGGAGCGTTCCAAGTTTCATTGGAAGTGATATTCACTTCGGAGATATCATATCCGATAGGAGAGTCTAGAGACAAGGTACCATTCCTGAAGGTATCTTTTCTCACAAGCGAAAGATCGGCCACACTTCTATATTCCGAGCCCGTTACCGCTAAATCCATCACCGCATGAACATTCCCGTCCATACCGGAAACATCCATGATGCTTTCACCGGAGAAATCGATCCGGTAACACAGATTTTCGGTACCATTCGCGTTGGTCCTTTCAATATTTCCCACAGAATAATTTATATTTTCGCTGACGTTGCCATCCAGTTGAATGGCCTGGTCCAGAACACTCAGGGTGGTGGTGACATTAAGCAGAGTATCATAATCCCAGGCGTCACCGATAACTAGAGTCGGAATATCAGTAGTAGACGGGATAGTCTCGGCCCTTACAATAAATGAATGATTATCAATTTTTTGGGATTCAATTTTGAGATGGGACTCTACAATCACATAAGTAATTGGCAGTATCAGAAGCGATATAATTATGATAAATCCCCATTTTTTTTTGTCAAATATTTCCATTTGTTTTCCTTCCTCAATCAACATTTCATATCTAACACGAGAATCCCATTTTTTTTAGCATTACATACCATTTCTCTCAAACAGAATTCATCTACATCATGAATTGCGGATTATATACCATTTTACCAGAATCAGCCTCAAATTACATACATATATGTTAAAAATTCCCTTCACTTTTTCATTATGAAACGCTATAACCCACGCGTCAGGTTCTTGATCATTGACTTAATATAAATAGAAGGGATTGTCCGGGTCGGAATCATTTTGTTCTGGGTGGAAGCTATTCCATTCATAATCGCTTGAACAGTGATCATAGGCATTCTGAAAGGCATCTTCAACCGACCATGAATCATTATCGTCCAATCCGTCCACAAGGAACCAATATGTAAATGCACCGTATTTATGATCCGAATCATCCAGGCTGGACTCATCGTAGCCGCATGCTTCCACAACGTACCGGCCCTGGCCTCCCAGATTGTCATCGAAATCCCCGCTGGCGCAGCAATCGAAGAAAAAGAAAATATGATCACTCTCGAACGAGGAAAAAGCGTTTGCTAGTTCGTAATCCCACAGCCCTTCCTCGGTATAATCGAGAAGATATGACCCAGAGTCGTAATCACCATGGCCGGAGTAGGTGAAGACACAATAACTCCCTGCTTCTTCGGCGCTTGCCATCCAAGCGATCTCAATCAATATATTTTCTTTCGTTGCCTCGCTATTCAGAAGTTTATGAACAATATAACCCTTGTCAACAAGATAGGATTCCCAATGATCCGCGTCCTCATCGCAGTAATCAAGGTCGTTCAGCTGGCCGGGATAGTCTGCGATGCCCACCACCACGGCATATTTCCCCCCAAGGACAGTTATCAAACAGCTATCGGTATCCTGTAGTCCCCCTTCATCGGTAACTGTAAGCGTTACCGTAAAGGTTCCAGAATCAATATACAGATGAGATGAGAGCTTGCCGTCGGCGAATACACCATCCCCGAAATTCCATTGGTACATGAGAGAATGACCATCGGGGTCGGTAGAGCCTGAACCATCCAGCATGATTGTCTCACCCTTATTCGATTTGCCGTCACCCCCGGCGTGGGCTATGGGGGGTCGATTCTCATCGATGGTCATTGTAACGGAGACCACGTCAGTATCATCATCGTCATCTGTTACCCGTAATCTGGCCACAAAGGTCCCCACTTTACCATAGATATATGTAGTCAAAGGGCTCGACAGCGAGCTGAAATCGTAGTTTCCATCACCGGTAAAATCCCATTCATACTTTAAAATATCTCCATCCGCATCAGTTCCATTTCCATCAAATATTATTTCAACATCAGTTGTTTCCCGGGTTTCATCCATCAGGATCTTGGCAGTGGGGGCTCTATTATTTACGGTAATTTCCTTAACGTCAGTGGATATCGCTCCGTCGTCGTCGGTTACCCTGAGAACCGCATGGTAGACTCCGTTATCATCATATGAATAGGTAAAATTATCCTTCAGACTGGTCGATTCCCAATCGTATACCCCGTCTCCGTTGAAATCCCATTCGAATTTCACAATGGTTCCGTCGGAATCACTTCCCCTGCACTGGAATATCACGTCCACGAGAGTACTGACTGTCTCTTCTGATACGGAAGCTATAGCCACCGGTTCAACGTTATTCACTGTTATTACCACGGATGATTCGGCTGTGGTATAGTCGTCGTCCATTACTCTCAGTATCACCGTATAATTACCGTCATCCCCGAATGAGAACACCGCATCGGCAGATATCTTTGAACTGGAATCCACAACTCCGTCATTTGTAAAATCCCACTCATATAGGATCACCTCACCGTCTGGGTCGGTTACATCCGCGGCAAACGCTAAAAGTTCATTGGTCGCCACAGTTTTCTTTTTCATATTGATATTTATTATCGGCGCTCGGTTGTCGATGCTTATTGTTATAGTTGATGAGTTTTCACCTCCGTCATTATCAACCACAAGCAATTCGGCATAATAGACTCCGTTATCAGCATATCTGTGTGTTACCGAGGTATCTAGAGTTGAAAAATCCACAATTCCGTCGCCTTCAAAATCCCATCTATACTCCACAATATACCCATCCGGATCTGTTCCCAAAACCTCGAATAATATATCGTTATTGGTAAACTCCTTGACCGAGCTTATTTGGATATTGGCATCGGGCAAACGGTTGAGTACTGTAATTTTCACCGAGTCGTTGGCGAAATCCCCTTTGTCGTCGGTTACCCGTAGCGAAGGATAATATACTCCGTCTTCAGCATATTCCCCATATACACTTTCATAGGACGATAATTCCTGTTCATAGTTACCGTCCCCGTCGAAATCCCATTCCCACTTTACAACATTGCCGTCCTCATCAGTGAACTTAGCTGTTAATTCGACCTTTTCCATAGTATATATATGATCATTATTTACGTAGACTACCACATTTGGCGGTAGATTTTCCTGGCTGAATATTGTGTTCCCGGTAAGCAGAAAATGTGTTGTGAATGCAAGGACAAGAATCAGAACAACAGCGATTGCGGAAAGCATGACCAGCTTTTTCCCTTCTCGTGGAGCTTTCCAGGGAGATCGAGAGCCCCTGTCGGAGGAATGGGGCTCATGGTTTTCTGGAGAGGATTCCGGGAAAAAAGTTTTCTCGGACCCCATATCCGTCTCTTTACTCCGTTCACTTGTAAAGCCAAGTCCCGACATAGAATCAGAGATTCTATTAGGGCTAATAGAAACTAGTAAAGTTTCTATGTCGCCTACTGGCTTGGCTTGAAAGTGTGACATGCTAACAGGTGTGTCTTTACTTGTCATTATTCACCGTCCAATTTGGTCCTCGAATTTTTTTTTGTATGCATTTAAAAAAGTTCACTAAATAACCACTGTAAAAATCATTTCAGACTCAGATACAGCAGTACTGACAAAGCGATGGTACCAAAAATATCAGGTATCATCTGGAAGGGCCCCATTCCGAAACCCCAGTAACCGAATATGGAATAGAAAAGCGGATTGGAAGTGATGGCATATACCAGAAATGCGAACATTACTATCAACAGTCCCAGTGTGAAGTCAGACTTGACCTCACGGTATATCTTCATGTATATGAATATTAGAATTATTGAAATTGTCATGTTGATCATTGTTACTGTGGATTTTACTACCATGTAAGCTCTATGATCGATATCCTCCACGCGATGGAAAAAGTCGCTGCGGTTGAAGGATTCGGTACGATTCCACGTGGGCTTCTTCTCGGGAAAGAACCGTTTCCCAATTCGATCCCGCGCCCGATCCGACGGGGAATCAGAGGCACTGTTTCCCAGGACCACTCCCAGCAGACCCATTGCGATGATGATTACAAGGATAATTATTATTCCGGTTTTCTTCATTGTCCCACCTTTATTATTTACTTCTTAGTTTATTCATTTTTTCCCAATTTGATCCCAAATCTCCCGGAAAATTTCGTAATGAGTTTCCATCAGGTCAGAAAGAAAATACATTGCCCCGTATTTCTTTCCACGAGGCGATGTTATTATATCGTTCTTTATCAAGACCTTCAGATGATGTTGGACTGTCTTGTAGTCCAATTTCAGCTTTTCGGTAAGCTGATTCGCATTGTAGGGTCTTTCCTTGAGAATCATAATTATCTTAGCACGATTGATACCGCCTTTCGTCCCTGCGATCAACCACCATAACAGCCTTTTCATGCCGGATCGGACTCCTTTTTCAAGTGACTCTCAAGCGCCCATTGAGCTTACCCACAGTAATGAAAACAATAAAATTACAAGGAATAAATCTTGCGGATTATCAATGATGAGAAAGCCTTGCAAGCATTAATAATTTAGGCCCGGATATATTTTCAAGGATAAACATACCGCCGATACGACAATATTCATGGAACGACGGAACCCCTGGATGAGCATCGGAAAAAGGCAAGAAAACAAATTATAAAACTGGTTCACTTGAAAAGCCAAGGCCCGACATAGAATCAGAGATTCTATTAGGGCTAATAGAAACATACGTTTCTATGTCGCCTACTGGCCTGGATTGAAAGTTTGATGAGCCAGTAGGGTCACCTTCACTTGAAAAGCCAAGTCCTACTGGCTTGGTTTGAAAGTGTGGCGAGCCAGCAGGGTCGCCTTTACTCGTAAGTTACAAATCCCTTCCCATCACAGGAAGAACAGGGGATTCGGATACCGTCGTCCGTTCTCGCGGTATGCTCCGTTGGCTCGCTTATGATGTGATAACCCTGGCCCTGGCAGTACTGGCAAATGGTCTGCCCACCCTTCGTTCCCTTAGAACACAAGGGGCAGCTCGCCCCGGAATAGACGCCGTGATCCAGACAAAGTCCCATGTACGGTCACTTCCGTAATTTAATTAATTGCTTTTTTCCTTCTTATGAATTTACCGCCACCTACATGACCCACGAAACTGCCTTCTCTCGCAATAACCTTGCCACGGAGAAGAGTGATATGTGGATAACCGGTGAGCTCCCACCCTTGATAGGGGGACCAGTCGCAGTTGGTCTCCATATTCCGATAGTCCACTGTTACCTTTTGGTCGGGATCGAATATCAAAATATCGGCGTCGGTGCCCACTTGCAAAGAGCCTTTGGCCGGGTACATCCCGAATATCTTTGCGGGGTTTGTGCAGAGGTAGCGCACAAACTGGTTCAGTGTTATCTTCCCTTCCCGCACGCCGTAGGTGTATACCAGAGGCATCATCAGTTCGGAGCCCGGCATTCCGAAGGGGATCTTTGTGAAATCGCCATTCCACATGGCCTTCTGCTTGGTATCGAAGGTGCATGTGTCCGTGGCAAGGGTATCCACGTCGCCCACCGCTAGACCATGCCAAAGACGGTCGATATCTTCTTTCTTTTTGATCTGCGGGCAGGTTCCGTACAGATGACCGTTCTCGCCCTTGAAAAGATCGTCCTCCAGCAGTAAATACTGGGGACAGGTCTCCGCAAACACATTCACGCCGCGCTTTTTGGCTTCCTTGATGAGATCGGCTCCGCCGCCGGTGGACATGTGTACCACGTAAAGCCGCCCGCCGGATTCCTCGGCCCACTTGATGGCCCGCTGTATCGCTTCCTCTTCGATGAAATTAGGCCGGGAGAGTACGTGGCAGTACGCACCGTATTTCTTCATGTCCTCCTCGTTGTGATATTTGTCCAGAAGATAATCGAGAACGTCCACCGATTCGGCGTGAACCATAATGGTCCCGCCATGCTCCTTCGTTTCCAGCAGAGCCTGGTACAGCATGGAATCGGTGGCCATCCATCCCTCGCTTCTGTAGATCATGAACATCTTGTACGATACAATACCGTCGTCGATGAGTTTTTTAAGTTCATTTCTCGTCTGCTCGTTCCAATCGGTTATACCGCCGTGAAGCGAATAATCCACGCATACCTTTCCGTCGGCCTCGCCGCGCCGGGCACGGACCGCTTCGGTAACGGAATTGCCCTTGCTCTGAATGGCGTAATCCACTATTGTTGTGACGCCTCCTGCCGCCGCAGCCTTGGTGCCCGTCACGAAATCGTCCGAGGATACCGTACCGCAAAAGGGGAGCTGGAGATGAACATGAACGTCCAACCCTGCCGGCATTACATATTTTCCCCTGGCGTCTATGACCTCGTCCGCTCCGGCGAGGTCCTTCCCGATAAGGGCGATCCTGCCGTCCTCGATGCCAATATCCGCTTCATAGGTCTCGCTGTCCGTCACGATGGTTCCATTCTTTATTATAAGGTCCATGATGATCATTCCTTGAATATTTTTAAAGTAATATTTTTCGATAAATTATCTTGCCTGTATAAAACGGTTTTCCCGAAATAGTCGAGGAGGCGCAGAAATCTTTTTGGTACTATTCTTTAAATGAAGGGTGAATTTGAGCGGAGGGGAACAGCCAAGTCACACTAGACCGTAGGGACAAGATATTCAATTAATGAGCGTACAAAGGAACCGAACTTTTTTCTTCTTGTCTGTTTCTATTTATCCTTTATTAATTGTAGAATCTATCTTTCTTATTAATTTATAGACTTCGACTTTATTTTGATTAGAAATAGGTCCGATTAGAAATTCAAATTTATCGTTATTATGAATTGAAACTTTTTCAATATCTAAATGAAAATCATGATTTGGAAAATGAAAAATCCATCCGAAAACTCGATCTTCACTATATTTGATGGTATCTACTTTGTATTCCAATTTTTCATTTATGCAAAGTTCGATGATCTCTTTTAATTTTGTTGGATGTGGTCTTTGTTTATTGTAATCACCCCTATCTATCATGAAATTTGGAAGATTTAAATATTTTATCAGTTTCCCTTTTCCTTCTTTCATTTCGAAAAATATAAAGAAAAAGAGGATGAGAAATATTAAGGTAAATAAGATGCCAGTTAAAATGTCAAGACCATTTGGTATGTAATTGAAATATGCAAGGAGGGTAAGGATAGAATAAAATGAAAGACAACCGATACCGGTAATATATGCCCAAGTAGTCCAGTACTTATTTGCATTTTTCCATTTTCCCAATTGGGAGGATTTTTTTCTTGTTTCGTTTTGTTGTTCTAGAATAAATTTGATTCGCTTAAAAAAAATGAGGGGGAGTAATATTGGTAGAGAGAGAAACAATATGAATAATCCTACAACCCACAAATATCCAATAGATATCACCTCAGTAAATGAACCTGATTGAGTAAGGTATTGGTAAAAGACCTTTAAGTTAATGTAATTATAATAATATTGTCATAGATTAAATATATTGTTAAAATGACGAATATTTAGGGTTAAGTCGGTTAGTTAAATTTTATTAAGATTTTATTAATTGTGGAATTTCATAAAACAAGTAAGATTAGCTCTTCATGAATTTTTACTCTTTGGGGGACTACCACCTACCCCCGAAGCTCTAAGCTATCGCACCCCCAAGAAGTTTTACGAAATCGTGAAGGGATAGTGTGTAAGGCTGATAGAACATCCGAATATAATTATCTGCTCAATCATTACTAGGCCATTATAAATTCGGGGTGAATGTTGGTAAAAAGAGAGAAAAGTTTTATATCATTGTAAACAAATAAGTAAACAAAGGTGTAAACATGAGTGTGACAATCTCCATCAGAGTGGAAGACGAGATTAAGAAAGACATAGAAGAACTAGGATATAAACCCGGAGAGTATCTTAAAAAAATTCTCACCCAAGAGTTAAAAAAGGAGCGCTCTCTAAGAGCTTTAGAATGGATAAAAAATCATCGATTGGAGAGTGAAGGGAGAACCGCAGAGGAATTGATCAGAGAGGCGCGGGATTCAAGATGAAACTGATTTTGGATTCCAGCGTGATAGCCAAGCTTTTCCTTAACGAAATAAATTCGATTGAAGCCATGGAGATGATGACACTTGCCTACTTAAAAAATATCAAATTCGTAGCATCCAAGTTTCTGCCCTTTGAAGTGGGAAATGTATTTTGGAAACACTTGCGAAAAAAGGACAAAGATAAATCTGCGGTTGGAAGCGAGTTAATCAAGAGATTATTTCTACTCGATATCGAATATTTTTCGCTCGATAACGATCTTGCCTGTGAGGTGATGAAGGTCGCGCTGGAACACGACATAACTTATTATGATGCAGCGCATGTAGCGCTGTCCAAAAGAAATAGCGCCCCGCTGGTAACAGTGGATAAAGAATTGCTGAGAAAGTTCGATCTTGCCATAAATATCAAAAAGGCATTGATAAGAATCGGAAAGATTGAATGATTTTGGAAACAAGTTAATCTAAAGTCTTCAGACGACTGCTAAACCCATACTCGCCCTTCTGATTACAACCGAAAATTTTAATTATACTATCTATGATTAGACAAGAAGATAATGAATAAATCGATAGTAAAAAAGTGGTGAAAAATATGGGTTTGTTACGACAATTATTCGGTCCGAGTCAAGATGAGGTTTGGGGAAAATTATCCAGCGAAATGGGTGGCGAGTTCATAGATGGCGGCTTCTGGAAGGGTGACAAGGTTATAGCCAGAGTGAAAGATTGGATCGTTACCATGGATACCTATACGGTGTCCACGGGAAAGAGCAGTACCACCTATACCAGAATCAGAGCCCCATATGTGAACAAGGACAATTTCCGTTTTACCATATATCGAGAGAACGTATTTGGCAAAATCGGTAAATTATTTGGAATGCAAGACATTCAAGTAGGATATCCCGAGTTTGACAAACGCTATATTATTAAAGGAAATATTGATTACAAAGTTCAGATGTTATTTGCGAATCCGCGGATCCGTGAGTTGATACTATTTCAGCCAAATATCCATTTCCAGATAAAGGATGATGACGGATGGTTCGGTACAAGCTTTCCGGAGGGAGTGGACGAACTGTACTTTCAGGTGGTTGGGGTCATCAAGGATATCGAAAGGCTGAGATCCCTTTTCTTGCTGTTTTCAGAGACTCTGAATCATCTATGTCATTTGGGATCTGCCTACGAGAACAGCAGTTCCCTGAGTTTATTGCCCAGGGTTCAATGATTTTACACAAATGTGACGGGTCATTACATTGAAAAAATACTTTGTATGTAATTTATTTTCAATCAATATTCAGCGGAGATGCGGTAGAATATCAATCCGTTCCATATGAAATCATAAGTCGCCTATAAATAACATATCAAGTTCTAAGATAATCCAAACTTTTTATATCAAAATACATAGTTCGTGTACCTTTCGCTCTGTACCGTTTATTTTCTCTTTTCGTCTCAACTACAAATTTGAATCCTAATTTTTCGTAGAAATTAAAAGCTTCTTCCTTAGCCTGTACGAGTAGAAGTCGAATCCCCAAATATTTGGAATTATCAAGACAGATCATTGCAATTCGTTGAATAATAACTCTACCAATCCCCTTGTTTTGCCAATTAGTATCAACTGCCAGTCGACCTATTGTAATCGCAGGTATTCCTTCAAGATGATATTCACTCAGTTTTGAAAAACCATGATGTGATTTTACATATTCTTTTCTGAGTTGATCATTGCTGATGGTATAATATGCAACCAGATTACCTTTATAATAGACCAAAGTTGTTTTTCCAAAAAGCTCTTTTTCATATTCTCGGACTTCATCCAAACATAAAAAATCATTTAAATCCTTGTTCCCACAATCAAAACTTTTTACTGGTTGCGAATCAGTATAAAAAGGTTCAAACTCCAATTTTGTTGGATCAATCTCTATTTCATGTAAAAAAAGTTTTGAGATTACATCCACTCCTCTGATCTATTCTCTGGGCTTGAATGTCTTTCGTGCATTCTTATAAAAAAGTTTTTGAGCGGAAGTAAGATTGAAGTTGGTCAAATTTTTTTCAAACTTGATCGCATCTTTAGCCTTAACGACCGGGATAGGTTCGGGATATGCCATTATTATACCTTCCAACCGTAATTCTGAACTGTTAATTTTAAGGTGAATGCTTCCTAAAAGCAATCAGGATATTACAATAGTTTTATCATTAACATCGGATAAATAATTTTTCTGTATATGTTGAAATTTTATGAGTAATAATAACTACCCTAAACTACCTATTCCGGTTCATATTGTACTCGTCCATCAGCTTTTCTATCTTCCTTGCATCCCTTGTAACAGCAAGGCCGCCTCTAGCCGTTTCTTTGAAATCGTCACTCATCTTTTCGCCCACTTCCTTCACTGCTAGAATGACCTCGTCGGGGGATATCACTGACCTTATCCCGGATAACGCCATCAACGACGAGGATATGGCAAGCGACGTGAAAATCCCGTTGCGTTTAATGCAAGGTACCTCCACGAGGCCCGATACGGGATCGCAGGTCAGGCCCATGCTGTTCTTGATAGCCAAGGTGAATGCATGAATGATCTCACAGAGGTTCCCATCCTGCAAAAAGGTCAATGCACTCGCCGCCATTGCCGCACCCGCCCCGATCTCGGCCTGGCAACCATATGTCGCTCCCGCCGTGGGAACCACGTCGTAAAATAACATTCCCAGGAAACCGGAGGTCACAAGAGCGCCGATAATTTTTTCATTTTTTTCGTTACTTTGACCGTCCGTCAACTCCTCCCAGGACCTTATAACCGCAGGAAGAATACCGCAAGCCCCGGCAGTTGGACAGGCTACTATGAGACCATGCCGGGCGTTCTTCTCTATTACGGACAATGAATATTTCAGGGCCCGCGTGTAGAGATTATTCCCGAAGATATTTCCCGAAGAGATGTAACTTTTCACAAGTACAGAATCCCCATCACAAATGTTGAAATTGGCCATATCCCCCCTATCATCCCCGATTTTCATACCCTCGTTCATCACATTCCAAATTTGGCGGGTCTTTTTCAATGAGGCTTCCTTTGTAAGACCGCTTATACTCTCTTCGGCCTTCAAGATACCCTCCACTAGTTCGGCACCAGCGATCCCATGGCCGAATATTTCCAGCATCTCCTCGAAGGTGTTGAAATCCAGTAGGAACTCATGTTTATTTCCCGGTTTCATCTCGATTCCACCCATGGGTTTTACCTTTATACCCACAAATGGTTCTGTGACTTTCGGAAATGATTTTCGGTCCAGTACGACCATGGATTTTCCGTTTATCGGATGGCGAAGCCGCTTTCCGTTGAGATACCTTATCTCGATCTCTCCACCGCCAATGGAGAAACCCGTGATGCTTAAATGACCGGTTTCAGTCTCAACAATTATCTCTGCGATATTCCGGTTATGCTCCTTCGAATATCTTTTTTCCACAATCTTGTCTTTAGGGAGAAAACCTGAAAAAGCAATTTCCCTACCCCTAAAATCGAAATAACATTTCTCAGGCTCTTTCATGAATTCCATTCCGGACTTGAGAAGCGTTGGGCTGTCGGGAGACAAGCCGTTCAGGCCCCCTAGTATCGCCTCGGGAGTGCTGTGTCCGGCCCCCGTTTCCAGAAACGAGCCAATAAGGCGGACGCCGATGCTCCTTAGATCCTTTACGTTCCTTTGTTCAATAAGGGACAGGATCATCTCCCGAGCGACGTTCCCGATCATGGCCGCTCCCGCGGTGTGCGAGCTGGAAGGGCCCACCATAACGGGGCCGATAATGGAAAAAAGGCTTCGGGTCTCTATGAATGGCGACAGATAATGGATCATCTCATTACTGAGACCTGAAATATCGTCGTCATCCAGGGAATCGTAATATCGGATACGAAGCGAATAGAGCGTTCTGACCTTCTTTGAATAGGATCGCTTCATCCATATCTCAATAAAGGAGCAATCGAATCTGGTCATGGTCTCGATGAAATTTTTTATCACGGTGAGAAAGGAAACGTTGGCCACTTCAGCGGAAATTTCTTTCTTGTCTTGCGAGTAAGGATGAAAAACTATTCTCTTGTGGGAATCTTCCCCGGTCCTTGTCACCTCTAATTTACTCCAGACAGGCTCGGTAAGGTCTTTCTCCTTCGACCTTATTGACCCGCTCAAAAGATAATAAGAACCGACGATGGCAAATTTCCGAGAGCGATCGAAATATATCCTGAAAAGCTTCGTATCTGCGGGGTTGTTAAGGTAAAATTCGTTCAGGGTTCGGACCAGCCGATAACGGTCACACGACATAATTGAAAATTCTTCTATATCGGAGTTGAAATTGTAGTATTTTCTTTTCAGTGATACTATTGTAGGCAGATGCTGGAGGTCATGGATTATATCATCGATATCCGATAGCTCAAAGAAGGTCGAAGGAAGCCGGGAGATCAGATCCTCCGAGGCTGGAACCATTCTTCTTACTTCTTCCACCTTTGCCTGGATCCGATCGTTTCTATCGTTTCTCATCTAAACACCTGAAAATACAGTAAAGGTATACGCAAATTCAATGTTGATCCCACTATTGAAGGAAGAAGCAGATTATATTAAAAAATATCCCATCTAATTTATTTTCCACCCGCAATTATATTAATTTCGACTCACATTACGTCCACCTTATGCCCCGTACCAAGATAAGATACTCTATCCGGTTGCTTTTCCATAGTTTTCCAACGAATTTGGCTAAAAGTTTCTGGAAATATAATTTATTATTTCATTTTATCGCAATTACAGCGACTTACCTAATCGTGACAACTAACCTGGACTGGGATTATTACAGGTCATCTGTGGATCATATCTACCTCCAACCCTTTTTCTTTCCCGCTGTGATGCTGGGCGGATTACTTCCCATTGGGGTACCTGTGATCATGTACTTTCACGGCAAAAAGAAAAATAACGAACGAACCGTAAACACCTCTTATGCGGTTGCACAGGCAGCTATTATCAGCCTGATCGTAAGTTCGTTATACAAGGCTTTCACGGGAAGGTTACCTCCCGAAATGTTCGACGAGCTCTCGGTCACAGATATCAGTAACGGATTTCAATTCGGTTTCATGAGAGGCGGAATATTCAACGGGTGGCCATCAGGCCATACAACTACGGCCTTTGCCATGGCGGTTTGTTTGATGATACTTTATCCTGAGAAAAAGAGGATCGGGTACCTGGCACTGGCTTATGCGCTATATGTGGGATTCGGAATATCAACCAATATTCACTGGTTCTCGGATTTTATCGCAGGGATATTAGTAGGGATCGCGATAGGTTTAACTGTGGGTAAAAGTTTTTTAAAAAGGTTTTCAGAGAACTGAAAGACAGTCGGTCCGTGGATAGTATAACAATAGTCGCGATAGAAAAATAAACTTAAAATAGATAAATTTCCTATTAATATGAATTAATCTGAACCTAGCTTTCTCAACCTCTCGGCAATAATACCCATCACCGTACAGGTCTCCAGCGACACATTATTTCCGGTTAGCTCAAGGTGATACTGCGCTCCTTTTAAAACCGATTGAGGAAGACCTTTTTTCCCAAGACCCATTATCAAACATAATCTCTGCTCCCCTTCCGCCTTTCCGGCCTCCTTTAATAGTTTTTCCAAGTTTATTTTCTTCGTATCATCCGGGTTGGCCGTGGTCGCCACCATTAGCTCGGGACCGTTTGGTCCCCGAAGGTCGATATCGCCAGGTCCCTTGAATATAATTCTCCCCACAGCGGCCAATTCATGCAGGTATCGCCCCCCCTTTCCGATGTTGGTCTCCCGGGTCACTCCCGAGATCAAGCCGTCAAGATCGTCAGCCGGAAAATGCATCAACGTCAGATCGAGATCATATGCATAGCACAATGGCGCGGCTCTCGAGATTGCCCTCAGATGAACCGGGCTCAACCCGCCCTGATAGGTATTGTACAGGGCCAGAACGTGCAGGCCCACAGAGGGGATAGACCTTTCTTCCTCGGGTCTCGATGAGATTTCCTCTGCCGGGTTTTTTTCGGGAACTTTCACCCCGTATCCCGCCGCAGAACGCTCGATCCTGCCGAGGACCGGTTTTTCCTCTCCGTCCCTGGGAATCAGGTCGCAATCGGCTAGAGCCAGTTGGAAGACCTCCTTTGCAGCATCGTTCAAACCAGATCGCTTGAGACCCTCCGCGAGATTCAGACGAAGCCCTGCTCGTTCCTTGGGATCAGTCACCTTTGCGGCCTGGGAAACCCCATCCATGAACCAATCCCTTGTCATTTCCGGATAGACCTTGTCCGCTTTCCCGCCCAGCGCCGCAAAGAGCCGAGCTTTATATTCCGGTTTATCGAGACTGTGTGCGGCATCCCTCAATCGCTCCATTTCATTCGTGGTCTCCGCCGTGCTGACGAGATAACGAAAGGCATCCACACGATTGTTCCCGTCATCGACCTTCAGTGCCGCCTTTATCGCACCTTCGAAAGCCCACATGGTACCGGGTATGTCGTTCTTGTTAATTTGCAACTGCAGATAACCAAGGAATCGGCTCTCATCATATGGGTCATTGACCGTTGACAAGATAGAGATGATCTTCTCAATTGAAGCGGTTTTTTTATCTACAGCCATGGCCCATGCCCTAATAACTGCCTTGGTATCATCGCGAATGAAATTTTCGTTACTCAACGCCATCCCGAGTAGTGGTCCAGTGAAGTTAGGGGAAAGATGCTTTGCCGATTCTTTAATAGTAGTAGAAAGTCCTTTTCCATGTGGCAGTGACGAGATCAGATCCATGATCCGCTCGTAAAGCAGTTCTTTCTTATCTGTGTCCTCCGGGTCACCCGCGTCGCTCCTCCATTTTCCCATGAACCGGGTTATTGCCGATATCAGCTCCCCCCTTCTCCATATTCTCTTGACCTTCTTTACGATATCCAGTGCTTCACCTGCAGTAAAATACGCATCGCTCACCGGTATTTGGGAATCTGAAGAGAGCCTGAAAAGAGCCAAGGCAGAATAGTATGGATCCTCAAGATTCCTAGCTTCCCGAAAAAATCTCCGAAAATCTCCGATATCTTTAACCTTTGCCCGTTTTGCTTCGCGTACAAGGGAACGATATAATGACGGGACGTGAGATTTGCTAGACATAAATTATTCCCTGTTAAAGGTCATCCCCTTCGTTTACTCCGTTCTTCCAGGGGTTGTAGCTGTTCTCGCCCGACTTCCAGCTGTAAGGAGTGAATGCGGGGTCCCCGTAAATAACGAACATGGCAACCTCTTTCCAGTGCACTGCGGGGTCCTCGCCAGTATCTCCGTTCGTACCTCCGGACATCATGGATACGAATGGTGTCACAGGCATCCCCTTGGAGGTCTGGTAGGCGATATAACGGTTCTCGGCCCACTGAAGCGCCTTTCCGATACTTCCATGGCTATCTTCATCATTCAACATACCCTCCCAGAAGAAAGCGAACCAGGCGTCGTTCCGGTTCCACTCGTGATCCCCATCGCCCCATTCCGGATTCAGTATACCCGGGAGATATTCCTCAGGGTACGAGTATAAATCCTGTCCGATATTGCTGTAGCTCACTTCCGTTGCCCCTCCCAGTGCCACCGCCCCTCCGTAGAGATAGTTCGTGGAAAACAGTTCGTCATAGGGTACGTCCGGAGCGCCATCGCCAAAATCCTTTCCGTGGATCTTGCCGTTCATGCACGACACGAAAAAAGACACCTGTGGAGGGATGAATAATTCCCGGGCCTCGGTTCCGCGCAGTACTGCGTTTTCATCCCCATTCTTGTAAGCGATCATGTAAAGACCGCCATTGTCGCTGCCGTGTCCCCTGTAGGCAAGTAATCCACTGGCCTGAACCGCTGGCTCGAGGGTGGTCTCTGGAGTTATGGTGATATCCTGCTCAACTAGAGCCGGTCCGTAGTATTCGTATTCCATTCCCTCGTCGGTATAGTCCTTGCAAACCCACCTTGCAGGAGAAACCTGCATTCTCTTGTAGGTAATATCGAATCCGCTGAAGGAAGCCCCGTGTTTTCTCCACTGTACGTCCCTGGGACCGTCCGAATATTCCACGGTAACCGTATCCACGACGTAATCGAATCCAAGTGTCTTAGCCATCTGGTTCGAGGCACCCTGCACGTTGTAGTTCACTATTCGGCCAACCGCTGCGTCCATCAGCGTGTTGTCATCATCCAGAAATCCGAAGATCACATCGCAGCTAACGAGATCGTCGCCGTCTCCGTTGCCCGGTATCTGGAACTGGGGAATGGCGGCGGCGCTTCCGACGATGCAAACGTATTCGGGAGAATCCTTGTATATATCATGCTGTCCTATATCGGCCGTGGGGTTGTAATACCTGGCAGACAGTTCCTTCAATGCAAGATAATATCCGGTTGCCCTAGCATTTAATTGGTAATTTTCCGCTACATCGAAATTCGGGTTCTCGAAGGTATATACTTCTTCGGTGGAAGCCGGAGCGCTGGTAAGTACATAGGCATTGTGATAGGCGGCCAACTGTGAAGATACAAGGGATAATGACGGCGTATGAAAATTCGAATCATACTCGTCGTAATATTCCGTATTATTTGCCATGAGGGACGCCGAGATATCGTAAGGATTGGTCACAATAATATATCTTGCGTTTATGCCATTGTCCTGCAGGCGATCCCATGCGTCCTCCTGATTCTTGAATGTGGTACGACCGAGCCTAATGACCTTGTTTTCTACCCGGGCCACCGGAGCGGCCCAAAGCGCCTCCGGGTATGAATTCACATCAATGACGTCGTCAAATCCCTTGAACTGTGCAAGCACGTCATTGGATATCTCGTATTGTACCACGCCCTCAACCTGTCCTTTCACATTATTCAATACGGTCTCGTCGGAGGTGAATAAAAGTTTAGGCGCGTTCTTCATCTCATCAACGAAATGCTCGATTGTCCACAACTGATGATCGTCCAGTTTCCCGTCCTCAAGTATGAACAGGGGATGATACGTTTCCCGCACTGCTATGGAAGACAGAGACGATATGAACATCATGTCATGGAGATTTTGGGGTTCATTTACGAGAATTATGTACTCCTTGGGAAGATCGATGGTGGGTTCATATGGAGGTATATACTCCTCAGCTGGTCCCATCATGACATATAGACCAATTGCCGCCAGGCCCAGGACTGCAACTGCGGTTATCGCAAAATATTTCTTTTTCTTCAGATCTACATCCATTTTGTTTACCCCAATAATACTATACTTAAATGTTAACTACTTTTAGCGATATAAAATTTTGTAAAATTCTTTTTTTTTTGGTCAATCTGAAATCCAAATATGTGATAAAATACGGATAGAAAGGCAAGAGTTCTATAATCCAACTATATTATGTAGAAAAAGAGCAGTTGGTAGAAAAATTTGAGAGGTTAGGTTCAATAAACTCACCCACGTATAAGAATTGTTTCGAAATATGTACCATAAAATATATTTAGTAATGACCTGCGTTATGGACGCATAATTTACTGGAAGGGATTGTTATGTTCAACATGAGTAGTAAATGGTCTGCGATGGCCATGACAACAATGATCGTTATCAGCGGACTTGCCGCCTTGGGCTTATTCACTGGAAACACGAGTGCGAATCCCGTAACTCCATATCTCCCGGAATCGGGGGACATACTGACCGGTGTGGTGAACTTCAGGTGTAATTCCACAAATGCCGATAAGGTTGAATTGAGTATAGATGGTATACTTATAGCTACCATGGCAGGCGGTCCTACATGGTCTTTCCAGATCAATACATCGGGATGGAGCGACGGGCGGCATATAATAAGATATGATTCCACGGGGGATACAACAAACGATATTACATCGATCCCGGTAAAATTCGATAATTCTGGCCCTCAGATCACCAATGCAACAACGCTATATCCCACTGGACAAAACACTGCAAAACCTGGAGACAAGGTTACCATTATCGCAAAGGTTATCGAATCGGTGTCCTCAATTAGTTCCGTCCGCTGCGATGCTTCTATGATTGGGGACGACCCCGGCCTCACCATGTACGACGATGGACTTCATAACGATGGGGCACCCAACGATAATACATATGGCACTGCTCTCGTAAACGTAACTGTTGGCGGGGGTTACCGAGCAGCCTATGTTCATGCCACCGATTCGAAGGGAAACTTTAGAAACGTGACAGCAGCATGCAACGTGGATCAGTACGAACCCACGATACTGGAGATCGACACCATGCTACCGGCGGGGCAAGTAGCCGTCAAGAATGGTGATGTGATAAGGGTAACGGCCAAGGCGCTTGACTACAAGATATTGATCGAGGATGTTGTCGAGAGAAAACCTCTGGACGTGGTACTGGTTCTGGATAACTCCGGATCCATGCGGGATTCGAACGGCTCCGGGGGAATGAAATGGGATGACCTTGAATACGCTTCCTCCACCTTCCTGGACCAGCTTGCGGATAATGACAGGTGCGCAATAGTATCCTTTGACAGACAAGGACCCTGGCCCCTGGAAGACGTCAAACAGTACTCCACCTTCCTAACAATGTCCGAAACCTATAACGATCCACAGGGTACAGGTTACACGTCCACCGGACGCAATGTCTCGAAATATATAATCACCAGGGATGACGGTCTGCATCTTACGACGAATCTCGGCCAACCCAGCTGCAACACACCTATTTGGGACACCATAGGTACTGGAATCCAGTATGCCATCAACAACCGAAGAGAGGAAGCGGTTCCGGTGGTCATCGCAATGACGGATGGGAACGATACCGGTGGAACCCTTGGTGGAAACCGGTACGAAACCGGCTCGGAAACATACTGTCCCGGGGCACCAAACGGCGCCGGTAGACAGACCTGGACCGTGAGCGGAGGTTGTATATGGGACTCGCCTATGAGAGCATATCCTTCCATTCAGAGAGAACTCGATACAAATCCGGTGAACGCCAAGACCACAGCCAATTTCCCTGGTGGCTCGCCCGAACGGACACGAACGGGATTGATCAATGCCAGTATACCGGTCTTCACTATCGGCCTTGGGATGTGGCCTCAAGGGACTAATGCCACCGCATCGGGTTATCTCGATCCCACCGAAGCTTCCTACAAGTACACCACCGAGTTCGATGTCATGAGCATAGCCAATTCATCGATAGGGGGCAAATATTACTTCGCACCATCCTCCACCGACCTGTATGCAATCTACAACAATGTTTCGCAGGTGATCCAGAGTTTCGGAGCCAGCACCCTGGGTATCGAACAGCCCCACGGGATCGACTCCATCCAAGCAGACCTGTCCTCCATCGGAATCGCCCTCAAGGTCAACATGTTCGATGACGGATTGCACGCGGACGGAAAAGCCGATGACGACATTTATGGCTCCGATCTGGTTACAGTTAACAGCCTGGATTCGGGAGATATCATCTTCCAGGTAGAAGGGACCGATCGCGCCGGTAACATGAACGGAACCCAGTACACAGTGCGACTGGACAACGTACAACCTTCCGTGGGCAGGGTGAATACCTCTTACCCCCCAGGCCGTGTCAAGGCCCAGGACGGGTATTCCATATACGTGGTGGCCAACTGTTCCGATGAGGATACCGGGTTGGGAAATGTTTACCTCGATGCATCCAACATTGGTGGTGCCAATCAGGTGCCCATGAGGGATGATGGAACGGGAAACGATGAGGTGGCTTACGACGGGGACTACACATCGGACAACGTAACGGTCACAACCGGACTCGTATCGGGGGTTTACACGCATACTGTTAACGCCTACGACAAGGCTGGAAACCTGGGTAGCCAATCAGGCAATATTGAGATATTCAACGATGTGGATATAATAATGAAAAACCTCGTTGCGGGGGATATTGTTTCGGGTAACTACCAGATCATCGCGAACATTAGCGATCCCGACGGGATCCCAGATACCGATACAAACCCACGTTACCGGGTGGATGCAAATGCTTGGTTCAACATGTCGCTTGTCTCCGGGACTGAATTCGGCGCTCTATTGGATTCGTCCCTTTACTTGGACGGGGCCCACGTTCTCCACGTTAATGCCAAAGACCCTTACGGGGCCGAGTCAACAATGCAAATAAACTTCATAGTGGACAACACCGCACCCAGCCAATCAACTGTAATAACCCCAATATCCGGTGAATACATAGAGGGATTGTACTCGTTCAGGGTAACTGCCATGGACGCGATCGGAATCCAAAGCGTGAACGGCACCATAATAAATGAGACAGGAGCAGAGTTGGTTTCAAACACATCCATGGGATACAATATGGATTCCGGCTACTATGAACTAGTACTGGGAACGGCCAACCTGCCAGACGGCAGCTACCGGTTCACAGCATACGTTCATGACAAAGCAGGTCATAGCAGACCGTCTGCGACCAAGGATTTCAATGTAGACAACAACGAACCGAGAATGACTATCTATAAGCCAACGGACGGACAGATTATTTATGGTACCTTTACACTTAATATTTCAGTATCCGATGCATTTCTGGACCTGCTTGAATACAACATAGACAGTTCAGGCTGGGTGAATAGTTCTGATAACTGGAGTACCTGGTTGTTCCCTGACGGAGACCACATCATGAGGATCAGAGCAGGGGACAAGGCTGGGCACGAGGTCCTGGAGAGTATCATAATAACCATAGACAATCATAACCCGGAATGTAGATTGAACCTTCCCTCTCAAAACCAGTTCATTGAGGGAATATATACCCTTGGAGCCATAGTCTCAGACGAAGTGGGACTTGAAAGCGTCAGGGCGATTATTCTGGATTCTGGGACCCAAGCGGAGATATTGAACACTTCTATGAGCTATAACTCTGGCACAGGTTATTTCGAATGCATCTTTGATACAAACGGTGTAAACGACGGGAATTATTCAAC
>Ga0187827_10001787_pt1 | contig 30664 bp, 20 predicted proteins | sample ETNtaG_39_FD_167969 | JGI IMG/M metagenome (GOLD analysis project Ga0187827, IMG submission 167969) | Marine microbial and viral communities from oxygen minimum zone, Eastern Pacific Ocean - ETNP2014_SV_150_PacBio MetaG (Illumina Assembly) | ecosystem: Environmental > Aquatic > Marine > Hypoxic...
AGCCAGTCGTTGCTGGGAATGTGCCCTGAAAACAAACAGACGTTTTGAGGGAAAGGGAGCGTTTTTGCTTGCTTTTCTTTTTAGAGAGGCGTGCCCAGGTTGCGGCCGCAAGGCAGCCTTAGTCACGGACACATTTCTGCTATCACTTCCCATGTCTCTGTTCTTTCCATGCTGCCAAGCAGCCCGTCCCCGTCCCCTTCGAGGATTTCCTTGCCCCGTAGTTTGAAGGTCGTGCCATCAAGCATGGCCGCACTCCGAGGGCAATCGTGGAAAAGATTCACAGCGGCAATCCGGGCGTCGGAAGAGATTTCATCAATGGATACCTGCTGTTGCCGGTTCTGAAAAACCACAATTGCGTTCTGTTCCTCACATCGAATACGCACCCCCAGGCCGTCCCCGGTTCTCAGTGGCTCGATTGCCGGCAGAGGGCGTTCATTGGGTTGCGGGATGAGGACAGTCATAAAAGTCACTTTATCGACCGGGCCTTCCGTGCTGCGTATCAGACGGTAAGAAGGGACATCCGGCCAAGTCGTTCCCCAATTCTTGAAGCTGTGACTTACTGGCTCGGAAGCCTGTGAATGAATCGAGAGCGTATTGCGCGCTGCCCGTGATACGAATGCCTCCCCTTCACCGTCGGTCGTAGTCTTGGCGCTCCGCGACAAGTTGAGCGGTCCGAGACAAGTAAAATTAATCTCGGTCTGCTCGGGTTGCTTTGCCCGCACCTCATCGATCAATACAAAGATCCCGGGCCGCAGAAAGAGGATGTGACGAAGAAACAGCTCCGCTTCATCGTAAGCCTGGGATGCGTCTGTCGAGACCCAGTCGATCGAGCCGTCCTGGCCCGGGCAGATGTCACCGGACATGTGCAGAAAGTGTCTGATGCCGTTCTCGAGGCATTGCCGCTGCGGAGACTGATCTCCCTGCGAAAAGGTGAGCGTGTTGTGACAGAAAGTCGAATGGTAGAGACGCGAATTGGGGTCGCCGTAAGCGATCATGCCGGGATCGAGCAGAAGTTCTTCGCCGTTGTAATCGAGGATGATCGAGTTGCGGTCCCGGTGTCCGTGGCCGGTGATCGTTCGCAGGTTGTTCATCGATAAAAGCGTATCGCCGTGCTTCCAACCAGTGCGCAGGAATGCCATGCCTTGATCGAACATCGCTTTCGCTGGAGGAAGCTGCGGCTCGGACGCCTCTATCGGATCGCCGAGAATGAGAAGCATCGTCGGGGTTGCCGAAGGATGATCGGAATAACTTTCGTTGTAGAAAAACTGGGCCACCGGGTCCGACGCGTACCGGGCAAAGAATGCCAGCACCTCGGGAAACACCCAGCTCAAATCACTGCCATCGCTGAGCCCGATGAAATACGGCTTCTCCCTCCAGGTGGAGCGGACGTGCTGGAAATAATCCATCAGCCCGTTCATGGCATCGGGAATCATGTTGTCCATTGATTTCCCTTCACACGCGGCGATGGGCGGAAGCGCTTCGATGTATTCCCACACGGTACCCATGCCGTAGCCGGGCCCTTCGCCGCAGACGCCTTCGTGATTCCACGGCCGCTTGCCGAACTCCTTCAGGAATTCCAGAGACCACTCATGAATCTCGGCGTAGACCGGGTCACGTTCCTTGAGGAACGCGGTAGTCATCAGCAGGGGCAGACAGAACAGCACGCCCTGGTTCATGACCACGAAACCTTCACGCAGGCGGCTGAGCTTGTGGTAGAGCATGTAAACGCCGTGCTCTGCCATAGCATCTTCGACCTCTTTGCGCTCGGAATCGCTGAAGCAGTGGTAGAGCATGTCGTAGGCGACAGCGATGCCGTACGTGGAATCCGCCACATGAAAGGCATGATCCATAAAACCGGCCGAGCCTTTAGGATTCCATTCAGTGATGCTGTCCCAGTAGTTGGTGCGGTCGCCGATGTGCGGACGGTCCACCATGCCTCCGTGGTCCCCGCGCCAGTCGTCGCTGCGTGCCGAACGCAGAACCCAACGCCGGCATGCAAGCGCATATTCTTCTTCGCCGGTGATCAGATGCGTAAGAGCCACTTCCGGTCCGAACACTCTCATGCCCGAACCTCGAAGCCCCTTCGGATGCCCGATACCGCCGCCCCAGCCAGTTCCGTAGTAATTTTGATCGACCAGCTCCGAAGAAATCGCGTGGTCGGCCTTTGCACGGATTTTCTCAAAGATCGGCCGGCCGATTCCTTCCTGGGCCCGCTTGCGAAGGTCTGGTAATTCTTCACGTCGAACGTAGAAGCCAAAGGGCAAGCCCTCCTTGATCGGATCGCCGATTGGCGCTTGCGGAAGCGGGCCTTCTTCGAACGGTAACTGCCGGACTTCCCGCACCATTGTTTCTACTTCATCGGTGGAAGGCTTTACCGAAGAGACCAGCCGGACGGTCACCTGCTCTGTTGGCTCATCATCCAACGCGGTTGTCTCTCGCAATAGGACCCAGAAGAGTGATACCTCTACATTGCGCTCGTCAAAGGCTCGTTCTTCCTTTTCCCTGATAGTGATTCGTAGAGCGTCGAGATGAGAAGCCGCGGTGAGGTCAGCACCGAATGTTCGCCAGCCTGCTGATTTGTGCAGGTCCGCTTCTTCACCACGGCAGACTTGAATCTCTTGCCCGCCGTCGACCAGTGCAGTGATCTCTAATGTGCTCTGCCTGTCCCAACTCAGTTTCGTCAGGACCTGTCCGAACTTTCTGACATCCAGATTGAACCGGCGTTCGACTGTCAGATACCCCGGCTCCACCGATTGCGGAAAGCCGCATCGAATCCACGCGCTCGGGCTGGTTACCCAGGGATCGCCTGCCGGCGTGTGGGACAATTCCGGCACAGGCTGCCAGAGATGCATCCCTGTAGCGTGGTGACACCACGGCATCTCGATCACCGTATCGCTCTCGTTCACTTTCCACAGCGGCTCATCTTCGAGTGCTACAGGCTCACCGACTTCGAGCGTGGTGGGCCACCAGCCCGGCTCAAGACAGGAGAGCTTGATAGCACGAACATCTGTCCAGTCCTCTGACTTCGTTCCTAAAGGAATCCGATTCATCCAGCGCACAAGATCGTTTTCGCCAATCCAATCAACAAAGAAATCCGTGCCTCCAAGCTTCTGCTGTTCGGGCCCGAAGATTTCAATGCCAACATACGCGCCCGTTCGCCGTGTGCTTTTCAGGGGCAGGCAGAATGTCTCCGCTTTGCTCCAGTCCGGAGAGCCTGGTTCAAGAACGAGGGGGGTGGATTCAACGTGCCAGTTCTTCATGGGGGAGACCAGTCTGGGTGTGGTGCGAAGCCTGTACGGTGCGATCCTGTTCGTAGGACTGATTCGTGACCTGTCCAGCGTTTCAGGCCAGTCACGAAACGCGTAACACGATTCTTGAATATGAAAAGGCCGGAAGCCTATTCTATAACCAACCAGAGCTGAATAGCGAAAACCCGGCGCACAGCCAAAATCGCCCGCCTTGTGAATCCAACGGAAAAGTGATGCGAAAGTTCCTCGACAGCGATTTTATCCAGACTTACAGAGGCATCCTGATACCGATTGCCGCCCTGTTACTGGCGTGGGCTCTGTACCCAAAACCGCAGCGAGAAATCAAAGAGGAAGGCGTTACAGAAATCGTCTACTGGACGCCCGGTTCTACCAGCGATTCGATGAAGCTGGTGGTAAAGGAATTCGAACGGCGCAATCCGCAATACAAAGTGACGCAGGGCACGGCAACTGTCCGGGATGCAGTGGGCGACCCGACCAGGTTTCTCCTCGGTGTGGCGGGCGGCGTTCCTCCGGATCTCATTTTCTTCGATCGTTTCGCGGTCGTGGAATGGGCGAGTCGTGGGGCCTTCACCGATCTCACTCCGTTCATTGAAAGGGATAAAAGTCATCCGGATGCCATTAAGGAAGAGAATTTCGTAGAGCCGGCCTGGAACGAGCCAATCTACAAAGGCAAAATCTATGCACTCGCAAACAGCGTTGATACCAGGGCGCTCTTCTACAATTCGGATGAACTCATTCGAGCCGGACTCGTTTACGATGAAAACGACAGCGCGGTCCAGGACGGTCAGGTAAAAGATGGAGATCCACGCCCACCCGCCACTTGGGAAGAGCTCTGCCTGAAAAGAATTCATGCGATCGCCGAGGTACAGAGCGATGGAAGAGTCACGCTCAAGGCATGGCCGCGACGTTCGGCAGTAAATGAACGGTTGCCCAGGGACGCGCCATTGGAACTCGCGGCTTACGGCATAAAAGAAGACGATGTGGTCACCATCGTTTCGGGGAACAAGGTTTTCAGGGCGAGACTGAAGAAACTGACAAGTCAAAGCGAATTCGAATTGGATCTGCGGAAAGACCTTGCCCCGGGATTGCAGAAAGTGCCGTCAAGTTTCGTCGGCACACGCGAGATAAAGATCTTCGATCACGAAAGCTATATCGTCCGGCTTACCCGCTATGACCAGGAAACCGGAGTGATGAAAAAGGTGGGTTTCATTCCGCTTTACGGCAATTCCTGGCTTTATATGTACGGGTGGCTCAATGGCGCGAAGTTTATGAACGATGATGGCACGCGATGCCTGCTGGACAGCCACGAGATTGTTGAGGCCCTGCAATACATGACAGACATGTACGATGTGCTTGGCGGCAAGCAGGTGGCGGATGTATTCCGGCAAAGCGCGGAATCCGGCCCGATCAATCCGTTCCTGGCCGGCCAGATAGCCATGGTCATCCATGGCGACTGGTTTCTGCGTACGATTAGTGAATTCAAGCCCGATCTGAATTTCGGCATCGTCGTATCGCCCATCCCGGAGAAACGAAAAAACGCGGGGTTGCCATCCTACGGCTGGCTGGGCGGATGGGCCTATGCCATTCCATCCACAGCCAAGGAGAAAGATGGTGGCTGGAAGCTGGCGCGATGGCTGTGCAGTGTCGAAGCAAACAAGATTCGCACAGAATTCGATGCTTCGCTGAGACGTGCGAAGGGACAGAAATTCTTTCCCCGCCCGCATCCAGATTACCGTGTCATGAAATGGATGGACGAGGAATACCTGCAGAAGGATCCATCCATTTCCGACAATCTGAGGAAAGGCTATCGCACAATGGTGAAGCTCCTTCCCACGAGCAAATACCGGCCTGTGACACCTGTTGGCCAAAAACTCTGGACAGAGCATCGCCGCGCCATGGAAGCGGCAATCAGCCACGACAGATATCCATACGACGCGCTCAACTATGGCAAGCGACAGGTGCAGCTATCGCTCGAACGCTTTCTGAATCCTCCTGAGGGACGGCCTGTTCCCTGGAATGCATTCATTATTGCGTACGTCTTCCTCATTGTTGGTGGCTTCGGCGCGTTAATAATTGTCGAAGACAGAAAATGCAGACTTTATGGAGGAGATCGCAGGAAATGGATTGGCGGCTATGTCTGCGCGTCTCCCTGGATTTTCGGATTTATAGTTTTTGGCGGTGGCCCCATTGCCTTCTCACTGGTCATCAGTTTCTGCCATTACGATGTTCTGAACGAGGCCAAGTGGATCGGACTTACTAATTACACCAACCTGATGGGCAGCCATTTCGACGATATAACCCAGAAAGTCGTGGATAACGATCCCCTGCTCTGGAAGAGCCTCATGAATACTGTCTTCATGATCATTGGGGTACCGCTCGGTATCGTTATTGGGCTAGCCCTGGCGCTGCTGCTGGATACCAAGGTAAAAGGCCTTCACATTTATCGAACCATTTACTATTTGCCGGCAATTGTTCCTGCGGTGGCATCATTCATTCTCTGGCTGTGGATTTTTGATCCAAGCCGGGGCCTGGTGAACCAGATCCTGGGTCAGGTAGGAATCAACGATCCACCAAACTGGCTGCAAGACCCTGTCTGGTCCAAGCCCTCCCTCATATTGATGGGCCTCTGGGGCGTGGGAAGCAGTATGATCATATGGCTGGCCGGACTGAAGGACATCCCTGAATCGCTGCACGAAGCAGCAGCCATAGACGGCGCTAATCGATGGCAGCGCTTCCGGCACATCACCATTCCAATGCTCAGCCCATATATCTTCTTTAACCTGATCATGGGAATGATCGGTGTCTTTCAGATTTTCGAAGCTGCCTACATCATGACCGACGGTGGCCCCCAGGATTCGACTCTCTTTTACGCGTACAAACTATTCAACGAAGCTTTCCGTTACCTGAATATGGGTAACGCGAGCTCAATGGCCTGGATTCTCTTTGTCTTGGTTCTGGCTGTGACTCTTTTGCAGCTTTGGCTGAGTAAGAAATGGGTTCACTATGAAAGGTAGGTAGGATGATGAGTAATGAGTAAGTTCGAGCTTTAACAACCGTTTCAGTTTCGAATTCGGCCTCCAGCACGAGGCTAATCCACGGTCTGCCAGAGAAATTTCCTGAAGAGAGTGCAGACTTACTCATTACTCATTACTCATTACTCATTACGCATTATGCCCGCCTACAACGAACCACGAGATCTCGAAAAATTCATACTGCACGGTGTGCTGATCGCCGGCGGTCTGGTTTTTTCGTTCCCATTTATGTGGATGCTGGGCACCAGCGTTAAAGTGCAGCGAGAGATGTCGGCGGAGGAGCTTGAATTCGCACCTGATGCCCCTCGGCCACAGTTGAAGTCGCCCTGGATGGATGACCAGCAATATGAAGAAACTATTTTGCCCGACGGAATGCCAAAAGAAGTCTGGTCACGTGCCCGTCCCATACTCGGGCAGAAAATAAAGGGAAAGATTGCCGAGTGGGAGCCGCGCACTACTGGTGCGGAAAGCATTTCTTCAGGCGCGAAGGAACTGGCGCATTATTCCGACGAGATGCTTCAGGGAGTCATGAAAACACTGGCGGCACGAATCAGCGACGATGCTCGGAAGACTGCATTCGAAACGGAAAAGAAGAAGAATCCCGATGTTGGGCAATCATGGCCATTCGGCGACGCGTCCATTGATGCTGGAGTCGAGGCCGTCGTAAATGATGGCATTCGACTTACAGATGATGATTTGCTTTCAAACACCTTCGATCTTGCGTACAGGCGCTTCTGCCTGGGTGGCATGCGATTTCGGACGGCCAGCCAGCAGGTTTCCACGGAAGCGGGAAAGGAATGGAGCGTCCAGAAGGGCGATGTGAAGCTTTTCAAGCGAACGGAACGCTCTACCACGTTTCAGGAAGTTCATTACGATTTCTCTGAAGAGCCCAGCTCTCGGTTTGTTTTTTCCAAGGAGAACATGCCGGTCTTCAAAGAAGAGGTGGAGCGCATCTACCTGAGTTTTCGAGGTGATTCCAGTTGGGCCAATGCCGCAGTTTACGTCACCTATAAAGGTGACCTTTACATGACCGAGAGTTCTATTGAATTCTACGAACGCGACTGGGTGGAGCTGCAGCTCCGCTGGCCCTGGCACGAAGCTGATCCAATGGAGCCACAGACATGGATTACTCTGCAGAAGATTGGTGCAGCGCCAGAGGGGAGCGGTTTTTCCGTGATGATGGAAGTCGTCAGAAATACTAAGCCCGGCGCATGGAAGGACAAGATTTTCCGCAACTACCATTTGGTCTTTAAAGAGGTTCCATTCCTCCGATATATCCTCACGAGCGTTGCCCTGAGTATTCTGAATATTGTTCTGGCTATTTTTTCCTGCACGCTCTCTGCTTACGCGTTTGCTCGACTTCAGTGGCCTGGCCGTAATCTCTGTTTTGGGATCATGCTGGCCACGATGATGATTCCAGGTCAGGTGACGATGATCCCGGGCTTCCTGATCCACAAACATCTTGGCTGGTATAACACGCTGCTTCCACTCTGGGTGCATTCTGCTTTTGGCTCTGCCTTTTTCATTTTTCTCCTTCGCCAATTTTTTAAAACTATTCCACAGGATCTCGAAGATGCTGCCCGAATGGACGGTTGCGGGTTCTTTCGAATCTACTGGCACGTGATGATGCCGCTGGTCAAGCCCACCATTGCGACTATCGCCATCTTTACGTTCATGGGCGTCTGGAACAACTTTATGGGGCCGCTGATCTATGTAAACGATGAACGCCTCTTCCCACTGGCTCTTGGCCTCTTCAAATTCAGCCTGCGCAGTGGCGGAGATGTCGGTCTCATGATGGCGGGTTCGTTTCTGATGACCTTGCCGATTATCGTTCTGTTCTTCTTTTCCCAAAGGTACTTTATTCAGGGCATCAGCCTGACTGGAATGAAGGGGTAGTCAGGTAATGGCGATTCTTACGGAAATTGCTGCCACGGGTCTAGTGTTCAAATGCCCACTACTTCCGCACCCCTCCTCACCATGAAAGCCATCGATAAGAGCTTTCATGGCACACATGCGCTCAGCGCGGTGGATTTCGAGTTGCTTTCAGGCGAGGTGCATGTCCTCCTGGGCGAGAATGGCGCCGGCAAAAGCACGCTCGTCAAGATTTTGGCCGGCATCCATCAGCGTGACGGAGGTGATGTGAGCCTCCGAGGCAATTCCGTTCACATCGACTCCCCGGCAGCAGCACAGAGACAGGGCATTCAGATGATCCACCAGGAGCTCAACCTGGTGGATGACCTGAGCGTGGCGGAAAATCTCTTCATCGGCTGGAAGCTCCTCAGCCGTGGCGGCCTCATTCGATGGCGCGAATTACGCAAGCGGGCCGGGGAGCTCCTCGATTCCATCGAAGCTGATATCGACCCCAGAGCTGTTGTCGGTACTTTGAGCATCGCAAAGCGACAGATGGTCGAGATTGCCAGATCGCTGGTGCATGAGCCCGACATTCTCATTCTGGATGAACCGACAGCCACTCTCACGCCCAACGAAGCCGAGCGGCTGTTCGAACTCATGGAACGGCTGCGTTCACATGGCGTCGGGTTGATTTTTATTTCGCACCGCCTTGAGGAGATTTTCAGAATTGGGAATCGAGTCACTGTGCTCCGCGACGGCGAGATGATTGGCGCGAAAGAGATTGCGGACACCACACCGGATGAGCTCGTCCAAATGATGGTTGGCCGCCAAGTGGATCAGGTGTTCCCGAAACGTGAGTCTGAGCCGGGCGCAACAATCTTGAAGGTGGAGAACCTTTTGACGGGCCGGAATTCAGAACCCATATCGTTCGATCTGCGTAAAGGAGAAATCCTCGGAATCGGCGGCCTCGTGGGTTCAGGGCGTTCTCGACTGATCAGGACGCTCCTTGGCCTGGACGGCGATCATGGACATTTTGATTCTGTCCGTGCCGCATTGAGGAACCAGGTCGCCTATGCCCCTGAGGACCGGAAACGCGAAGGTCTGATCCTGAATTTCGAGATCTCGGAGAATGTGAGTCTTTCGTCCCTGTCCGCTGTATTTTCTGGAGGCATCCATCGGCGGGCGCAGGAAAAACGTATGGCAGAAGATGCGATTGATAAGCTGAACATTGCCTGCCCCGGCCCGAACGGCATTGTCGAAAATCTAAGCGGTGGAAATCAGCAGAAGGTGGTCCTCGGCCGGCTTCTCGCCGCGAAGCCTGACGTGCTGTTACTCGACGAACCGACACGAGGTATCGACGTCGGAGCTAAGTTTGAAGTCTATCGTATTATGTCCGAGCTCGCGGATCAGGGCGCGGCCATCATTTTCATTTCGTCGGAATTGCCGGAGCTCCTCGGCATGAGTGATCGCATCCTCGTTATGCATCGAGGGGAACTGGCTGGAACCTTGACGCGAGAAGAAGCCAGCGATGAATTGGTTATGCAGTACGCGACGGGCGCGTAGCAGATGTGGCGGGTGTGAAAGGGATGGGAGTGTGAGTCACGAACCTGAGCGGAAGAGAAAGACGACTCGAAGATGAGCGACGAACAGCCACAACAGCTTTCAGACAGAGACAGCACCAGAGTTCCCCTGACCAGATTTCTCGGAATCTGGTCAGGCCTGATTCTGCTCTGCCTGTTTTTCACCATCGCTTTTCCGGGCGATCCAGAAACAGGGCGTGACGGATTTCTGAGCGTTGCGAATTTCACGAACATCTTTCGTCAGATCACAATCGTGGCCATTCCGGCCATCGGTGCGACGTTCGTCATTCTGACTGCCGGCATTGACCTTTCGGTCGGATCGGTGGTGGCTATTTCCGGCATGATCATGGCCGGCATATTCAGAGACATCGATGGGGTTGGACTGATGCCTGGAATCGTCGCATGCATTGTCATAGGTGTTCTATTTGGCTTGGCAAACGGCCTGCTGGTCACCATTGGTGGCATTCATTCGTTTGTCGCCACGCTGGGCACGATGGCCATTGCCCGGAGCCTGGCGAGGGTGAATAACGATGGCGTCCAGATCGGTAATCTTCCTGACAGCTTTGGCTTCTTTTCACAGGGCAATGCACCGTTCTGCATCATGGCCGTGCTCTACATCCTGGCCTTTTGCGTCTTGAAATGGACGCTTTTCGGACGCCTGGTCTACGCCATCGGCAGTAATAAGGAAGCATGCCGATTGGCCGGCATCAACGTCAAGGTCCACGAAACGCTGGTCTATGTGGTCGCCGGCCTCTGCGCCGCCCTTGGCTCGATCATCCTGACCAGCCGCGTGGGGTCAGCCGGCCCCCGAGCAGGTGCCGGACTGGAGTTAGAGGTCATCGCAGCCGTCGTCATAGGGGGTACCTCATTGGCCGGCGGACGCGGCGGTATAGGCGGCACATTCTGTGGAGCGCTCTTGATGGGCGTACTTGGAAACGGCCTGAATCTGCTCGACGTCCATTCCGATTGGAAGGGAGTTGTCGTAGGTCTGATCATCATAGCCGCTGTGGTCATCGATCGGCTGGGTCAGCCGGGCAAAGAATAGAAGGCTGAACGGAATTGCGTTGCCAGCTTCGGGCATTCCTTCTTCAATGGCGCGCCGAATTAGAAACTTGAGTATGAAGGGAACAGGATTATGAAGAATGGTGTTATCGCAGTTTTGGTGATCACAAATATCCTGTTTGCTGCTCTGGCGATACGCAAGGGCGGCAAGGCCCAGGCACCTGTCAAGCCAGCCGATACTGAAACCGGTGAGACCAGGTCAGCACGCCCGGACGCCGCTTCCGCCCGTATCGGTTACATCACGATGGAGATGAACAATCCGTACTGGCGGCGCGTCGAAAGCGGGATGCGGTCCGCCTGCGAGAAGTTCGGTGGTGAGCTGACAGTCAAGGACCCGCAGCTCGACAGCGCTAAACAGATCAGCGAGGCGGAAGACCTTCTGCAGACGGGCGTCGATGCCGTCCTGCTTTCACCCATTACTGACGAAACGTGCACCAAGGTCGAGGATCTCTGCAAGGCCAAAGGGATCCCGGTCATCGTCGTCGACGTCGGGCCGGGGAAGGGCGACTATGCCTGCCTCACCATTTCCGATAATGCAAAGGGCAGCTACCTTGCTGGCAAATACATCAAGGACAACGCGAAGGCTGAGGGCCCGATCAAAGTAGCGTGGCTTCAGATCCCTCAGGAGATCTATGCAGGACGTCTCCGCTCGAAGGGTTTCAAGCAGGCCGTGGATGAATTCGGATTCGTCGTCGCTGCCGGCCCGCAGGTAGCCGCACACCGAAAAGATGTCGCCGTGCAGACGATGGAGGACTTCCTGGTAAAGGCCCCGGACCTCAACGCAGTCTTTTGCGAAAATGACGAGATGGCGCTCGGCGCCCTCCAGGCAATCAAAGCCGATCAGAAGCTCGATCAGATCATGGTCGTTGGATTCGATGGCAACCCCGACGCGCTTGAATCGATCAAGAAGGGCGAGCTGGCAGCCACGGTCGCTCAAGACCCCGAGCTGATGGGTCGCATGGCCATCGTCAATGCCTACCAGGTTTTCGCAGGCACGCTGGATATCAATGCCCGGCAGGATATCTATGTGCCGATCAAATTAATCACACCGAAGGATGTGAAGGGGGAATAGGATTATCTCCTCTACCGTCTCCATCTCCTTTCACCAATCTAAAATTACGATTTCTCTCACCCCAAAGGAACACCCCTATGCCAATCGGAACAAAGAACAACGTCATCCCCGGCGGAGGCACACACCACATCGCTATTCAAACCCGAGATTGGGACGAATCCATGAAGCTCTACCGGGACGTCCTGGGTATGACAGTAGCTGTTGATTTCGTCAGTGGTGGTGGACAGAAAATCGCGCTTCTCGATACTGGGGATGGAAGCCACATGGAACTTTTCGAACCGAAAGAGAGCACGCCCAAACCAGATGAAGACGCGCCGAACGACCCTGTTTCCCATATCGCCCTGGCCACCACAGACACTCACGCGGCCATCGAGCATGTGCGTGCTGCAGGATACGAGGTCACCATCGAGCCGAAGAGCCTGGACCTCGGAGACTGGCATGTGACGATCGCCTTTTTCAAAGGCCCGTCAGGTGAAGTTGTCGAGTTCTTTCAGACGCATTGATTCCGAGGCTTTCACGCCTCTCCTGCGTCTTCTTCATCCTCATCCAGATCGAAGAGCTTCTGGGTCGTATTCAGCACCTGGTAACCATCCCCTTCGGCGACTGCATCGCGGATGGCCGAGATAGGCTTGTTGAGCATCTTGTTGATGATGCGTTTCGTCAGGTATTCGATCTCTTCCCGATCCTTATCCGATATCTCGCCGAGTTTGTTCAGGACCCGTTCGAGTTCCTGTTCCCGAATCCCGTGCGCGTACCGGGTGAGCTGCGAGATGATGGGGCCTGCTTCGATGATGCGCCGGTCACGAATGAATTCGCTGACCTTCTGCGAAACTATCTGCCTGCAGGCGTCTACCTCACCTTCGCGCTCCGCCAGGTTCTGAGAGACGATCGTCTCGAGGTCATCGATGTCGTAGTGGTAGACATTATCGAGTTCGTTGACTGCCGGATCGATGTCGCGAGGAACGGCAATATCGATGAGCACCATCGGCTGGTATCGTCGGCTGCGGAGAGCTTCACGCACGTGATCCGGTTTTACGATCATGTCCTGCGATCCCGTGCTGGAGATTACGATATCCGCTCTGCCCAGATTCTCGGCAAGGGCATCGAAAGCTACTGCCTCGCCCCCGAATTTAGCGGCGAGTTCCTCTGCCTTTTCAAAGGTGCGATTACTGACGAGCACCCGTACCGCGCCTTTCTCCACCATATGCGTCAGTGTGAGCTCACTCATCTTACCCGCGCCGAGCACCAGGATGGTGCGGCCTTCGAGATTGAAAATCTTTTCAGCAAAGTCCACGGCCACCGAGCTGACTGAAACTTTCCGCTGGCCAATCTCGGTCTTTGAATGGATGTGCTTCGCCACGGAAAAAGCGCTCTGGAAGAGCGCATCGAAAAGCCTGCCGATCATGCCGTGCTTCTTTGAGAGATGATAGGACTCTTTTACCTGCGCAAGTATTTGCGTCTCGCCGAGAACCATGGAATCGATGCTGGCCGCGACACGGAACAGATGCTCTATCGCGTCGGTATCTCGCTTCTTGTAGAGACTCGAATCCAGGGCGCGCGGATCGATCTCATGGAAACAGGAAAGGAACTTCTCGAGGTCGCCGAAGTGGACGCTGCTCTCCTCTCTAGAGGCGTAGATCTCTACCCGATTGCATGTAGAGAGGATGACCGCCTCGTCCATGCTGAAATCGGACTTCAGCGCGGACAGGCCCTGTATGATCAGAGGGGTATCGAACGCAAGCTGCTCGCGTACCTCTACAGGCGCCGTGCGAAAATTCAGTCCGATAGATGCCAGCTTCACGGCTGCGGCCCTCCCGCTACGACGCCCATGGCGTGCACGTTATCCACGCTGAAGATGATGCCCAGAGTGAACAGCACCAGCACGAAACCCATGATCGTAATGAAGGCGATTTTCTTCCCGCGGAGCGCGGCAAGGAAACGCACATTCACCGCGATGAGATACAGAATCCACGTCAACACGGTGACAACGCCAAGCGGCGTGCTCACCCACTCGACAGGCGAGGAGCTCTTCGCTCCGAGGCCGACGGCAGCCGCGATCAAAGAAACCGTGTAAAGGGTGAATCCGAATCCAATCGCCAACACATTCATCCGTTCCAGCGCCGCCAGCGAGGGCAGCCGTTGAAAGAGCTTGCCCGTGATTTTGGCTTTGAGATGGTGCTCCTGGACCAGGTACATCACGCCGGTAACACATGCGACGGCGAATGCACCGTAGCCGAGCAGCATCATGACCCCGTGCACCATCCACCAGCCCGAACGGTCGGCATCCGGTTGCGGCGGCACCACATGAATGGCCTCAGCGACAACCGCAAGCACTACGACCACCGGCATGAAGAAGGAGGTCAGAGCGGCGGGCTTCTTGAACAGGTGATAGCCGATCAGGAACAGGAGCACTGCGCACCACGCCATGAAAGACAATATCTGCGAAGGCCCTGAGATCTGAATTTGTGATTGGCCAACCCACTCCCAGCCCAGCGAAAGTGAATGCAGCACGAAGCCGCCCAACGCGCATGCCGCAGGCGCCGGATTCTTGGCCTGCTTTTCCCCCATCAAATCCCGGAGCGCGATGACGCCTCCGATGAGATAAAGAAGAGTTGCCAGAGCAAACATCTGAGCGATCTGTTTTTAAAAAGACTCGTTAGGCCGGCATGAAGCGCCGGTTTTTTGCCATGAACCGTCTGCGCGGGCTAACTTCTAGCAATTTCAGGTAAAACCGCCATGAGGGACTTCTTCTCCTTCCCGTTGACTACCGGACCGGCTGGGTTAGATTCAAGCTCTGCTTTCAGGAATCCCGATTCCTGAACCCACTAAGATGAGAGCCCGGAGCAAAGCACACCATGTCGTTTCATGATATCTATGAGATGCAGCGAAGCCTTAATACCCGCACAGTCGGCAAGCCGGTCGATGATTCCATGACGGAGGAGGAACGCCTTCAATGGATGTTGAATTACAACCTGGCCCAGCAGCAGGAGCAGGCTGAGCTTGTCGATTCCCTCGACTGGAAATGGTGGAAGCACGGCGAGAATGACTGGAAAAATGTTCACATCGAGCTCATTGATGAGCTGCACTTCTGGATGTCCAAATGCCAGGTCGCCGGCCTTGCATCAGAAGATATCATCGCGTTGTATAAGAAGAAGAACGCGTTGAACTGGAAAAGGCAGGACGAAGGTTACAGAGAAGGCACGTACGAAAAGGTCATCGACGGCAAAGAAGATAACGAGGCACTGCACGAAACCTGATGCCAGAAGAAAGATCCAAACTGGAAGATGCTGCAAAGAAGCGAATGCACCCGCTTCTTGTCACCGCATACTTGCTCCTCATTGCGTGGTGTGTCGGCGCGTTCGGATGGATTTTTCGTGAGATGACCATTCAGCATGGGATATTCGAAGGCATCGAATCCCTGAGGAAAGAAGCCTCCGACCAGGCCCGGGCGAATATTCTCGTGGACGTTGATAACGCGCCTCTCTATATCGTACAGGAGCTCCAGCAGGAACCGGTGCGATCCGTGAAAGTGCGGTTAGCTTCCGTTCTGGAAAAAGCCATCGGACGATCACCTCGAAAGCTCGATCCAGGAAGTGTGTTCGCCGTGTTGAGCAACGAGGTCACGACCCTGGAAAAGTTGCTCGATGGCAATCTGCCCGAGATCGACACATCCTGGCTGACAGACAAACTGCGAACGCGACTGAAAAGTTACCAGCGCACTTCACAGCTCGTGATGACGTCGGAAGAGCAGGATGCCCTGATCGAAAGCGCCCGGCAATCCACCACCCAGTTCAAACCTGAGCTGACCCCGCAAGTCGTTTATTTTGTCCAAAACCGCTGGTCCGATCTGAGCAAGGAAAGAGAGAACCGGATTGTCGATTTTGTTGATTCATTTCTTCGCATCAATAACCAGGCAGGCGATGAGAGTGAAAAGGAACAGTTCATTGATCTCACAGTGACAAACATCCGTTCCAAGGGACAGGATCTGCTGCCGGAAGAAAAGAAATGGCTGGCGACAAAGACGGTCGAGTTCCTCACAGGATACCTGCCCGAGAAGCCCTGGAAGGCAACCGTCATCAAAGCCGCGAAAAACTACGCCCTATACGGCTGGACTCCCCTCATTTCTGAAGAGGAACAGCTCCTGGAACAGAGCCTCGCGCTGAAAAAGGAATACCAGCTCCAACGAGCTCGTTTTGCTGAAACACTGACAATATCTTTCAACAACCTGGTCGAAGCTGACAGCGATGTCCCCCGCACTCTAATCACGGAGATGGTCAGCCTGTTCAGCGATCTGAATCCTGAGATATCGGAACAGGTTTCTGATTCCCTCATCACGCTGACGCAAGTACGGCTGAAAAGGCTGGCCAGCCAATTAACTGCCTTCAGCCTGGCGAACCCGGATTCCACCGTGGAGGACGCGCAGTTGGACGAGCTCGTAAAGGTCGCCAACACACGAGTCCAGGACGTGATTGTTCTGCTTCGAAAGACACTCTACCGCGAGCAGGTACCCTCGGTCATGGCGGTGAAGACTCGCACGAAAACCAAGGAAGAGCGAAAGAAAGAGCTGGAACGCCTGCTCCGTGTCGCCCGGATCTCCTGTGCAGATTCCCTCGGCCGCGTTGGATTAGCCGCCCGAAAAACCGCGGAGGGCATGGATAAAAAGTCAGGATCGCTCATGAATGACCTGGTAGTTGAACAGGCGCGCAAATCACTGAAAGGAATCCTCGGCGACGCCAGCCCCAAAGTGGTCTCGGCCGCGCAGGCCGCATTGCGCCGGATTGATACTGGTTCGTAGTCACTACTGGTCCTGGCTTACACGGTTTCGCAGCAATTGGCTTTTCTGGCGGGTTAGGAACATAGACCCACAGCCCCAGGCCTCAGTTCATCCAATCATGAAATCCCCATCAGATAAAATCATCGTCTATCTATCCGTCATCTGCCCTTTGATCCTCACCGGCTGCCAGGGCCCGCAAACGCCGGAAAAGATATACACCACCAAAGCTGAGAAGAGCTACCTGGAAAAGATCCGATCATTCCTCGATGGCGGAGGCGACGTTAATTTCGCGGACTCCAAAGGAGACACGGAACTACATAAAGCCGCATACAAGGGCCACAAATACGTAGCCGAGACCTTGCTCGAACGCGGTGCGAATCCGAAAGCGAAAAATGAGAACGGCAGAACGCCGCTGCATTACGCAGCCATGTACGGTCGCACAGATGTTGCTGAACTCTTACTCGGGGAAGAGATCGATGTGAATGCCAAGGACAACGACGGCCTCACTCCTCTTTACTGGGCGAACAAATACAAAAGAAATGAAGTAGCAGAGCTGTTAGCCCAAAGCGGCGGAAAATGAGATGGCCGGCCTGTGCGCATTCCGCGCGATGACTGTAGGCCCGGATTTGGAGTAACGGCTAAATGAAGCCGGGTCTTCGAAGCTGAACCAGTCTCATAGGATGAACTGACTGGATTGCGCGATAGCTCATAGCTAAATCACTCACTGCTGTCAGGCCTGGAAAGCCTGTCCACCACATTCTGCAAAGAGTATCCCACAAATAGATAAACCAGGGCGGCCGTATGCATCACGATCCTGGCCTCCGGGCCGGTCGTGCCGCTGTAGAGCCATGCGATGGGGCCGATGAGTAAAGCCACCCAGATCCACATTAGTCTGTATGGGGACGCTGCCACCACAAAGTACGAGGCGATGATCAGCCAGTACAGAACGTGGCTCTTTCCTGCAAGCCTTGTCCAGCAGTGTTCACCCACGAAGATCGTGGTGAAGGCCCGAACAGTTCGTTCAGTCAGTTCAGCCGGCGAAAGCTGTCTGAAAAAGAATTCGAATGATGAAACATCGGGCCCACCGTACGCGTCTCGGTTCATCTGCTCTTCTGTTATGCCGCCTTCTATGTTTACTAATTCGTAGTTTCGATAAAACTTGATGTGCCGGTTCACTGCATACATGGGGTCACCGAATTTGAAGCCGCAATAGACCAGATAAGGGAGGATGGGCCCGGCAGCGAGAACCGTGAACTTCAGGAAAGATCGTCTGTCCCAACCCCGTCTCCAGAGCGCGAACGCACCTGCCGCCAGGCAAAACCAGAGTGAGGTCAATCGGGCCATGGTCGCCGCGGCCGCAGACAGTCCGAGCCACAGAACATGCCTTCCCTTCTCCGGCGGCTTTGTCGTGAACGCTGCCCAGGTCATCGGCAGGAGGGTTATCGTGAACAATTCGAGACGCATTCCCCTGGCCCCGCTCCATGCCCATTCGCCGCTCCCTGCGATCAGGATGGCCGCGGTCATCCCTGGCAGAACACCCCACAGTTGCCGCCCCGTCAGATATAGCGCAGGGATCAGAACGACGGAGAGGATGTATGTCAGCACCCGCAGCGAAGAATCTGAATTCCCGAACAGGATGATGCTCAGCTTTGAGGCCAGAATGAAGAGCGGCTCCCGCTCCTGGCCGTCATAGACCAGCCTCATCTCGCTGGCGATCTCCCTGTACCTCAGTGCGTCAGGGGCCGGAGGCTCGAAGCGCATCTGATTGAGGAAATCCCAGCGATAGCATGCGCCAAGAAAGGCGATCAGTGCAAGGAGAATCCACGTCGAATTCTGCCGTTGACCGGAATTGAAAAGACAGGGAATCAACGCTGCAAGGGCCAGCAGAAGCCCTATCACCACTGCAAACTCCAGCAGCCCGATCGGAACGGCCCAGGCTATCATTACCAGCAATGCCGCAACTACTGCGGTCGCATGTGGGGGCTTGTAGCGGGGGAATGCAACCGCAACCTGCCAGACACTCACGAGGCACAACACCGCAAACGGCGGCAAGAGCAGCCAGGCGAACCTGTTTGGGGCGCTTCCAATGCGGATGCCCTTGAGGACGGCACCATCGGCATCGCCATTCTTCCTGACAGCCATGAGACATTGCCCGCCCTCCGGACAGACCTGAAGCAGATTGACGGGCCCATCGTTGACGAGAGAAGAGGCATCAAATTCTTTGTGAGGCCACCCGAAGCTGAATTTCCAGCGCGGGGTATTAATACGTTGAGCCGGAATCTTGATGCGACCTGGATCGCTGGCCGGCAGCAGCATGAGGCCGGCCTTCAGTTTGCCCTTGCCGGCTTCCGTCACTTCCAGGTCGAAAAGGAATTCTCTGAACCTCGATATCTGGACTGGGAATGTGATGAGGGAATCCGGCGCCGTCCCGAAACCCAATCCTCCGCTGGTACTTTCCCAGCCCACGAACTTCGTAAAACTATCGCCAGGCAACACAGCGTGAGGATCAGAGAAATCAATCACGAACTCGGTCGGGCCGATTCTGGCCAGTGAAATCGCGCCGGCGAGCGTGATGAACAGTGTCCCCACAGCAACAGACGGCCAGCAGTGGTTCTTGCTGTATTCGATCGGTTTCAGCATAAAACAAGGCAGTTGATGGCGGGGATTCCATTTCGGATATTAGCGCACTCGCGGATCAGCATCTCGGCTATTTCATCTCGATTTTCTTCTCAATCAATCAACCATGAGCAAACTGAATATAGGCATCATCGGCGCAGGCGGCATCGCAAACAAACTCCATCTTCCACAGCTTATGGACATCGACGAAGTCAAGGTCGCTGTCGTCTCCGGCCGCAAAGAGCACCGGCTCAAGATTCTGTGTGATCGTTTCGATATTCCGCGCTGGACGCAAAACTACGAGGAAGTGCTGGCGGATGATTCGCTTGATGGCATCGTCGTTGCCACACCGCACCCGCTTCACGTCGGGCCCGGCATCAAGGCCATGGAGGCCGGTAAACACCTCATGATGCAGAAACCGCTTTGCGGAGATATGGACGAAGCCAATGCATTCGTGGATGCAGCGGAAAAATCGGCCTCAATCGTTTTCTGTCTCCCTCATTTCGCGCCGGCGATTTATGCGATGCGGGATCTGTCTGCCAGAGGCGACATCGGCCAGGTTTCCGGAGCATACGCGCGTACGAGCCACGGTGGACCCGAGGTCTACTACGCTGAGGTTTTGGATGCCTTCGAAGAAAAAAGTGATGAGCTGTGGTTTTTCGATGCGAAGCAGGCATCGGTCGGAGCGCTTTTCGATATGGGTGTTTACGCGGTCTCGTGCCTGGTGGCGATGATGGGGACGGTGAAGAATGTCATCGGCCGCGTGAAGACAATCGCGAAGCCCACCGAGCTCGAAGACGTGGCCACCCTCATTCTGGAATTCGAAAACGGCGCGCTCGGTACCGCCGAGACAAGCTGGTGCGATCCCGCTCGCACGGGACAGATGCGCATCCATGGAACCGCCGGCAAGCTGACCACCCCCGGGGAAGACGGCGCCGCCCTTTCGAAATGGACCCCGGGCTCATATACCAGGGAGGACATCCCACCGACTCACGAGCCGGTCGATCTGGCGCCCTATCAGACCGGGCACGGTCACGCCCTCTGGGTCGATTGCATTAAGAAGGACACGAATCCAGAGCTTTCAAATGCGCATTCAGCTCGGCACGTGACGGAGGTCCTTCTGGCCGGTCTGAAATCATCGGAAGAGGGCAGGAGTGTGGATATCGGGTCTGGCATGCTTTAAGTCCCTTTGACCTGTGCGAACCGGTGCGTGATCAGGAAACACAGAATCAGGATCGAAGTTACTCGCGGATGAAATCAGTCAGCCCCAAATCCGCCGAAAATACTCGATAACCGCATCTGCAGGCATCACGTCGCCGCCGCCGTGAACGTGGTATTCGTATCTGTCGGCCTGGCCGAGGGCCTCGTACTGGGCCTCGAAGATGGGTCTGAAATGAACGGGACTCTCAGCGTGTGAGGTGGCGTCTTTTTCTCCGTGCCCTGCGAGCATCGGCATCGGGCAGCAGGCGAGAGCCACCAGGTTGCGGTCGCAGATCGAGAGCATGCCGGGATAGATGTGGCAGATGTCCTTCATGCCCACGAAAGCGTCGAGCTTCGAAGCTGGATTCAGGTTGACTGTCTTTTTGCCGAAGTCAGCAAGGGCGGTGATTCGATCTGAAAGCAACGCGGTCTCGATGCTCAGCCATCCACCGAGCGAGACGCCGGTTGCTCCGATTCTGGTTTCATCGACGCGGGGATGCCCCGCCAGGATTTCAGCGGCAGCAATGCAGGCCATCAACTGGTGAGAGCGGGTGGGGCGCCCCCAGGCAAGTCGCAGCGTTCCGATTTCAGGTTCATCCACTCCATCTCCGAACGCTCTCGCCAGGTAACCTGAATCGATCTTCTCGATCGCGATGCTGACGAAGCCGGACTGTGCGAGCCGCGCGGCTACGCCTTCCTGGTAGCTTTCCAGGTCGATAGTAAGGTCGCGCAGCCCATGCGCTGAATGACCTGAGAACACGCACAGGCCCGGCCGCACTCTCGAAGTTTCTGGCAGACAGATCACCGACGGCACTGCGTCTCCTGTTTCGGCAATCTCGATCACTCCTACTTCCATCTCGATGCCGTGCCGCTCAATGGTCTCAAGCAACCGGAATCGAAAACGATCCTTCAGATGGCTCTCTTTGCCTTTCGGGTTTCTGACGGCCCATGATTCCAGACCGAGTATCCGCTGAAGATTCTGAATGATGTCGTTCCTGAAGGTTTCAAACTCATCCGGAATCATCGGAAAGTCTTCGTCCCGATACTTCCGCCCGGTTCGATTTTCTGCCAGGACAACTTCCACGGACGAGCGTGTCGCTGGCTTGAAGATTCTTGCGAGAGCGTCGTTTTCAACAGACATGAGTTCTAAGGTCCCTCTTTCTGGCCATATGCCGTTGATTTTCACGATCTGTCGCAGGGAAGCGTGACTCTCCACGGGGCAAGCCGGGCAAGCCCGTGGCCTCCTTGGACCAGAGTTAACATTATCAAGTTAGAGGTCAGCTCAGATGCAGCGGCAAATCGTGAGTATCCGCATCGGTTGCGACATCTGTTCTGTATACTTACTGCATTCGATGAGTTTTCGTAAACCGTGATTCACTTATGGGAGGCAGGAATATGCGCCGAGGAGAGGGGCGTTCGCAAAGGAGACAATCGATGATCTGTTTCCGGCAGACGACAGGATTCCTTTTGCTTCTGCCCTTGTTCATCGCAACTGACCTGGTCACCGGTGAAGGTGCAGGCCCGCAGAAGCCGATCTGGATTGATGTTCGCACCGCCGGAGAATTTGAGGCCGCGCACATCGAGGGCGTGATCAACATTCCGCACAGCATCATCGGAGAAAAGATCGAATCAGTGACCAAAGACCGAAAAGCGACCATCTATCTTCACTGCAGAAGCGGCGGCAGGGCCGGCGTCGCACTCAACACGCTGAAGAAGATGGGCTACACGAATGTCGTCAATATCGGCGGATTCGAGGATGCGAAAAAGAAATGGGCACAGAAGAAGTAAATGGTGGCTCAGACCGTTGCGGCTTGCCCTGGCCTTTCCCACAGGCCTTCCCAGCTTCGTTCACAAGCAGATCAGGTAAGCACACCAAATCACGTGCAAAGCGGGTCAATTTGGATTAAACCCAACGTCCTGCCTGATAATCATCCGGGCAATCTACGCCGGTTGGGAACGTGATGAAGACCTCAAATACTACTGGCACAAGTATGATCTCGATGTCGTACCTTTCGATGACCGTTGGTCTTCATGGGGATTCAAGGAGGCCCTTGAGTTGGCAAGCGAAGGCGATGAGGCTGCACTCTTCTTCCTCGACCGCACGATCAAGCGCGAGGGTGATACGGAAAACGCGAGAAGGGTGCTGGAAGAATACGAGCAACGGCCGGTGGCCGCCTCGCTGTAAAACTCGTGGAACCTTTAACCATTGGCTGCCGAAGAATTACTCAAACGCATTCTGAACGCCCTGCTGCAGTCCGGCGTCTCTACGCTGACTGTACTGGGTATGGTAGTGCTGCCGATTGGGCTCTGCTGCGCGGCCCTCTACTTCATGGGCACCTGGCAGAACAAACGTCTGCTGGAGACTTTTGGCTGGCGGGGACTGCTGGTGACCGGCTGGATAGGGACGCCGGTTCATGAGCTGAGCCATGCGCTGGCTGCGATCCTCTTCTGTCACAAAATCGATGAACTGGTTCTGTTCCGGCCGAACAAGGTCACCGGCCAGCTTGGCCACGTGCGGCACTCCTTCAACAAGAAGAATCCATACGCTACGATCCTGGGCGGGTCGGTGATTCCGATAGCGCCGTTCTTTGGTGGTGCGGTTGTGATCTTTCTGCTCACTCTGCTTCTCTCGCCCGCGCTGCTGCCGACGCGTGGGCTTGGGGATGATGCGTCGCCACTGACCGCGGAGGTTCTGCAGGATACTTCGTCCTACATCCCGCTGGCCGCGCGAAGTTTGAAGCACATGCTCAGTTTGAAAGAGATCGCCGAGGCGAACGAGCTCTGGAGACAGTGGCAGTTTTACCTTTATCTTTACCTCGTCTTCTGTGTGGCGATGTACCTCTCTCCGAGTGGCCCTGATTTCAAGAATTTCAAAAGGCCGGCCCTGGTGCTCCTGGCTCTGCTGTACCTGTCAGACCTGATCCTGAGGCTTTGGGGCGAATCCTCGGTGCTGGTCGTCGAGTACCTCTGGACGCCGATGCTGACGGTGACGAGTCTGCTGACCTTTGCCATTGGCATTTCGTGCGCAGGGACACTCGTCGTGGGGCTTTTGACGTTCGTGGGGAATGTGCTGTGGGGGAGGTAGGGGGAGGTGAATGGTGAATTGTGAATGGTGAATTGTGAATGGTGAATTGTGAATGGTGAATTGTGAATGGTGAATTGTGAATGGTGAATTGTGAATGGTGAATGGTGAATGGTGAATGGTGAACGGTGAATGGTGAATGGTGAATGGTGATGCCGAGACAGCGCTTTACAGCGCCTGAAAGGCCCAGATCCGATTAAGATAACGATTAAGAAAGAGGTGAATCCTCTGAAGTTGGCATCTTCTGCCAACACCCCCATCACTCCAACACTCTATCATTCCAAGACTCCACCATTCCAAGACTCCATCACTCCAGCGCTCCAACACTCCAGCATTCCATTACTCCACCATTCCAAGACTCCATCATTCCAAGACTCCATCATTCCAAGACTCCATCATTCCAAGACTCCATCATTCCAAGACTCCATCATTCCAAGACTCCATCATTCCAAGACTCCATCATTCCAGCGCTCCAACACTCTAGCATTCCAACACTCCAGCATTCCACCATTCCACCACTCCACCATTCCACCACTCCGCACTATTCCGTAGCCGCGACTCACCATTCACCATTCACCATTCACCATTCACTTCCTCTCACTTCCTCCCCCTTCCGCTAGCATTTCTCAGCTTCTCTGCTTCGATCCCGCCCCATGAAACTTCTCCCCGCTCTCCTCCTCCTCCTTTCTTCAGCAAGCGCGCAATCAGGCGGGGCCTCCGCGCTCATGAAGCGAGGGCTCTATAAAGATGCCGCGCGCATTTTGCAGAATCAGGTCAAAGGCAAACCGGATGTCGAGGTGCCCACCAAGCACCTGATGCTGGCCGAGTGTTTCTACATGATGAAAAAGTTTGCGGAGGCGAGGCCCTATTACCAGAAAGCCCGCGACAACCTGCCGGAGGGCGGCAATCGCAAGGTCGCCGAATACCGGCTCGCATGCGTGGCGTTTCGGCTCAAGGATTCGGAGGGGGCACGGCAGCGCATCGATGAGTTCGTGCGCGATTATCCGAGCGACAGGCGGGCCGGGCCGCTGATGCTCTTCAAGATGCAAATCATTGCGAGAGAGGGCACAAAATTCCAGCCCGAGCTCGAGGCGGCTCACAAGGAGATCCAGAAGAACAAGAGGCGATTCGGATACGCGGTCACGGTCGCTGCGGATAACGTGCTTACTGATTTTTATGTCGAGCACGGACAGGAAGCGAAAGCGAAGCAGCTCTACATGAGCATCGTCCACGGCTTCCGAAACGTCATCAACCAGTACGCAGCACAGGGCCGTCGCATGCCTCGGGGACTCGAGAAAGCCCACGACAACGCGGCCATGCAACTGGGCGTCATCGCCCTCAAAGCAAAGAATCTCATCGACGCGGCGCGATGGCTCGAAAATGTCCGTTACGACGCCACCCTCAAGCGCAAAGCAAAGCTCGTCCTCGCGCAAGTCGCGTATCAGAAGAAGGATTTCAACCGGGCCATTGGCTACCTCACCGGCGGCGGGTTCATTGATACCGTGCCGGCCGGCGCGATGAAGTCCGACATGTATCTGCTGCTCGGGCTTTGCGAGAAGGCGAAACCAAAGTCGAATGCCGGCAAAGTGCTGGAGTATCTCGAGAAAGTCGGCGAAGGCTCGAGAGGTTTTCAGCAGGCACAGTCGGCCATTGGCGACGTCCAGCTTGCCCGTGAGAACTTGCTCGAAGCGCTCGAGGCTTACGAGAAATGCGTGAGCTCGCCCAAGTATGAACAGAACGCCCTCTACAGCATCGGCAAGCTGGCAATGAAACTCGCGGCCCCTGAAAAGGACGAAACAAAGCAGAAGGCGCTCTACACCAAGGCGGCCCAGAACCTCAGCAAGCTTTCAATGAAATACCCGTCCTCCACGCTCGTGAAACAATCCAGCGAGAATATCGATGCGCTGCTCAGCATGGGCTACGAAGTGAATGTGGTAACGACCGATCGTGAGAAGGTGATGCGCTGGCAGAAAACCGCGAAGGAAAACGCAGGCACCGTGGCCGCGGCCCGCGCGCTTATCAACCTGGCGCGCCACCACAACAAGGCCGTGATGGATAAGAAAATGACGAAATTCCTTCGTGCACCAAACTTCGCCGAATGCGCCAAGGCCTGCGACGCGCTGCTCGATGAAAAGGTCTACACCGGCAACGGCCTGGACGCAGCCGAGTGGAAGAGCATCCGCGTCGAGGCCCACTACTACCGGGGCGTCAGCCACCTGGCGAGCGACAGCCCGAGCAAGAACGTCAAGGGCAACATTCAGCCGAACTATCTGAAAGAGCCCAAGCTCTCCATCGCCATGAGCGACCTGCAGACGGCGAAGGAACTGGTGGACACAAAGCGCCTCGACCTCGTCAAGAGTATCGAGTTGGCCCTTCTTGAGACCATGTTCAAATCGGAAGAAGAAGACAACATCAAGAAGGCCCAGGCCCGCTACGAAGAGCTCGCCGGCGATTATGGCAACGACGTCCGGTTTCAGAAGCTCGGTATGGATATCGCCGGCTGGTATCAGAGGAAGGGCCGTCTCGCTGAGGCTGCCGGTGTCTATCGCGGCATTGCCGAACGTGCCACCGTCCTCACACAGGAGGAAACCCTGCAGTTGCTTTACCTCGCGGGCCAGCTCTTCAGCCGCGCCGCGCATGAGGCCCGCAACGATCCCGGCCAGACCCGTTTCGGAATCTACATCTATCCCAAAGAGATCATCAAGACCGCGGTCATCCGAAGATCCTATTCGCCATTCAGGAAAAAGATCCGTGTACGATGGCCCCGCGGGGCACAGACGATTACGGGAGAGACCGCGCTCCGCGTCGTTTCAAAGGCATCGGGCATGCCCTTCGTCTGGGCTGAATCCAGTGTCCCGGAGAGCGCACACGTCTACCTGAAAAACAAGCAGGTCAGATTCAAAAGGTTGACCGGCACGGTCGACAGTTTCCTGCAGCAGATACTGGACTTCAAGACCTACAAAATGGAATTTGACATCGGCATCACCAACCGCGAGCCCACTCTGAAGATCGATCCCACCCGGGTAGAGCCGGATGTGGTGATCATCAAGACCATCGAGATTTTCAACCCGGCAAACGCGCACAATCGTTTCGAGCCCACCACGCGAAAGTACGGCACCTTTCGGAATGTGCACAAGGGCAACGCGATGATGTTCAATGTGGTGGCTCATTTCGAAGAAGTCACCAAATGCAAAGTCCTGTGGGCTGAGGGCGTGGAAAAGGATGACGTGCTCGCAGCGGAGTACAAGGCCGTGCCAGGCATCGCTGACACTCAGAACCTGACCTGTGCGGATACGCTGAATCGGCTTCTCGAGCCTCTCGACCTCAAATTCAAAATTGTGCCGCGCAACAAATCGGTCGAGCTTTATGACCAGGGCAAGGACGCGTTCAATGAGATCCGGAAGGTGAATCCAAAGAGCGAGTTTGGCGAGAAGTCCCTCTTTCAGTTGGCCATCAATTTTTATCAGCAGCGGGATTACGAGCGCATGAAAATCGTGCTCAAGGAATATTTGAAGATGTTCGATAATCCGTCTTACGCTAATTACTACGGAGCGTTCTTCTGGGTCGGCTGGGTGTTCGAGCACGAGCGGAATTTCCGCGAGGCGACCAAGAACTTCACCCGCGCCGCGTCCGAACGACTGGTCATTTATAAGCCGGACGCGGACGAAGAATCCAAAAGCCGAAAGCAGCTCAAACAGATGCTTTCATATGAAACGGCATTCTCCCTCGAAGAGGTCGTCAGCGGCGAATTCGAAGACAGGCGGCTCGATGAAGATTTCCTCGATTTCATCCGGGTGAATTCCAACGTGGACATCCGTCTCGATGAAAGCGCCAACGGGATTGAAGTGCCCATCAATCGCGAACCTTTTGAAAACGTCCAGGTATTTGATGTCCTGTGCGATGCTATCGAGCCGCTGGGGCTGAGCTTCCGCCCGGAAAACGTCTCACCCAAAATCGCGCAGAAAGCCTATTACCGCATGGCCTCGTCCTACAAGAAAGACGGCCGCATGGACGAGGCCCTCACCAGCATCAACGCTCTCTTCAATCGCTACCCAAACTCCCAGCGCAAGCGCGACGCATACAAGCTCAAGCTGGAAATCCACAAGGGACTCAAGGACTACAGAAGCGTCCTCGCCACCCTTGAAGAAATGAAGCTGGAGCTCGGCGATGACCTGGAGGCATACAAGGTTGATTACGAGCTGGCGTGGATCTATTTCGACCTTTGCCAATACAAACGGTCGGCCGAACACTTCAGACTGTCGATGGCCGGCACGGAAGATCTCGACGAGCGTTTCAAGATTCGCGAGGGATACGCCAAGGCCCTTTTCAAGGCCACCGAACTGAAAGATGCCCTGCACCAGTATCACATGCTGTCCATGGAAGAGCCGGTCAAACTCCGTGCATTCATCGATCGCATGATGGTCTGGTATCTGAAGCGGGCAACGGGCATGGAGTCCAGCACCAACCTGCCAAAAGAGGCCGGCGAATTAATGCGATGGTACGAAAGCCTGAATGAGAATGAAGTCCAGGCGGTGGACCAGAACACCGTCGCAAAGGTCACCTGGATCTATTTCGTATCAGCGATGGTCGACCTGACTTTCAAGGACACTCAGGCAGCCATCAAAAAATTCGAAGCCACCGGCAACTCTCCCGACGATTGGCTCGCAGGCGAAGCCAGCTACCAGCTCGCCCTCCTCTACATGAAGACCAAGCAGCTTAAGAAAGCAAAAGACACCCTTGAGTTTTTACTCTTCACCACAAGGTCCGCCGAATCCGAAGTAAAAGGCACTTATGCTCTCGGCCTCTGCCTTTCAAACCTTGGCGACGCGGAACGCGCCAAGCGCCGATACGAAGCGGTCGTTCAGCGCTTCCCCGATTCTTACTATGCCGACCGCGCAAGACAGAAGCTGGGCCTGAAGAAGGAGCCGGAGGAGGGAACGAAGGAAGAGGGGAAGAGGTGAATGGTGGAATGGTGGAAGATTGGAATGGTGGAAGATTGGAGTGGAGGAAGAGCGGAAGGGAAATTTAGAAGTTTGAAGGCCTGACGATTAGCAGGCTTTCTTACTCATTACTCATTACTCATTACGTGCCACGCCCATGTCAGCTTACTCCTCCGAAATCCAACTCAGCACTCGCGGCGATTCCGATATCCATGACATATCCGAATCGCTCCAGCGTATCGTCGGCGAGAGCGGCATCCGGACGGGGCAGGCCACCGCGATGGTCGTCGGCTCCACCGCGGCACTATCGACGCTTGAGTATGAACCCGGGCTGGTGAACCACGACATCGCGGCCGCACTCGAGAAGATTGCCCCGGAAAACGGCACCTACGAACACGAGAAGACGTGGAACGACGACAACGGCCACAGCCATGTCAGAGCCACACTGATCGGGCCGTCGCTGGCGATGCCGGTCGTGGATGGCCGCATCCCCTTCGGTACCTGGCAACAGGCCGTATTGATTGACTGTGATACCCGCGGGAGAAACCGGAAGATTGTCGTGACCGTTGTCGGGCAGCATTAGCCCGCCGGTCGCCGCTGTGGCTATCAGAGGCCAGTGCGCGGGAAGGAACATTACTTTGGCCTTCGGCAGAGATTCGGTTGCGGTAGAGGTCAGTTCGTAAGAGAAAGACTTCGGAGCCTGAGCCAGAAGTGATTTGCTTCCTCAGGGCTTTGTGAGAACGCCATCTACTTCCAGGAAAGGGGACCCATGACCATTCAAGAACAGCTCAGATGGGATCAGGTCAACGATGAAGCGTTGAGTATCTACAAGGCGATCGGGGTCGACTACCTCACCATCTATCCGCCACCGGAACTGCACAGTCGAAAAGAGCACACGGATTACTTCAAACAGACGCGCAAACTCGCCGAGTCGCACGGGCTCAAGCTGCATAATGTCGCTTACGGCGGGTGGGATGAGTTCACACTGGGGCTGCCAGATCGTGATGAAAAGATCGAAGAATGGTGTGACATCATCCGAAGCCTCGGCGAAGCCGGCATCCCAACTCTTGGCTACAATTTCAAACCGATTGGAAATTTTCGGACCAAGTCGGATATCGGACGCGGCGGCGTGAGCTACAGCACGTTCGTGTACGACGAATTGATGGCAGATCCTCCGGACGTGCCCCACAAGCACATCACCGAAGAAAAGCTCTGGGCTAACCTCCAGCACTTCCTCCACAAGGTCGTTCCCGTTGCCGAAGAGGCAGGGGTGCGGATGGCCCTGCATCCGGACGACCCTCCGATTCCCGAACCGATTGGCGGCGCGGCCAGGATCGTCTCGACCCTCGACCAGTATCAGCGCATCTTTGACGAGGCGCGAAGCGATTCCAATGCGATGCTTTTCTGCCAGGGCTGCGTTGCGGAAATGGGCGAGAATGTTCCCGGCGCCATTCGACGGGTCGGCTCGCAGAACAAAATCGTCTACGTCCATTTCAGAAATATCCGCGGCACGCCGAAAGATTTCCGGGAGGTCTTTCTGGACGAAGGGGACGTCGATATGCTGGAGGCCATGCGAACCTACAAAGAGATTGGATTTGAAGGCCCCTTCATGATGGACCACACGCCCTCATTCCCACAGCCGAGCGCAACCTTCGTCGGCCGCGCCTTCGCCGTTGGCTACATCCGGGCAACGATTCAGGCGGTTTACTGATGCCGCCAGGGATTCCTGTGTTTTCGCCACCTCACCTCTCAAACAAGGTCTTCCCAGCACTCTTAAGCGCGTCGCAGGCTTGTTTGGTCCGGTCGGCCATGCTGGCTTCGGCGAGCTTCAGGTAGGCGCGGGGGTCATACTTCTTCTTGTTGCCAACCTCGCCGTCGATTTTGAGGACTTCCTCGTAGCTCTTGAAAAAGTGATCCGCTACGGCGCGTGAAAACGCGTACTGCATGTCTGTATCCACGTTCATCTTTACCACGCCGTAATTGAGGGTTTCGTGAATCTCGTCAATGGATGATCCCGAGCCGCCGTGGAAGACGAGATCGAAGTGCGCATCCTCTCCGAACTCATCCTTCAGTCTTGCCTGGCCGTCCCTGAGGATGCCGGGCTCGAGCTTTACCACGCCGGGTTTGTAGTGGCCGTGAACGTTGCCAAAAGTGGCGGCGAACATGTAACGCGCGCCTTCGACTTC
>Ga0187827_10001788_pt1 | contig 30658 bp, 22 predicted proteins | sample ETNtaG_39_FD_167969 | JGI IMG/M metagenome (GOLD analysis project Ga0187827, IMG submission 167969) | Marine microbial and viral communities from oxygen minimum zone, Eastern Pacific Ocean - ETNP2014_SV_150_PacBio MetaG (Illumina Assembly) | ecosystem: Environmental > Aquatic > Marine > Hypoxic...
CCGCTGAGGAGGGGGAGTGAGCTCGATGCCAAGCCAGCCGGCCAGGCCCATGGCGGTCATGACCGACAGCAGGATGACGAAGACGGTGCCGATGGTGGCCGTGATCGAGCGTACGAGGAACAGGGTGACGGCGATGATGATGAGGTACATGGCCGGTACCATGGTACCCATGTCCAGCATGCTCATCTCGAAGAAGGCGTTGTTCATCATCACCATGCCGGTCAGATGCAGGTCGACGGCGTATTCGAACTCGATCCGGGTTGCCAGATCACGAGTGGCGGCAACGGCCTCCGGTGTCTCGTCCATCGATTTCTGGGGCATCTGGAAGGTGACATTGACGGCGGTGGTGTGTCCTTCGTGGGCGACGAGAAAATCGCGCAGGGCAGGTTCGCTCACCGCGACGCGGGAGACATCATCGAGCATGGGGGGCGTGAAGTGGGCGCCCCCTTCCACGAGATCGGCGACGATGAGGTCGTCGTCGGTGGCCGTCGTGTGCTGGTGATTGGTGATGGAGTCGACGCGGAGCACGTAGGGGAGCTGCCAGGCCTCCTCGGTCAGCAACTCGACAGCGTCGAGGATGGCAGGGTCAAAGACCCTGTCATCGCGCGGGGCAATGGTGAACAGGACGTTGTCGATCTTGGTGTAGGTGCGCTGGAGTTTCTCGAAGGCCAGCAGCTCCGGATTGTCGGCGGAGAAGAAGACGCGGTAGTCGTTGTTGAAGGCGAGATTGGCACCGCCGGAGCCGGCCAGACCGGCCAGGGCCAGGGAGCCGAGAATGACAAGCCAACGCCAGCGGAGCACCCACTGGCCGAAGGCGTCATTGTTGTCGTTGCTGTTTTCATGGTGTCTGTCGGACATGAGCAGGTTGCGCTCCTTCTTCGACTGATTTGGAACCGATCGGTCAACTAAGAGGCCAAAAGTAAGGGCCGTCAGGCCCCGTGACAGCATGAGGGTAGACATTCGGAACCGATCGGTCAAGAACAAATCAGCGAATGACAGAAAAAGTCAGAGTGCGGTCAGCGACAACCCTGGAGAAGGGAACTGCCATCCGGGCCGGCTCGTCAAAGGCGATCACCACCGGCTGCCCCTCGAAGTCGTCGTTGATGACCGCGTGGTCGCCGATAGTGGACAGACGTTCGAATACGTACGCGCGGGAGCCGCTGGCGCCGATCAGTCCGAGAGTCATGGCCTTCGGATGAAAACGGGGGTCGATCGATGCCGACTGCGAGAACCAGATCTCCCGTGACTCGGTGTAGCCGCTGACGATGTAGATATCACGGTCGTAGTTGCGGCTGTAGCCCGTCTCGGCGGACAGCACGGTCGTGTGCGGGAACAACTCGCGCCAGGCGTGCCAGGTTCCCTGGAACACAGGGTAGAGAGTCAACCGGTCGCCGGCGCGGTCGCCGCGGATGACGGACAGTCCCATCTGTGACCAGAAGCTGCGCGAGGTACGGTCGTACATGACCATGTTGTTGTTGAAGAGGCCGCCGGTATTGCCGAAGGTTTCGCCCCCTTCGAAAGCGATCCCCGATGCTGTGAGGGGACAGTAGGTCACGATCAGCTCCCGATCACCTACGGTGTGATTCACGATCTCGTGAAAGTTGAGGATCTGCACGGGGTAGGCACGGGCGTCGCCGTCGACCTCGACACCGACGACGATATCGGCGTCCCTGAGACCCGAATCCTCAGCTGGTTCGAACAGGGCCCAGCCGAAGCCGGCAAAGGGGTCGTCGAGGGGTGGGATCGCATCGATGGGGACGTCGGGCACGAAACCGGACTCGATGGGCTGGAAGGCGCTTTCGGCGTATTCACCCGAGCCGTCCTGCTGCCCCCAGACATCGGTGTTCGGCCAGAACGAACTCCAGGCAAACCAGTAGGCGCTGTAGGCGGGCAGCTGCTGCAGCTGCGCGCCGGCCAACGGCCCGTCGATGGCCAGACCGGTGAGAGTCCACACCGAGCCGGTCTCCTCATCGCGGAAGGTGGTGCGGTCGTTGCCGGATACGACGACGTCATCCCTGCTGGCGTTGCCGCCATCGCCTCCCGATTCCACCGGCGCGTCCACCGGTGCCAGCAGGCTCGCCGTGCCGCCGCCGGCGACAACCGGGTCATCACCATCGCCGCCACAGGCGGCAAGCAGCACAACGAAAAGGGGGACCGGGATGCGGCTCATATGCTGAAGCTGCGATCCCGCCCCCCCGGACTCCGTGAGATTTTCCCGTGGATGGCCTGCGGCTGTCGGTGCGGTTCAGCCTCCGGTGGCTGGCGCCGTGTCTTCCCCACGGCCTTGCAGCATGAGCGCCAGACCTTCGATGGTCAGCCAGACCTGCAGCACCAGGGCGATGCAGCCGATGACGAGGCTGGGGAGGTTGCCGCTGTCATAGAGGCTGCCCAGCGTGTGCGTCAGGGCCCACGAGGTGAACACGAGGATGATCAGCGACGGCAGCAGTGTGACCACGTAGTTGCGCCCTTGCTGCTTGAGCCAGTAGCTGACGACGATCAGGGCGAGGCCGGCCAGCAGCTGGTTCATGCTGCCAAACAGCGGCCACAGCAGCAGCGCCCCCTTGCCGCCGGCACCGTTGTAGAACGCCAGGCCCGCAGCCGTCACCACGGCGAGCAGTGTCGCCGGGTGTCGCCGTCCCAGAGCCTCGGTCCTGAGGTCAGCTGCCAGCTCGCTGATGACGTAGCGTTGCAGGCGCGTGGCCGTGTCGAGGGTAGTGCCGGCGAAAGAGGCGACGAAGACACCCATCAGTACGATGGCGATCTCCTGGGGCATACCCAGGGAAGAGATCATGTTGGCGGCACCGACGACGAAGGCGGCCACCTTCGACGCCAGGCCGCTGGAGGCCATCCAGGAGCCGTAGTGGGTGGCAAAAGCTGCCGAGCCGGTGAGTACCTCTCCGTCAGCCGTGGTGTAAGCCATGGCCAGCCCGCCGCCACAGGCGATGAGGACGATCGTCGCCAGAAAACCCTCCGTCAGCATCGAGCCATAGCCGACGAAACGTGCGTCCGGTTCCGTCTCCACCTGTTTGGAGGACGTACCGCTGGAAACCAGGCAGTGGAAGCCACTGATGGCGCCGCAGGCGATGGTGATGAAGAGGAAGGGCATCCACGGCGGTGCACCGTCGGGAGACAGGTTGAAGGCGGGAGCCACCATGGTCGGAGCGGCGACGAAGACGCCGAGCACGAGCAAGGCCATGGCCACCATCAACTGCCAGGCGTTGATGAAGTCACGGGGTTGCAGCAGTGTTGTCACGGACAGAGTCGAGGCGATGTAGGCGTAGACGAGGAGCAGGATCGTCCACACACCTGTGGCCGGAATACCGGCGATTTCCGGCATCGGCAGGGGCACATTGTAGCCGAGGGCGATGCTGCCGTACATGGCGGCGACGGCGACGGCGGTGACCTTCGTCAGGTTGACGTTGCCCTTCAGGATCACCCGCCCCATGACGATGGCGATGGGGATCTGCAGCCACACCGGCAACACCGCAGCAGGATACATGTGAAAGATGACGGCGATGACGAGGCCGAAGATGGCGATGACGATGAGCAGGGCGAGGAAGACGATGATGAAGAACATGATCTTCATACGTCGATTCATCACCATGCCGGTAATCTCCGCCATGGTGTGGCCCTTGTGCCGCAGTGAGATCACCAGGGCGCCGAAGTCGTGGACCGCGCCCATGAAGATGGAGCCGATGAAGATCCACAGCAGCGCTGGCACCCAACCCCAGATGATGCCGATGGCGGGGCCGACGATGGGGCCGGTCCCGGCGATGGAGGTGAAGTGGTGGCCGAAGATGACCTGCTTTTTCGTCGGCACGTAGTCGACGCCGTCAGCCAGTTCGTGGGACGGGGTCCGGTTGCCGGCGTCGAGGCCGAATACCTTCTGACTCAGATAGCGCCCGTACGTGTTGTAGGCGACGAGGTAGCCGATGAAGGCGACGACGACGATGAGGATACTTTCCATGGCTGCAATGATCTCCAAGGGAAACGCGGGGCACCGAGCCGACGACAGCGTCAACCGTCGCACGACAAGCTGGACAACGGCTGTAACATGGAAGCCCGGTGCGTATGCGGCAAGCACGGCAGCTTCAGGCGGTGGCCGGTTGCCTCCACAGTGACAGGCCGCAGCCAAAGACGTGCACGACGACCCCCGCAAAGACGCCGGCGGCGAAAAGGTCGACGCCAACCGTGGTAAACCCGATGATCTTTACGGCCAACCCCACGATGGCGGCGAGGACGGTGATGGCGAGAACGCGACGCTCAGCGCCCTGAGCGATCAGTCCGGCGGCGAAGAACACACCGAGACTGTGAATCGGCAGCAGCCAGCAAAACACGCGATACAGCGGGATCGACGGCTCGAAGTTGGCGCCCACGAGCAGCACCAGTACCGGCTCGCCGACGACGAGCAGGCCCGCCGATGTGGCGATGGTACCAGCCGCCAGAGCCGCAGCTACTCGCAACAGGATGCGGTGCGCCGCCGCATGACCAAGATCGCGGGCGGCGGCGACCAACGCCGGGATCGCGGCCGAGGCGACGACGTAGGGTAGAAAGAACAGGCCCTCGACCCACTTGAAGGCGAGACCGTAGCGGGTGAGTAGTCCTGGCTCACCGCCCATCCACTCCAGCAGCGACGGGTCGACGCGAAACAGCAGTTGGCTGCAGGAGAACAGCAGCATGAAGGGCCATAGCTGGCGGGCCAGATCACGCCAGATCGACAGCCAGCGTGCCGGCACGGTGAGCAGGCGCACGCCAAGAGCGCTGCTGCCAACGACGAGGGGCAACACATACCCCACCGTGGCCAGCGTGATGACGACAGCGAGGCGCGCGAGGGTGGGTTCGGGCTGCACGTAGAGCCACAGACCGCCGACGCCAACGGCAGCCGACAGCACACGAGCGGCGGCGGGCGCGGCGATGCGACCCCGACCGATACAGACAGCTCCCAGCAGTGTGGATGCGGCGCGGGCCAGGGCGCAGCCGCTGAAAACAGCCAGGGGCAGGCTGTAGAAGCCGGCTACGAGGCCTGTCACGGCGAGGATGGTCAGCAGGGACGAGGCGAACAGGCCGGGCAGCTTGGCGCGCAGAGCATCGAAGCGGGCCACCGACTCGCGATTCACCATGTGCTGGCCGCCCCAGTGCACACCTACCTCGAACCAACTGGCCAGGCTCAACGCGTAGAAATAGGGATCCAGCTGCAGCGCTTCGAACCAGCGCCCCATGAGGATGACCTCGATGGCCATGCCACCGTTGTAGATGGCCTGGCTGCCGACGAGGATCAGCGTGGATGTAGCGAGGCGACGGGACATCAGATCAGCGTGGCCGGGCGTCAGCCGCCGATCAGCTCGATCTGAAAGACCCAGGGCCAGAGCTTGCCGGTGACGAAGATGCGCTTCGTCGCCGGGTCGTAGGCAATGCCGTTGAGTACGTCGGTCTGCTGCCGTTCGCTGGAGGTGAGCAGGCCGCGAAGATCGACCCAGCCCACGACGAGACCATCCATCGGGTTGATGCGGGCGACGATGTCGGTGGTGAAGAGATTGGCCCAGATCTCACCCTCTATCCATTCCAACTCGTTGAGGCGCCGTACGGGCTGGTCCTTGTGCTGTACAACGACACGACCGGTTTCGGCGAAGGTTTCCGGGTCCCGGATGGTGAGGTCCGAGCTGCCGTCGCTCATCCACAGGCGCTCACCGTCGTGGGTCAGGCCCCATCCCGTCGTGTCCTGTGCGGCATAGGCGAACTGGCGGGTTCGCACCAGGCCTTCGTCGTCGTAGACGAAGCCCACCCTCGACTTCCAGGTCAGCTGGTAGATAAGACCGTCGAGGAGGGTGATGCCCTCACCGAAGAACCTCTCGTCGAGGGTGACCTGCTCCAGCACCTCGCCCGTTTCGATGGCGACCCGCCGAAGAGAGGACAGGAGATTCCGCGAGCCCAGTCGAGTACCACCGCCCGTGCCTTCCAGAAAATGACCGTCGGCGAAGACGAGGCCCTGAGTGTAGGCGTCGGTGTCATGAGGGAAGACGTTGACGATACGGTACGACCAGGTGGGCACTTCCCCGGGCGGCAGGGCAGGCTCGGCATCAGGTTCGCGGGTGCCATTGGCAGGGTCCGACCCGTTGCAGGCCAGGACCGCCAGCAACGTCCCGAGGATGAGGGCGTGTCGGCTCATGCTTTGAATGTAACGTCCTTTGGCCTTGTTTTCCCGCCTATGAAAGAAAGCATCGACTGGAGCCAGGTGGCCGGAGAGGTCACCGGCTACCTGCAGGACCTGATCCGCATCGATACGACGAACCCGCCAGGCAACGAGACGTTGGCGGCAGAGTACATCGCCGGCGTGCTCGAAAAGGAAGGATATACACCGACGCTGACCGAGTCGGCACCGGGACGAGGCAACGTGACCACCCGTCTGTCGGGTGGTACAGAGGATCCGCTGCTGCTGCTGGGGCACACGGATGTGGTGGCCGTTGATGTCGCTCACTGGACCCACCCGCCCTTTTCCGGCGATCTGGTGGACGGGTACGTCTGGGGGCGCGGCGCCCTCGACATGAAGAATATGGTCGCCGCCGAACTGATGGTCATGCTGCTGTTGAAACGACACGGGGTCCGGCCCCATCGGGACGTCATGTTCGCCGCCACGGCGGATGAAGAGGCGGGCAAAGGTGACCACGGTCCCGGCTGGCTGCTGGATCATCATCCCGAACAGATCGAGGCCCCCGTCATCCTCACCGAAGGCGGCGGCCACGACGTCGTCATCGGCGGGCAGCGCTTCATCACCTGCCAGGTGGGACAGAAGGGGATCTGCAGGATGAGGGTGACCGCCCGGGGACTTCCCGGTCACGGCTCGGTCCCTCACGGTGACAACGCGGTGCTCGCGCTGTGTACGGCTCTGGCGCCGTTGCGGACCATCGATCTGCCCCTGCACCCGTCGCCGACGATGCAGGCTTTTCTCGAGGGGGTCGCCACTGGCCAGCCACAGGCGCTTGCCGATGGTCTTCGCGCCGTTCTCGATCCGGCTCACAGCGACACCGCTCTGATGCGGCTGCCAATCGACGAGGACACACGAGCCCGGTGGCGTTCGCTGCTGCGCAACACGGCGTCGGTGACGATGCTGGAAGCTGGCCGATCGATCAACGTCATCCCTTCCGAGGCGACGGCGTGGATCGACGGTCGTCTGGCGCCGGGCGCCACGAAGGATAGTTTCCTCGCCGAACTTCGGACCGTCATGGGTGCCGATCTGGAATTCCAGGTCGATCAGTACAGTCCCCCTCTGGAGGCCGAGGCTGAAGGCGGGCTCTACGACACCATCGTTGATGTCATGTCACGGCACGACCCCGAAGCCCCGGTTGTGCCCAGCCTGTCCACGGGCGGTACCGACGCCAAGCATATTGTACCTCGCCGACCCGGGACTCAGGTCTACGGCTTCATGCCGTACCGCCAGCAGCCCGGGCTCGAAGAGATGCAACTGATTCACGGCCACGACGAGCGCACCTCGGTGGCCGAACTGCTGTCAGCCACACGCATACTGTTTGAAGTCGTTCTGCAGTACACCCATCATAGCGGGAAGTGACAATGAGCGAATGGTTCGAAGACGGCACGACGATGCTGTTCATCGGTGACAGCATCACCGACTGCGGGCGCCGCGGGGCAGAAGCCCCACTGGGCGCAGGTTACGTGCGGACTTTCACCGAACTGGTGACCTCGCGCTGGCCGGAGCGCGACGTTCGCTGGATCAACAAGGGCATTGGTGGCAACAAGGTCTCCGACCTGCGCGAGCGCTGGCGCGACGACGTGCTGTTTCACAAGCCGGACCGACTGTCCGTCAAGATCGGCATCAACGATCTGCATTCCTCTCTGCGTGGCGCCGAGGGTGGCGTCGACCCCGTTCTCTTCGAGAAGCTCTACGATGAGATTCTCGACATGACGCACGCGGAGCTGGGCTGCCCGGTGGTGCTCCTGTCGCCGTTCTACATCTCCAACGACACGTCGGGACAGACCTTCCGCAGCAGCGTGCTCGAGTTGCTGCCACAGTACATCGAGGCCGTGTCGCGCATGAGCGACAAGTACGACACGCTGATGGTGCCGCTGCACGATGTCTTCCAGGAGCAGCTCGCCCATCGCGAAGCGGACACGTTCTGCCCGGAACCGGTGCATCCGAATCACACCGGACATACGATCATCGCCGAGAACCTGCTGGAGGTGCTCACCGAAGCCGGGTGACAGTACTATGCCGACTCTGAGCGATGCGCAGGTCGCCACCTACCACCGGGACGGATCGGTGCTGAAGGAACGGACGTAGGAGCGTCTGAAGCCGCCCCGTGCGCGTCTGCGTAACACTCCTCGTCCTCTCTCTGTCCGCGGCAGCCGCCGCTGTCGAGGTGCAGGTGGATCGTTTCTTCGTCCCCGGCGATCCTAGCAATGCCACGACCCGTCGCCTCATCGACCTGATGAAGGAGAATCAGGACCTCGACATCGTCGAGTGGACGAGCCTGTCTCTTCCCGGCGCCTCGAGCAGGGCGCCCCTGATGATGTCCATTGCCGGTCGTACTGCACCCGACATCCTCGGCTCGTGGTTCCACATCATCCGCACCGATGTCGACCAGGGCTTTCTACATCCCCTGAACGAGTGGATCGGAGACGACGATAACGGCAACGGCCGTATCGATGACACCGAGGTCCGCTGGGAACCGTGGAAACAGGTTCCACCTTTGCTGCGTCAGGTGGCTACGACCGACGGCAGAATCTACGGGCTGCCCAATGCGAATCGCGTCTATGTGGGCGTCGTATTCCGCAAAGATCTGGTCCGCGCTGCCGGTCTCGATCCAAACCACCCCCCGGAGACCTGGGAGGAGTTCTACGACTGGAGTTTCGCCCTCACCGACCCGCACAAAGAGGTGGCAGGCGCGGTGATCGCACGGGGGCAGCGGGCGATTGTGCTGCTCTACCACGGCTTCATGTGGCTGCCGTGGATGCAGACCACAGGGGGCGACCCGATCATCCAGATCCGCACAAGCCCGACGACCGGCGCCGAGCACGTGTTCCCCATGCAGGAGACGGCCTTCGTCACCGCAGAGGGGGAGGATCTGGCGTCGGCGGCGCCCACATGGCGGTGCAATTTCGCTTCACCCGACGGTATACGTGCGGCCAGACTGTTCCACGATCTGATGTGGCGGAAGTGGATGCTGCATCCGGTCACGGGCGAACCCATCACCCTGACGTCTGACGAGATCACCCGTGGTTACGTCGATCTACAGGGCCGGCGGATCGCCATCAAGCCGGAGGAGGTGATCACCGGCGTCGCCCGCGCCGAGACGGCTCAGTTGGGAACAGGTATATGGGAACTGCTGGGCCGCGGCGAGGTCGCCATGGCCACCTGGTTCGTCCAGGACCTCAACAGCGTCGGCGCTTCGGCAGGTATCGACCCCGACCTGCTCGGCTGGTTCCCGTTTCCGGCGGCCCCCGGGCCGAAGGGCCGCCGTGTCGTCCAGTTCCAGCAGCACTATGTCGTGATGAGCGAAGGTGTGGGGCGGCGACCCAAAGCGGAGCGCGACGAAGTCTGGAAGGTCCTGCAGGCCGTGACCGACCAGAAGACCGCCGATGGCCTCGTCCGCCAACGGGTCCTCATCGGACTGGCGAACTTCGTCAACCCCCAGGATCTGCAGCGCCTCGGGTTCGACGACTATCTGCGCGACGTGCCGCAGTCGATCCGTCGCAACTACGCCGAGATCGAAGATGGCACCGTGGCGACCTTCACCGAACCCTTCATGGGGTTCTGGGGATCGACGAACAACAAGCTCGGCCGTGCCGTCATCAGCCAGATCATCGCCGACAGTGGCGAGAACTTCGACTATGAATCCGCCCTCAAGCAGGTCGAACGTGCCGCCAACAGCGGTCTCATGTTCGCCCACAGCGACGAGGAGCTGGCCCGCTGGCGCCCCTGGGCGAGAGGGTTATTCGTCCTGGTCATCGGGGCCATGGCAGGTCTCGTCGTGCTCCTGGTCCGCTCATGGACCGGCGGTGATCGTCGAGAGTCGCGCGCCGGATCGTTGCAGTTGACGCCGTGGTTGATCGCTGCCCCCGCTCTCATCCTCATCGGTCTGTGGAGTTACTACCCCCTGCTGAAGGGGATGGTGATGGCCTTCCAGGACTACAAGGTCGTCGGTGACCGCCCTTTCATCGGCCTCGACAACTTCATCTCGCTGGCCCTCGATCAGAGCTTCTGGATCAGTCTGTGGCGTACGGTGGAGTTCGTCTTCCTCAACGTCGCCCTCGGCTTCACGGCGCCGATTCTGCTGGCTCTGCTGCTGTCGGAGGTCCCTCGTGGCAAGGTCTTCTTCCGCACGCTCTTCTTCCTGCTGCAGCTGTTCGCCTGGCTGCCTCTGGTGGACTTCGAGTCGCAGACCTGGCTGCTCGATCCGAAGCTGGCCATGATCTGCTGTGTGATTCCCACCGTATGGGCGAGTATGGGCATGGCCAGCCTCATCTACCTGGCGGCTCTCAAGGGGGTACCCGACGAACTGTACGAGGCTGCCGAGGTCGACGGCGCCGGCATCTGGACCAAGCTGAGGCGGATCACTCTGCCGACACTGCTGCCCCTGATCATCATCAACTTCGTCGGGGTCTTCATCGCCACCTTTCAGAACATGGGGAACATCTTCCTCATGACCTTCGGTGGTCCCGGCGACGCCACCATGGTCCTGGCCCTGCGCATCTGGATCGAAGCATACAACAACCTGCGCTTTTCCATGGCTACGACGATGGCCTGGGTTCTGGGCTCGCTGTTGATCGGCTTCACCTACGTGCAGATCCAGTTTCTCAAGCGCGTCGAATTCCGCAAGGCGAACTGGGACTGATGCCAATCCTCCCCAGAGTTGGCGGCTCGTCCTGGCAGGTCCGCGGTGCTGTGTGGACCTGCTATGCCGTGCTCTGTGTTCTCGGCGTGACGATGGTGACCCCTTTCCTCGTCACCGTTTCCGCCTCGTTGTCGAATGACTTCGACTACGAGAAGTACCATCCCGTGCCGCGATACCTGTACTCCCGCACGGAGCGTTTCGGCAAAGGGCTCGTTCAGTACTTCAACACGTACACGAACTGGGCGCAGCAGATGCGGGCCCGGTTCGACGTCCCCGAGGACTGGCTGGGCTGGCGCCGGATCGGCCGCGACACCGACCGTATGGACGACCTGGCGGCTCGCTTCCTGCCCGACCCGATACCCGAGACGTGGCGTCGCCAGGCGGCGGACTACTCCGACTTCGTCGACGCCTATCCCCTCGAGGACATGGTCGGTCCCGTCGACAACTCGGATGCCGCGGGCTTCCTCGCCCGCCGCTACAGCGATCTGTGGACGGCACAGCATCCCGGCGAACCCGGTGGACCTCACGCTCTAGGGCTGCTGAGCCAGGCTTGGGACGTGCCGTACCGCAGTTTCTTCGCCCTTTCCTTCCAACGGGAGGTCCGTCTGCCACTGCACCAGCAGTCCTTCCATTTTCCACAGGATGAAAAGTTCACCGACTACCTGCGGGTCCTGGAAGCGCAACGGGCTCACGCCTTTTCCCAGGGCGTACGGGCGAAGTGGGAGACTTTTCTTGGAGACCAGGCAGGATGGGCGAGTGACGGGCCGGTGCCGTTTCCCGTGGTCACTGCCAGCCCACCTGCACGACGTGAACTGTGGCAACGTTTCAAGCGCGAGCAGGCACCGGCAGCTCCCGTGGTGCCCTTCGCCATGCGCGTCGTCTGGCGAGATTATCTGCAGGGAGAAGAGGTGCGTGCCCGGCTGGGGTTGCAGGGGAGTGAGCGTTTCAACGCGGGGATCTACAACCGTCTTGCGCGAACCAGCTATGCGAGTCTCCGGGACACTCCCTTTCCGCTGACGGGAGACGAACCCGCAGGCATTGCCGACCTGTGGCGGCGTTTTGTGGAAAGCCGCTTCCCCCTGCGGCTGACGTCAATCGTCGTAACGCCGGAGCTGACCGGTCGCTATCACGATCTGCTGCGGGGTCGATTCCGCAATCTGGAGTACGCGAACCGAATCCTCGGTACGATGGCAACGGCGTGGAGCGATTTTGAGCTGACGCCTCTGGCCCCCCGGCGCGCGATGGCCGATGATCCGCAACTGGCGATCTGGTACGACTTCGTCAAAGGGCTGGATGCCAACCGGAGAGTCCTGACTTCGTCGGAGCATCGATACCAGGGATTCCTTCTGCAGCGTTACGGTTCGCTGAGACAGATCAACGAGGTCTACGGATGGAGTCTGTCACGTCTCGAGGAGGCCTTTCCACCTTTCGATGTCGCCTACGCCGTGACCTTCGCCCAGAACGAGACCGGTTTCGTTCTGGGACCCCTCGTGCGCAACTACTCGCTCATCATCGAGTACCTGCTCCATCGCGGCCGGGCCCTGCCCGTCACCCTCCTGCTGGTGGTCCTGGCCGTACTGTCGACATTGACGATCAATCCCATGGCCGCCTATGCCCTGTCCCGTTTCCACCTGCGCGGTACCGAGAAGGTGATTCTCTATATCCTGGCGCCCATGGCCTTTCCCGCCATGGTCAGCGCCATCCCCGCGTACCTGCTGATGCGGGATCTGGGCATGCTCAACACCTTTCTCGCCCTCATCCTGCCGGGCGCCGCCAACGGCATGGCGATCTTCATCCTCAAGGGGTTCTTCGACAGCCTGCCGAAAGAACTCTACGAGGCGGCGACGATCGACGGGGCTCCCGAATGGCAGATCTTCCTGCGGGTGACGATGCCGATGATGAAGCCGATCCTGGCGATCAACAGTCTCAACGCCTTCCTCTTCGCCTACACCAGCTGGGAATGGGCTCTCATCGTCTGTCAGGACCAGAGTATGTGGACCCTCTCTGTCTGGCTCTATCAGGCGAACATCTGGTGGGCGGCCAAGCCGTGGATCGTCATGGCCGGGTTTGTCGTCGCCTCGATTCCCACCCTGCTGGTGTTCCTGTTCTGCCAGAAGATCATCCTGCGGGGTATCATCATTCCTTCGATGAAGTAGGGCGATCAGCTCTTGATCTCAAAGATCGCCTCGATTTCAACAGCAACTCCCGTCGGCAGCTGGGCAAACCCGATGGCCGAGCGCGCATGATGACCGTCGTCGCCCTCGAAGATCTTGTGCAGCAGATCCGAGGCGCCGTTGATGACGAGGTGCTGCTCGATGAAATCGAGAGTCGAGTTCACGCACCCGAGCAGCTTGACGACACGCAGCCCGTCCAGGGAGCCGACCTCCTGATGTACGGACTTGAGGATGTTCTCAGCGACCTCCTTCGCCGCCTCGTAGCCCTGCTCCACCGTCACATCCTGGCCGAGCTTGCCCTTCTGGGTGGAGGTGTGACCCGAGGTGATGATGACGTTGCCCGTGCGGGCCGCCATGTTCAGGTAGGCCTTCTCGGCATCGTCGGGAAATTTGAGGCCCAACTCCAGAGCCTTTGCTTCAGCGCCCATCGATCTGTCTCCATGTCGGGTTGAGAGTTGATGGCTGACCAACAGACAAGGTCCGAACCCGGGGCCGTGCAGGCAACCGAGTCATTCTTGCCGCCCTGTGAAGGCGATCCTACCTTGCAGCCACAACTTCCAAACCGGGCCCGAGGAGCGATTACTTCGACATGAGTGCGGCACACGACTACTACGACAAGACAACAGCGTTGCTGGCCAGAGTTCGAGAGACACAGATGAAGGCGGTGGCAGAAGCCGCGCAGATCTGCACGAACAGCATTTCGCAGGGCGGCCTCGTCTTCCTCTTCGGTGCCGGCCATTCCCGAATGATGTGTGAGGAGATGACACCGCGTCAGGGTGGCTTCGTGGGTTTTTTCGCTCTCGTGGAACTGGCCGTGTCGACCCATGCTTCGATCGTCGGCACCAACAGCCTGCGCGGACCGCTGCATCTGGAGAAGTACGACGGCTATGCGGAGCAGATCCTGAAGTCATTCAAGTTCGGTCCGCATGATGCGATGCTGCTGATCTCCACCAGCGGCATCAGGCCTCTCATCGTCGAGATGGCCATGGGGGCGAAGGAGCGGGGCATGCCCGTCATCGCCATGACAGCTCGCGAACACGGGGAGAATTCACCTCCCGGTCACTCCTCCGGCAAGAAGCTGATCGACCTGGCAGACGTCATCCTGGACAACCATGCCCCACGCGGAGACTGTGTCATGGAGCTGGAGGGACTCGACTGGCGCACCGGACCGGTGTCGACCCTCACCGGGGCTATGCTCATCAACATGCTTCGCTGTGAGGTCGCCGAACGGTTGCTGGCCATGGGAATCAAGCCGGAAGTTCTGCCCAGTCATCAGATTCTCGGAGACGCCAGCGCTGACGAGCAGCTCGAACGGTTCTACGAAGGCTACCGCAAGAGCCTCGCTCATCTCTATGCCTGAGAGCCTGCTCGCCGGTCGGGTCCTGCTGATCACGGGCTCCACCGGAATCGCCGCGGCGACGGCGGTCAAGGCGGTGGCCGATGGCGCCAGGGTTTTCGTCTGTTCCCGAACCGAGAGTCACTGCGCCGCCCTGGTAGAGGAGCTGGGCGCGGATGCCGCCGGCTACAGAGTGGCAGACCTGGTGGAGGATGATGCGGCGGCAGCGGTGGTCGAGGACTGCCGCGTTCGCTTCGGCCGGATCGATGCTCTGTTCAACGTGGCCGGGATCAGCGGCAGGCGGTTCGGTGACGGACCCCTGCATGAGTGCACTCCGGAGGGCTGGGACACGACCATGGCGGTCAACGTCCGCACCCAGTACCTGATGAGCCGGGCGGCGCTGCCCGTCATGCTGCAGCAGGCGCCGGGTGGTGACGGGATGCGGGGATCGGTGCTCAACATGGCAAGCGTACTGGCCTTTTCACCGGAGGCCACTCACTTCGCCTCCCATGCGTACGCCGCGAGCAAGGGGGCCATCGTCGGCATGACGAGAGCCATGGCAGCGTACTATGCTCCCGAGAAGATCCGTGTGAACGCCATCGCACCGGCCCTCGTACGCACGCCCATGAGCGAGCGAGCTCAACTAAATGATGAAATCATGGACTACATGAAGGGCAAGCAGCCCCTGGTGGAAGGTATGCAGGAGGCTGACGAGGTCGCCGACGCCGCGGTCTTCCTGATGAGCCCCCGTTCCCGCAGCATGACGGGTGACGTGATGACCGTGGACGCGGGTTGGTGCGTGAGTGAAGGGCACTCGCCGGAGAGATAGGCACATATGGATTATGTGGTAGGACTCGATGGCGGCGGCACCCGCCTGAAGACCGGCGCGGTTACCCGAGGGGGGCGGATCCTCGCCCCCGGACTTCTGCCGACGGGATTCAACATGGCGCCGGCAAAAATGCTGGCAGCCTTCAAGTCAGAGATCCGTCGTATCACCCGGGAGGTCGGCGCCAAGCCTCTGGGTGTCGGCATGGGCTTTCCCGGTGCGGTTCATCCCGACAAGGGGGTCGTCTTCCTGCCAGGCAAGATCAAGGGTATGGAGGGGTATCCCATCGTGGCGAAACTCAAAAAGGCCACCGGTCTTCCCGTGGTCGCCGACAACGACGGGCGGCTGTCCATCTATGCTGAGTCCTACTTTGGTCTGGCGCGCGAGCACAAGTGGGCTGTGACGATGACCATCGGAACAGGCGTCGGGTCAGGCGTGCTCCTCGACGGACACATTCTGCGCGATCCCCATCTGCAGTTCGGCACACAGATGAGCCACATCGTGCTCGACGGTTCCGGCGGGCGCCTGTGTATCACCGGCGCCCGGGGAACGGCGGAGATGAACTGCTCGGCGACATCGCTGGCCATGAACGTGCGCGACGGGCTGCAGCGCGGAATTCCCTCGGCACTCAGCGAGGAGTATTTCGCGGACCCGGCTTCGGTGGATTTCGAAGCGGTGATCAAAGCGGTGGCACGCAAGGACAGGCTGGCGTGTGACGAGCTCGAGCACTGGCGGACCAACCTGGGGTGGCTGCTGGTCAGTGCCGTACATGTGTACGCCCCGCAGATCATCATTCTGAGCGGCGGGGCGACGAACGCGGCCAAGCACTTTCTGAAACCCTTGTCCGAGCAGGTCAACTCCCACTTGTTCCGCTACCCGGTGGGCGAACCCGTTCCCATCGTACTGTCGAGGCTGCGCAATCATCAAGGCGTGCTCGGGGCGGCGGCCATCGCCTGGGAGCGGGTACAGTCAGAGGAGACGGGACAGGCGTCATGAGAGATCGACCACTGCGTACGACGGTCATCGGCTCGTACCCCTTTCCCGGCTGGCTGGAGTTCGCTGCTGAGAATCTTGAGCGCTTCGGCCCCGACGATGTCGCCGAGCTGCAGGACGACGCGGTGGTGGCCGCGATTCACGATCAGATGACAGCCGGCCTCGACGTCATCACCGATGGCGAACAGACCCGGGTCGACTTCAACCTGTCCTTCTACGGCTTCATCGACGGGATCGACCTGGAGGGAGCGCCGCCGCGCCAGTTCGGGCCGCCGGCGCACGACCAGCGGGGCCGCCACGCGATCACAGGGGAACTGGGCGCGACAGGTGGGCTGGGCGCCGTGGAAGAGTTCCAGAGACTGCAACGGCTGGCGGCCGCAGGTCCCACTCTCAAAGCCAGCGTGCCCGGGCCGTACACGCTGAGCGGTCGCCTGCTGCCCAACGACCAGTATCCGGATCGCTGGGCCGTGACCGAAGCCCTGCTGCCGCTGGTGCGAGAGGAGTTGGAGAAGCTGGTCGCCGCGGGCTGTACGGAACTGACCGTCGACGAGCCCTCCATGAGCTGCTACGCCCATCGCGAGGACCCGAGCCGCTTCGTCGACATCTTCAATCGCACTGTCGAATCCGTCGCCGGCAGGTGCCACCTGTCGACGCATCTGTGCTTCGGCAACTTCAAGGGCCACGCCGTCGGTCTGCGCCACTACGCACCGATGTTCCCCGCCTTCATGGCGATGAAGGTGGACGAGATCCATGTGGAGATGGCCAGCCGTGAGTTTGCCGAACTCGAGGTGATCGCCGAGATCACGCGCTCGAAGGACGCTGCCGTGGGCATCGTCGACGTGAAGTCCTACTACATCGAAAGCGTGGCGGACATCGTGGAGCGAGTGCAGGCCTGCCTGCAGCACGCTCCGGCCGACAGGCTCTCCTTTGCTCCGGACTGTGGCCTGAGTCAGACAGCGCGGTGGGCGGCCAAGCGCAAGCTGGCCCACATGGTGGAAGGCGTACACGCGGTTAGGGACAAGCTCTCGTGATTCGACCGGTCCAGCAGCACGAGGCGCTGCTGGACGACATCGAGGCTGCAGGACGCGAGACGGATCCAGACGTCGCACAAGTCTGGTGGCTCGGCCAGAGTGGCTTTCTGATGAGCTGGTGCGGCCATCGCCTGCTCTTCGATCCGTACCTGTCCGACTCCCTCACCCGCAAGTACGCCGATACCGACAAGCCGCACGTGCGTATGACGGAGCTGGCGGTGTTGCCGGGGATGTTGCGCGACATCGAAGTGACCACTTCGACGCACAATCATACCGACCATCTTGACGCTGAGACCCTGTTGCCTCTGCGGGATGCGTGCCCTGGTCTGCAGCTTGTGCTGCCCGAAGCGAACCGTGCTTTCGCCGTGGACCGACTGGGCTGCGCGGCCGACTGGCCGACCGGTATCGATGCCGGGGAGAGTGCCAGCGTGGGACCTTTCGAGATCATCGGGGTTCCGGCAGCACACGAAGAGCTGGACGTCGACGCGAACGGCCGGCATCTGTACCTCGGATATGTCGTTCGTGCGGGTGACTGGGTGATCTACCACAGCGGCGACACGCTGCGTTACGACGGCATGGTGGAGCGCCTGAAGGAGGCGGGGCCGATCGATATCGGACTGTTGCCGATCAACGGGCGCAGGCCCGAACGGCGGGTCGCGGGAAACCTGTCAGGGGAAGAGGCGGCAGCCCTGGCTCACGAAGCGGGCATGGGGACGGTCATTCCGTGCCACTACGAGATGTTCGAATTCAACACGGCCGATCCGGGCGAGTTCGTACGGGCCTGTCGACGCCTGGGCCAGGATCACCGGGTGCTGCAGTGCGGCGAGGGGGCGCGGTTTCTGCACCCCGGTGGGCAGGCCTGACTACAGCGGGTACAGGTTGACGCTACAGCGAGAGAACGAGTCTCAGGCCAGCCTCGACCTTCGAGAGTGTTTCTTTGGAGAGCCGGCTGACGCGCTCAGTCAGGAACCGACGATCCAGCGTCAAGAGCTGGGAGACGTTGACCACCGAGTCCCGTGAGAGTTTGCTGATCCGTTTGGACAGGGGGACATTGCCCGGCGCGGCGCCAAGACCGACGTTGGACGTGAGAGCAGCGACCACGACAGAGGAGATGTGACTGCGGTTGAAGGCGTCGGACTGGACGACGAGAACGGGTCGCCGAAAACCGGGCTCGGACCCGCGTGGCTCCTCGAGATCCGCCCACCAAATCTCACCCCGCTTCACTACCAGCTCTCGCGAGCGAGGCTCGCCCGCTGCATGCGATCCAGCATCGGGTCCAGCGCGGATTGATCCTGCTCGCCGTAGACCTCGTCGAGTGCGTCCGTTACCAGTGAATCCCCGTGGCACTCAAGGAAGAGCACCATGGCTTGCTGATACAGCATACTCCGGGAGACACCCAGTCGTGAGGCAGCCAGTTCTGCAGCGTTGTACAATTCATCCGGTACGGATATGGCGGTCTTCATATCCGGAGTATAACCGCGGTTATACTCGGTGGCAAGCCTAATACACCTGCCAGATCGTGCGGAAACGCCCACGCAACGGATCCTGCAGCCGCTCCATATGAGCTCCCATGCGATCTCCCAGGTCGCGACGCACGGCATCATATGCCGGGTCGCCGTAGACGTTGGTCAGCTGGCAGGGATCCCGTACGAGATCATACAGCTCGCCCTGGTCTCCTGAGCTGAAGGTCAGCTGATGCGTGCGGGTGCGCACCATACGTTGCTGGGCGACGGTGAAGTGGCGGTCGAAGACACAATAGACATCGTCGCGGTCCCAGTTCGTGGCTCGGCCCAGGGTGGCGTCGAGGAAGGAATGGCCGTCCAGCTCACCCGGCACGTCAGCGCCAGCGGCGTCGAGCACGGTACACATCAGCTCCTGCAGGTAGACGAGATCGTCATTCACCGTGCCGGGGTTCTCGCAGTCGGGGTGGTAGACGACGAGGGGGATGCGGTAGATCTCGTCGTACATGAACTCGCCCTTCTCGATCAGCTTGTGCGCGCCCATGCAGTCGCCGTGATCGGCGACGTAGACGACGATGGTGTCGTCGGCGAGACCCCGCTGTTCCAGGTGATCGAGGACGACACCGACGCAGTCGTCTATCAGAGTACTGTGACCATAGTACCGGGCGGCAATCTTCTGGAAGCCCTCCCAGCCATAGTCTCCCAGCCCCCATAGCCGTTCCACCAGCTGTTGTCTGTAGGGTTTGTTCTCGAAGGTCTCGCAGTAGCTGGGATGCTCGGGGATGGATGCCGGATCGTACATGGAGAAATACGGCTCCGGCACCAGACAGGGGGTGTGGGGTCCCCAGTAATTGGCCCACAGGAAGAACGGTTCGTCAGCACCGGACAGTTCGTCGATGATGCGGTTCGTTTCGTGGCTGACGAAGTACTCGATGGTCGACTCCAGCGGACCTTCGTGCAGGGCGAACATCTCCTGACGTTGGGTGCCGGGATTGGTGCCGACGAAGCGCTGCGATACCTGTGGCAGACCGAGGCCCTGCTCCTGTAGATAGTCGGCGTACGGATTGCCGGTGCGCGGCGCGGCGCCAAACTGCAGCCCGGGCAGCAGATCTGAACCGGGGAAGGCGTAGCCCATGAAGTCCTGGCCGGTGAAGCCCATCTGGCTGGGTCCGCGCTCCTCGTCGACGTGCCACTTGCCGGCGTAACCACAGCGGTACCCCGCTGGCGCCAGGTAGTCTGGGATCGTGCGCACGCCATCCCTGATACACAGACCGTTGGCGGTCACGCCGTGCTTGTGGGGATACAGCCCGGTGAGGAAGGAGGCGCGCGCTGGAGAACAGATCGCCGTCGGCGTGAAGGCACCGTCGAAGCGCACACCCCGCCGGGCCAGACCATCGATGCGGGGTGTGCGGCAGATGTCGTTGAGACCGTAGGCGCTCACGGTATCGAGGCGCTGCTGGTCGGACATCAGCACCAGGATGTTGTGTTTACCGGAAGGCACGTCGATCAGCGATCGTCGCGACGCAGGTCGAGCCAGTCGCGCTCTTCGTTCGACAACTTCAGGTTGAAGACCTCGGCGTTCGCCCTGACTTCCTCCGGCGTACGAGCCCCGACGAGAGCATAGACGTCCAGGCCGGGGTACTGCAGCACCCAGGCAAGGGCCACCAACGGCACGGCGACGCCTTTCTCCGCAGCCAGTTCGGTCACGCGGTCGAGGCGCTTCCAGTTGTCCTCGTGCCAGTACGAAGCGACGCTGGAGCCATCCATGTCCTCACGGATCGACTCGGCGTTGTCACGTGTCAGCACGCCGGAGAAGAAGCCGCGTGCCAGGCTCGACCAGGTGAACAACGGCATGTTCTGCGCCGCGTACCACTCCCGGTCCGCCGCCTTCGACGGTCCCGAGACACTGAGGCAACCTTCCCAGGGTACTTCCTTCTCATCGGCGAGGCTGAAGTTCGGACTGGAGGCGACGAAGCCCTGCAGCCCCTTGGCGGCGGCATACTCGTTGGCCTCACCGATGCGGGCGGTAGTCCAGTTGGAGCCGCCGAAGGCGCGGATCTGGCCGGCGTCGAGCTGCTCGTTCAAGGCTTCGACGATAGGGCCGACGGGTACATTCTCGTCGTCACGATGCAGGCAATGCAGATCGTGGTACGGGGCACGCTGTCGGGCGAGAGAGTCGGCGAGGTCGGCAGCGATATCGTACGGCGTCACCCGGCGGCGATCTCCATTGTGGTGACAACTCTTGCCGAGGACGAAGGCCTCCTCGCGTACGCCGCGTGCTTCCATCCATTGGCCGAGGACGCGCTCGCAGGTGCCGCCACCGTAGAGTGCAGCTGTATCGAAGGTGGTGATACCCGCCGCCCACACGGCGTCGAGAAGGTCAAAGTCCTGTTCTACATGATCTTCGTGCAGCATGATCGTGCCCTGCACGATGCGTGACACCTTCTTGTCGGTCCACGAGGGCTGACCGTATTCCATCTGTGTTCAGTCTCCTATTCCATCGGGTAGGTGAGGCCCCACTGGGCCCGAATCGAGTCCAACAGCTCCATCAGAGCGAGGGTTTCGTCGAGAGGCATTACGTCGCTCTCTCTGAGGTCGGCGCGAAGGCAGCGCCCGACCTCGGCTGCTTCATAGTTGTAGCCGTTGCCCTGCAGAGGCAACTCGATGCGCTCTTCATCACCGCCACGCTTCACCGTGATGGCATCACACTTGAAGAAGGGGCTGTGGAAGGTGATCGAGCCGTCCGTACCGAAGATACGCGCTTCGACGGCGGTGCCCGTGCGCACTGCGCAGGAAAGTACCGCGATTTCACCCCCCGGATACTTGAGCAGCATGGCGGACTGTTCGTCGACTCCGGTCTCACCGATCTGCGTCGTCGACACGACTTCGGAGGGCTTCGGCCCGAGGACCATACTGGCGAAGGAGCTGACATAGATCCCCACATCGAGCAAGGCGCCGCCACCGAGGGACGGGTTGAACAGTCGTCCTTCCGGATTGACGCCGGCGCGGAAGCCGAAGTCGGCCTGCACCATGCGAACGTCGCCGATGGCGCCCTCATTGATCAACTTACGAGCCCTGACCACGGCGGGGACGTACCGCGTCCACATGGCTTCCATGAGGAACACGTCCCGCTGTCGGGCCACGTCGATCACCACCTTGGCCTCGCCGGCATTGATGGTGAAGGGCTTCTCACACAATACCGCCTTGCCGTGCTCCAGCAGCAGGATGCTGTTGTCCTTGTGGTAGGGATGCGGCGTCGACACGTAGACGGCGTCGATGGCGTCGTCGGATGCCAGGTCCTGATAGGTCGCGTGACGACGGGGAATGCCGAATTCGTCGCCGAAGGCGTCGGCGGTCGCGGCGCTGCGGGAGCCGACAGCGGCGAGGGTGGCGTCGGCGGTGTCGGCCAGACCGCGGGCGAATTGATGGGCGATGTTGCCGGTGCCGAGGATGCCCCAACGTATGGGCTCTGTCACTTACGTGCTCCTTGTTGGCGTGCTGTGATGCTGCTTTGGTCTTGTCGCATCGATCTGTGCTGTGGCCGTCCGTGCGAGGGCTCCGCGGCGCCGACGCTGCGGCCGGGCGTCGTGCCGACGGGGTCGACTGAACGCCACATCCAATGGAGGCCGTCGATGAAGCCCATTGGGGCTGCGACCGGCCCTTGCGACCGGAGCCTGCGTTGCGCTCCCTCAACGGGTCCCACTGACCCGCTTCGGTCGCGCGCCTTGTCTCCGGCCGCAATGCCTCGGTCTCGCCTGCCAAGCGGCTTCATCGACGGCCTCCTGCTCAGTCGATGGCGACATCCTGTCGCCACCCCTGCGGGGCCTGATCCGTCGTCCGACTGGCCTACGCTAAGGCGCCGCTACGCCCTCGCCCGGACGGCCATGCTCGGTCTGTGGCAACGTCACGGAATCGTTGATGGCTAGCCTTGATCCTGTCAGCCTTCGAGTGCTAGGCGTTTGCCTGGGCGAACTCCCTTGCGTTTTCGAACATTCTGAGCCAGGGACTGAACTCCCTCCCGTCCCAATCCGCTGGGCGCCAGCTCAGCTGCACGTTGCGGAACACTCGTTCCGGATGGGGCATCATGATCGTCACGCGGCCGTCCGATGCGGTCAGTGCGGTCAGCCCCTCTGGCGAGCCGTTCGGATTGTCGGGGTACTCAGTCGCGACACCGCCGCGATTGTCCACGTACCGGGCGGCGATCCGGCCGGACTGCTGCAGCTTCGCCAGGTCTCCATCCTTGCCAAACTCCGCCCGGCCTTCGCCGTGAGCGACAGGCACCGGGATTCTCGCGCCCGCCATGCCGCGCAGCAGCACGGAGTCACTCTCCATGATCTCTACGGTGGACAGTCTGGCCTCGAATTGCTCCGACTGATTGCGCAGAAACTTCGGCCAGTGATCGGCCCCGGGGATAACGTCGCCCAAAAGGCTCATCATCTGGCAGCCGTTGCAGACGCCGAGGGAGAAGGTGTCCTCCCGCTCGAAGAACGTAGCGAACATGGCGCGCAGGTCGTCGTGGAACAGAATCGTGTTGGCCCAACCGGCGCCGGCGCCGAGGACATCGCCGTAGCTGAAGCCGCCGCAGGCAGCGAGTCCGGCGAAGTCGGCCAGATCCACACGGTGGGCGAGCAGGTCAGTCATGGTCACGTCCACCGACTCACAGCCGGCGGCGTCGAAGGCAGCGGCCATCTCGACCTGACCGTTGATGCCCTGCTCCCGCAGGATGGCGACGCGAGGTCGTTCAGACCCTGAGGGGCTGGTCCTGCCGAAGTCGAAGGGGACGTGGAAGCTCAACCCCGGGTCGGCGCGATCCGTGATGGCTTCGTATTCCTGGCGGGCGCTCGCCGGATCGTCGCGGCGTTCCTGCATGCGGAAGGTGAGTTCTGACCAGGCGGACTCCAGTACGCCCAGCTCTTCGCTGAACCGCTCAACGCCGGCCTGTGTCACCACCAATCGGTCATCGTCCGTCGGTCCGCCTACATCCAGCAGGCAGTTGCCGATTCCGTTTTCGTCGAAGACGGTTCGCACTTTCGCCATATCGCTGTCTCGCACCTGCAACAAGGCGCCGATCTCTTCGTTGTACAGGACCGCCGTGGCATCGGTGTCTGCAGGCAGGTCGAGGTGCACACCCCGGCGTCCGGCAAAACCCATCTCGGCGGCGGTGACGAGCAGACCACCATCGGAGCGGTCGTGGTAGGCCAGCAGCAGGTCGCTGGCGATCAGCGACTGTACCGCGGCGAAGAGCCCGCGCACATCGGCGGCGGCCACGTCGGGCACATCGTCGCCGATCGTCTCGAACACCTGGGCCAGCGTCGATCCGCCGAGGCGGTTCCGGCCTTGACCCAGATCGACGAGGAGCAGACGCGTGTCCTCCCCCGGTTTCAGGTCGGGCGTGGCCGTACGCCGTACGTCGGTGACGCCGGCAAAGGCGGAGATCACAAGGCTCAAGGGGGCGACGACGGCCTGATCTCTGCCGTTGCTGTCCTGCCACACTGTGCGCATGGACAGGCTGTCCTTGCCGACGGGAATCGACACACCCAGGGCCGGGCAGAAGTCGAGGCCGAGATCACGCACCGTGTCGAACAAAGCTGCATCCTCGCCCTCTTCGCCGCAGGCGCACATCCAGTTGGCCGACAGCTTGATCCTCTCGATGGGACCGATATCGGTGGCGGCCAGATTGGTGATCGCTTCAGCCACTGCAAGACGTCCCGAGGCCGGTCCGTCGACGACGGCCACCGGTGTACGTTCACCCATGGCCATGACGGATCCGGTATGGGCGCCGAAGCCGGTGATGGTGACAGCACAGTCGGCAACCGGCACCTGCCACGGGCCGACCATCTGATCGCGGGCGATGCAGCCGCCCACGGTTCGATCGGCGATGGTGATGAGGAATGTCTTGTCGGCTACGGCGGGGAAGCGGAGCACCCGTCGCGCCGCCTCAGCGAGATCGATGTCGGCAACGCCAGCACCACCCGACGTCTGCCGTCGTGTCACGTCACGCAGCATACGTGGCGGCTTGCCGAGGATGACCTCGAGAGGAAGCTGGTCGATGGGAAGGTCTTCGAAGTGGGAGTCGGTGAGGGTCAGCCTGCCGTCCCCGGTGACGGTGCCGATTTCGGCGAAGAGGCAGCGCTCACGTGCCGCCAGGTCGCGGAACCGCGGCAGAGCCTCGGCACCGACGACGAGAACGTAGCGTTCCTGGGCCTCGCAGCTCCAGATCTCCATGGGGCTCATGCCCGGCTCGTCGTTGTGGATCGCACGCAGATCGAAGACGGCGCCGGCATCTTCGACCAGTTCGGGACAGGCATTCGACAGGCCGCCGGCGCCGACATCGTGGATCGACTTGATCGGGTTGGCTGCACCCAGACCGTAGCAGCGGTCGATAAGCTCCTGGCAGCGCCGTTCCATCTCCGGGTTGTCGCGCTGGACGGAGGCGAAGTCGAGATCCTGCGTGTTGCTGCCCGAATCCATGGAGGAGGCGTAGCCGCCGCCGAGACCGATGAGCATGGCCGGGCCGCCGATCTGAATGACCGTGTCGCCGGTGGCCGGTTCTTTCTTCGTCACCTGGTCAGCGTCGATGAGGCCGCAACCACCGGCGACCATGATCGGCTTGTGGTAGCCGCGATGGCGGCCGTCGACGACCTGCTCAAAGGTGCGGAATACACCCAGGACGTTGGGGCGGCCGAATTCATTGCCAAAACCGGCGCCACCCAGTGGCCCCTCGGTCATGATCTGCAATGGGGGCGCCAGACGGGCGGGGGCTTCGGCGATGTGGGATTCCCAAGGCTGTTCCCAGCCCGGGATCCGCAGGTGGGAGACATAGAAGGCGCAGAGGCCGGCCTGTGAACGCGATCCGGTTCCCGTGGCGCCCTCGTCGCGGATCTCTCCGCCTACTCCCGTGGACGCTCCAGGGTAGGGGGAGATGGCGGTGGGGTGGTTGTGGGTCTCGACCTTGCAGACGATATGAGTCTGCCCTTCGGCCGATCCATACGTGAAGCCAGCGTCCGCGGCAGGGCGGAATACGGCCGCCGCGAACCCTTCGATGACGCCGGCATTGTCGCTGTACGCTTTGATCGTGTGTTCCGGATGACAGGCGTGAGTGTTGCGGATCATGTCGAACAACGAGCGGTCCTGCTCGACGCCGTCGACGATCCACGAGGCATTGAATATCTTGTGGCGGCAGTGCTCCGAATTGACGTTGGCGAACATGACCAGTTCGACATCCGAGGGATCCCGTCCGAGGCGGCTGTAGGTGTCGGCCAGGTAGTCGAGTTCCTCGTCGGACAGGGCCAGGCCCCAGTTGCGGTTGGCTTCGGCCAGGGCGGGGCGACCGTCTGCCATCAGGGTGACGGTCTGCAGAGGCCGAGGGGAGATGTGCTCGAACAGGGGCGCCGGGTCGTCGATGACGGCTTCCGTCATGCGGTCGTGGACGAGAGGGTGCAGTCTGGGCAGGACGTCGTCTCGGCAACCTTCAAAGGTGTAGCGGATGGCACGTTCGACGCGTACCACCGAGGTGAGCCCGCAGTTGTGCAGAATGTCGGTGGCTTTTGAGGACCAGGGAGAGATCGTGCCGGGGCGGGGCGCAACCAGCAGGGACGCCCCGTCGGTCTCGCCCGGGTCGGCGGAATCCATGCCCAGACCAAGGATCTTGCCAAGGCGCGGTGTCGTCCCCGCGTCCGGAACGCCATCCAGGTCTGCTATATAGATGTAGTGGGCGGTGAGCGATCGCAGGGAGGGGATGGCGAGACGACATCGATCCAGCAGGGCGGCCCGGCGGAAGGCCGACAGGGCTTCGGGACCGTCGAAAGACAGCAATGGCATCCGTGCTCTCGGCTGGGCAAAGCACCAGCGGTGGTGGGTGGACCCTAGAACGTACGCCCCATCCGGCACCCGCTCAAGGTGGTCATTTCCCTGCTTTGCGGACGCCACGACAGAAGCTATCTTCTATCGCCATCTACAGTTACCGGGTTCAGGCCATATGCGTCCAACCGATTGGAACAGCGCCAACTACAGTTACCGGGTTCAGGCCATATGCGTCCAACCGATTGGAACAGCGCCAACAGCGACTACATCGACGCTCTCTACGAGCAGTACGTCGCCGATCCTACTCCCAGCTCGATCCTCTGGGCAACAGTCCGACGACCCACCCCCTGCTCGAGTTGTCCGAGTTCGGCCTGACGGATGAGGATCTAGAGAAAGGCGTCGGTTTCGGCACTTTCCGCTACAAGACCGACGGGTCTCTCGTTGCCCTGCTCGACGTGCTGCGCCAGACCTACTGTGGCACCCTCGGCCTGGACACCATGTCGACGGCCGACAAGGAACAGGAGGCCTGGCTCGAGGAGAAGGTGGAGCCCATCCTCGGCCGGCTGACCTACAGCGCCGAGGAACGGCGGCGCATCCTGTTCCAGCTGGTCGAGGCCGAAGAGTTCGAACAGTTTCTGCACACGCGCTACATCGGGCAGAAGCGGTTCAGCATCGAAGGGGGCGAGTCGCTGCTGCCGCTGCTCGATGCCCTCGTCGAGACGGGCAGCGGCCTGGGCGTGGAAGAGATGGTCGTGGGTATGGCCCACCGGGGCCGCCTCAACGTGCTGGGGCATATCCTGCACAAACCATATGAGATCATGCTCGCCGACTTCGAAGGAGCGTCACGGGAAGAAGGCGCCGAAGACGAGGGCGACGTCAAGTATCATCAGGGATACTCCTACGACTTCGTTACACGGCAGGGGCGCAAGATGCACCTGTCTCTCAGTCCCAATCCAAGCCATCTAGAGCTGGTGAATCCGATCATCGAGGGGATGGTGCTGGCCAAGCAGGATTACCTGCACGACAAGGAGCGGGGTCGCGTCGTGCCGGTGCAGATTCACGGCGATGCCGCTTTCACCGGTCAAGGTACCGTGGCCGAAACGCTCAATCTGTCTCAGCTCGACGGCTACTGGAACGGCGGCACGATCCACATCATCATCGACAATCAGCTGGGTTACACGGCCGTGCCGCAGGAGTCACGCTTCACCCAGTACCCCACCGACATCGCCCGGCAGATTCAGGCCCCCGTATTCCATGTCAACGCCGACGATCCGGAGCAGGTGGTACATGCGGCACGACTGGCCATCGGATTTCGACAGAGGTTCAAGCGCGACGTTCTCATCGATCTGAAGTGCTATCGGCGGTACGGTCACAACGAGGCGGATGATCCGACGCTGACACAGCCGCTGATGTACTCCACGATCAATGATCACCCAACGGTGGCCACGCTCTACAGCCAGACGCTCGTCGAGGCCGGTGTCGTGACGCAGGGCGAGGCCGATGAGATGCGCGGTGATGTGCGTGATGTCCTCAACCGCTGCCAGGAGAAGGCCAGACGGCTGAAGGTCAAGCCGAGGACGAACACCTTCGGCGGTGTCTGGCAGGGCATCACCTGGGCCGGTCAGGAATGGGACGCCGACACCGGTGTCAGCGACCGCATTCTCAAGCGTCTCGGCGGACTGATCACCCAGGCGCCGGAGGGATTTCACCTGCATCGAACCGTGGAACGACTGAACAAGGCGCGCCGCGAGATGGCCAATGGGGAGCGCCCCGTCGATTGGGGTTGTGCCGAGATGCTCGCCTATGGCAGTCTGTTGCTGGAACGGATCCCCGTGCGGCTCGCAGGCCAGGACGCCCAGCGCGGTACATTTGCCCACCGACACAGTGTGTGGCACGATGTGGAGACCGGTGAGAAACACAGCCCGCTGACACATCTGGCACGCGATCAGGGCGAGTTCGTCGTGCTCAACACGATGCTGTCGGAGCTGGCGGTACTGGGCTTCGAGTACGGCATCACTTCCACGGACCCGCGTCGTCTGGTCATGTGGGAGGCGCAATTCGGCGATTTTGCCAACGGCGCCCAGCTGGTCATCGACCAGTACATCGCCAGCGCCGAGGCCAAGTGGCACCGTATGTGCGGCATCGTCATGCTGCTGCCTCACGGTCAGGAGGGCATGGGCCCCGAGCACTCGAGCGCCCGCCTGGAGCGCTACCTGCAGCTGTGCGCCAAGAACAACATGCAGGTCGTCTATCCGACGACACCGTCACAGATCTTCCATGTGCTCCGGCGGCAGATGCACCGCAACTTCCGTAAACCGCTGATCGTGATGACGCCGAAGAGCCTGCTGCGCCACAAGCGCTGCGTGTCCGATATCGCCGAGTTTGCCGAGGGCGGCTTCCGCAACGTCATCGATGCTGAGGCGGCCGACGCCGATGCCGTCCGTCGCGTCATCCTGTGCAGCGGCAAGGTTTACTACGACCTGCTCGCCGGACTCGAGGAGAAGGCTCTCGAGGAAGTCGCTCTCGTGCGCATGGAACAGCTGTACCCCTTTCCCGAGACCGAGCTGCTGGGAGCCATCAGCCGCTACCGCAACGCCGAGGAGTACCTCTGGGTGCAGGAGGAGGCGCTGAACATGGGCGCCTGGTACTTCGTACAACCGTTGCTCGACGACCTGCTGCCGCCCGAGACCGATCTGCGCTACGTCGGCCGCGACGAGGCGGCGAGCCCGGCCGTCGGTGATGCGATGCAGCACCAGAACGAACAACAGGAGATCGTCGCGCAGGCTCTTGATGTGGCCTCTGATAAGCAGCTGAGGCTGGAAGACGCAAAATCCCGAGTCGCCGGAATCGACGGCGGCCACGGCAGCTAACCCGACAGGATTCCCCATGCCAGTGGATGTGGATATCCCCGAACTCGGGGAATCGGTGAGCGAGGTGACCGTCCTCGAATGGCTCCGTGCCGACGGGGATTACGTGGACAAGGACGAGCCCATATGCACCCTGGAGACGGACAAGGCCAACGTCGACCTGCCGGCCCCGTCCGCCGGACTCCTGCGGCAGTTGAAGAAAGTCGATGATACACTGTCGGTGGGTGATGTGCTGGCGCAGATCGAGGAAGGCGCGGCTCCCGCTGGCGACGGCAACGGGGCCACTGTCCAGGACGCGCCAGCGGTAGAGGTCGCAGCCGAGGAGGCTGAGCCGGCAGCCGTCGAGGACAGCGCCGATGTCACGGACCTGTCTTCTCTGAGCCCGGCGGTCCGCCGTCTCGTGGAAGAGAACGGCCTCGATCCGTCGCAGATCGAAGGCACGGGCCGTGGCGGCCGCCTTATCAAGCAGGACGTGCTGGCAGTGCTCAAAGAGCAGGAACGCGATGCCCGTGATCAGGCCACGGCGTCGCCGGCAACCGAACCGGCCCCGGCAGTGGCCAGGAGCGCGCCGGCACCCGCAGCACCCATTGAACCGGCACCGCCACCGGCACCAGTAGAAGCGCCTGCCCCCAAGCCGAAGCCGGCGCCCGCACCGGTGGCCGCCGCACCAGCTCCCACCGCGGATGGGACCCGCCGCGAGCCCATGTCCCGCATCCGCAAGCGGATCGCCCAGCGCCTGACCGACGCTCAGCGCACGGCGGCGATGCTGACCACCTTCAACGAGGTCGACCTGTCTCAGGTGATGGCCCTGCGCAAGCGTCACAAGGAACGTTTCCAGGAAAAGCACGGCGTCTCTCTCGGCCTGATGTCGTTCTTCTCGCGGGCGACGATCATCGCCCTGCAGGACATTCCCGCCGTCAACGCCAGTGTCGAAGACGAGGACATCGTCTATCACGACTACGTTAATCTCGGCATTGCCGTGTCCTCGGAACGCGGCCTGATGGTGCCGATCGTGCGCCACGCCCACGACCTGTCGATGGCGGGGATCGAGGGGGAGATAAAACGACTCGCCCTCGCTGCCAGGGACAACAAGCTCACCCTCGACGAGCTGTCGGGGGGCACCTTCACCATCACCAACGGCGGGGTCTTCGGCTCGATGATGTCGACGCCGATCCTGACACCACCGCAGACGGGGATCCTAGGAGCCCGTCTCAGTAATGCTTGATCGAGTCGGTGGTATGGGCGTTGGTGTTGTTGTTTTGACGTTGAGGGTGAGTGTGAGACTTCGTCTTTGGTGCACGAGTGTGACCGTGACGATGTT
>Ga0187827_10001795_pt1 | contig 30533 bp, 23 predicted proteins | sample ETNtaG_39_FD_167969 | JGI IMG/M metagenome (GOLD analysis project Ga0187827, IMG submission 167969) | Marine microbial and viral communities from oxygen minimum zone, Eastern Pacific Ocean - ETNP2014_SV_150_PacBio MetaG (Illumina Assembly) | ecosystem: Environmental > Aquatic > Marine > Hypoxic...
ATGGCAGCTGATCCCAGGCTTAATAGGTTTCCTGCTCCATCCTCCACCAGCATGTTCGTCAATTGCCAGATCCCCGATTCTGCAAACTGTGGAAATGTAGCCGTCGCCGAATGCTGGCCATCCTGTACCGTCCCAGATGTAAGAACAAAATTGCTGGCGTTTATCTTAACCGTCTGACTTCCCGAAGGGCTGGTGAAAACCAATCCGCTCACGTATCCAGTGGTATGTGCCACGCCCGATATATCGTCAGTAGCCGTATAAATCACCTGAATTGTCCGTGCTTCCTCTGATACATCCACAACCTGCGGATTAACCGAAACCCCGGTCACTACAGGAGGAGTCGTGTCGTTTGGAGTTGGCGTCGCCGTAGGAGTAGGTGTTGGTACCGATACGGTTCGGAACCGGTAGTCCCATCCCAATCCATTCTCATAATTGATCATAAGTTGCCCTACCATGTCGCTATCGGCATTATCTCCATAAAGGCTTAGCTGGTAGAACTGTCCGTCGTCTGATGCAGGGAGTGATGCGATATAGGCTGTCTCAGATGTCACTTGATTAACAACGGTGTTTATTCTTTGGTGTGGGCTCTCCTGATATAAGTAAATACTCAGGCGATATTGAGTCGCCTCTGGCAGGGGATCCCACTCGATCTTTACTTCTTCCCCTTGGTAGATATCCTTAGGATCGTCTGTTCCCCCGAGTGTACTCTTGTTGTCTGCTGGGCTGGTCAGGTGTAGGTTGCGTTTCACCGTGAGATCCCGTTCAACAGTTACTCCACCTTCTTCAATGTAAATCGGTGATATCCACCCATAAAAATCATTTGGGAAAGGATAACCATTCCCGTCGTTGTCAAGAGATACCTGTATTCCGTATTTTCCTGCTTCAAAATATCCCAGAATATAGGCACCTGTGCCGTTGTCATAGGCGAGCCCGAGATTTATACCGGTTTCACGTGTCGCATTGGTGTTTTCTTCCCTTGTCCAGAATGAAGGTGTTTTATCTGTGTAGTCAGTAAGAGGATTACCGTTATACAACACCGTTCCTCTAATGTTTCCTAATGATGTGCTAGGTGTTGGAGTTGGAGTGATGGTCGGTGTTGGTGCCGGTGTATTGGTTGGAGCCGGTGCAGGCGTGGGAGTCCGCGTAGGTGTGGGTGTGAGAGTAGGTGTCGGAATCGGTGTCGGTGTAGGTGTGTAGGTAGGAGTTGGTGTAGGAGTTACGAGTGAAGGTGCAGCGAAGAATCCTGTCACACCTTCATCACCAATCCACCAGTTCAAGGTGAGATTTCCACTGTCATCGATATTGATTGGGTCAATCAATCCGTATCTATTCCCCTGTTTGAATGGCAATAGTCCCGAATAGCAAGAAGACCCTCTTGTACCAAACATAATCGCATGGAAATCCTGGTACTGAATTGAGGCATTGTTGTATGTCTGGTTAGGTATGCTGCTGTAATCGGTGATTTCTATCCCTGTGTACCCCTGGTAATCATCTTCACACAATGATGGTGCAGTCTTTACATTACCGAAATAGAGTGGTGGATTTGGATATCCCGATGACTCACCGTAGAAATAACCTCTTTGTCCGGACAACGATGCAATGGAGTAAAACTGGGTAAAATCTCCTATCTGGAAATCATTATTCGGAGATGCGGTGATAGTGCCCCACCTCAGTCCTGACGAATAACCTATGGACCCGACTGGTGTAGGCGTAAGAGTTGGAGTAGGGGTCGGTATGGGGCTAGGTGTAGGTGTTGGAGTCAGAGTACGTGTAGGGGTAGGAGTAATCGTAGGAGTCCTGGTTGGCGTCCTTGTTCCAGTAGGAGTTGGAGTTGGAGTAAACGTGGGAGTTGGAGACGGTGTCGAGGTTGGTACCAAAGTAGCAGTAGGAGAGGGAGTAGGGGTAGCAGTTGCTATCGCTGCTACTGCCATAGTACCCGCACTTATCTCGATTGAGTAACTTCCTGTGCCAATGCCCGAAGCAGAACCTACTTGTATTGTGTACTGGCCACTCTGTTGAAGAATCCAGTTGGAGATGATGGCGCTGGTAGAACCTCCTACCCCACCTGAATGAGTCTCTAAGTTACCGCTCAAATTAATTAAGTCAAAGTAAGCATCGATGTCACTGTTACCGGAAGGACTGACAGATATTGTCACCCCCACTCCGGCTGTTCCATTGAAATACCACTTATCGGAGTCGCCCTCGTAATCAATTACACCTTTTGCAGGCTCATTGTTATCTAACCTACCGCCACCGACATCCTTGGAACGATCAGGCGTCGGGGTGGGGGTAACTGTTGGTGTTGGAGTTGGGGTGAAGGCAGCCAGCACACTGAATTTTCCACTTACTGCCTCCCTGTTATAAGGATTTCCTTCTACAGTAGACAGTAACCTGAACTCATATTCGCCAGTTTGTTTCGGGGCCGTGATATCTACAGAACCGGCACCCTCTGAACCTATCTTCCGATAGCCCTTGAAGGTGGTATCAGGGTCTTTCGGCTTGAACATTCCTATCCAACCGTCTTTCTTACCAGACATACCAGCGTAGGCAACGGTTATCGCATCGCCTACTCGGAATGTTTCTCCACTTACCTTTAATGCGGGTCCAGAAGCTACTGGTTCCTTAGTTGGAACCGGCGTCGCAGTCGGTAATGGAACAGGCGTTGGGGTCGGTATAGATGTAGGTGTTGGCGTAGGAACAGGAACCGGAACTAGCCTGGTAGGAACTGCTGTCGGTTTAGGTTTGGGGGTCACTATCGCTGTTGGAATAGCAATGGCAGTGGGGGTGTCAGGCACCACCGTGGCAATCGCAGTAACAGTAGCCGTGGAAGTGACAGTAGCCATGGAAGTGACAACAGGTATCTCTGTTGCAGTTGGTTGAACTACCACAGTGGGCACAGACTCGGACATAGCCTGGTCATATCCCATGCCTACAGCAAATATAGAAAACCCAGGGGTTTCTGCTGAAAACCTCTCATAGAACTGGTTTTCCGAACCAACCGCCGACCCTAAGCGTAAAGTTTCAAGCTCTATCCATTCGTCCTTGTGCCTGAAGAGTGCCACATCATCCAGGGATACGGATTGGTCATCCAGCCATTGTTTCATAACGTGGAATTCGATGACGGCTGGCAACGATCGCCTATCATTTAGTCCGTCAATACTTATGTCCACCGTGCGTACAAATAATATATTCGGCGGCGGTACTGGAGCCGCATTTACCGCGATTGCTTCAACAGATACGGTTGAATCAGCAGGAATCTCACCGAGGAAATCCAATCTGGAAACCTGAAGAAGGTCTGCAACTTCAGCTATAGGGATTATGGCCTGAAAGCCACCACCGGCTTTCGGCTCGATAGTAATACTTTCTAAGCCCTTTCCTGGGACTACAGGTGGCACTACTATCGGCGGAGCCAGGCTTTCCGCTACAGCTTCACTCTGTATTCCCAAAATACCTCTTGCCTGCTCTAGTACTCTTGATGAATTTATAGTGAAGAAAATGATGGCGGCTATAAGACTCATTATTGCTATAGCCCTTGCCCAGATGGAAGGTTTGAGTATCACCTCGACAGCACCGCCCAATCCCTGCTGTTCCTGCTGCGGAGGAGTGCTTATACGCTCTATCTCATTGAGGTTGTTCACCTGCTCAAGAGACACCTGGTGACGCTGTTGGTCTATTTCCGCACGCTCCTGGAGCGTGAGTCCCCAGCTGATGGAATAGTCCTGTATCCGTAGCCCGAAGGCTCCAAGGGTTCCAGTTATCTCACGCTGTATGGATTCCCCGATCTCCCTCAACAAAGGCCTGTTGCCTCTCAACTCTTCAAACGTATGCTGGTTCAGGTCGAGTCCGAGAACCTTTGCGTGAAGGTCGTCTCTTATCTCAGATGCAATGTCATAACGGTTGAGAACGTCTTTACCTCTGAGCAGCAGCAGAGTGTTCTCTGCCAGCTCTTCCTCTACCTCTAACCACAGGTTGATACGGGCAGGTATGACCTGGTTATCACTTGTTAGGACGGGCAATCCAAAAGCAAAGCTCCTGTGTCCGGTGGCTGCGGTGTCGTCATCACCCAGCCAGAAGACGATGTTGAAGCGGGTCTTCGTTGCCTTGAAGACCTCAATGTTGGGGCCTAGACCCACCAGTGACATCAGGGACTCGCCAAAGCTCCGAGTAGGCTTTCTCTGCTCAGAGAAGACATCTTCTATCTCACCGTTCTTTCTAACTATTACGACTTCATCAGCCCCGGCCTGAACATTGCGGGTGAATCCTTGCCTGTCGTCTTTACCTATCTCACCGACTACGGTGTATCGCCCCTGTCTTCTCCAGTCACGCCCGGTGGGCTCAGGCTCATCGGGTTCCGCCATTACCTGCTGCCCCATTGGAGCAGCCCCTCTCGCACCCCTTGCTGGAGCCTCTGAGAGTGCCCCCAGTGCAGACGCAACTTCCTGGGCATTCTGGTACCTGTTCTCCGGGTCCTTCTCCATGCATTTCCTGACTATTGCTGTCAGGTTTGAGGGGACATGGACAGATGAAGGGAAGTCCGGTGTTGGGTCGTTAAGGTGCATCTGGGGAAGCTGCATAGCAGTGCCCTGGTAAGGCGGATGCCCTGCCAACATTTCATACAGCATCACCCCTGCGGAATAGATGTCTGACCTTATGTCAGGGGATTCATCGCCCCGGCACTGTTCTGGTGACATGTAGAGCGGAGTGCCAACCGCACTGACGGAAGATAGATCGGTTGCCCTTGCTATACCAAAGTCAGTTATCTTTGGAGAGCCGTCAGAGGCAAGAAGGATATTGTGAGGTTTTATGTCCCTGTGGACAAAACGCATCGAATGTGCGTAGGCGAGACCATCACAAATTTGTATGGTTATCTCCACGGCCCTGGCGGTGGGCATTGCACCGCCTCTCTGAAGCTCCTTGTCCAGGCTGTTAGGGACGTACTCCATGATGATCGATGCGTAATCCCCATCAATCTTGAAGTCATATACTGTGGCAATATTCTGGTGCGACAACCCTGCAGCCAATTGCGCTTCGGACATGAGGCCATCAACATATTCTGGCTGTGAGGACACGAGCTGGTTCATGACCTTGACAGCAACTGTCCGGTCAAGGAGCGTGTCGTGGCCAAGGTAGACGGTTGCCTGTCCGCCTGCCCCTATGCGTTCCCTCAACTCGTAACGGTCAATACGTTCCAGCATTGAGCGCTAGTTTAACGGTTTACCGCGTTATAGAGGAGGTAGGTCTTAGGTATTGCTACTAAACAAGCGGCAATACCAGCGACGGATTAACGAATGAACCGATAAATTTTCTCGTCGAAGGAAAGTATGAATATCTCTCCAGAAGGAGATTGGGCAAACGACGATATGCTCAGAGATGAATCCACAATCTGCATTTGCTCGGTGATCTGGGCACCATCATGCCTTAGGGCCCATATTTTGCCATTGCAATAATCTCCGTATACATAGGCCCCTGACAGCTCTGGCAGCCTTGAACCTCGATAAACATACCCACCAGTTACCGAGCACCCTCCACCACGGTCGTACGCAGCGACTGGAGATTCTAGTCCGGACCGGTCGCATGATCCGTCTGCACCGGGGTAGCAATGAAATCCCTCCATCACGTTCCAACCGTAGTTGCCCCCACGTGTTACCAAGTTGATTTCCTCAAACCCTTTCTGGCCAACGTCTCCAACCCATAGGTCTCCCGTGACAGAATCGAAGCTAAATCGCCACGGGTTGCGTAACCCATAGGCCCATATTTCACTCTTTGAATTGGAAGAGTTTGTAAAAGGATTGTCAGAAGGGATGGAGTATGTTCCTGATGAGTCCAAGGTGCCAACGTCGATGCGAAGAATTGAACCCAACAGCGTTGTAAGGTTTTGTCCGTTGCCTGCAGGATCTCCTCTACTACCTCCGTCTCCCAGACTGATATACAAGAAGCCTTTTGGGCCAAAGCGAATTTGTCCTCCATTGTGATTGGAATGAGGCTGAGCCACCTCAAGAATCACTCGCTCACTGCTTGGGTCAGCGCTGTTAAGATTATCCGAGTTGACGGAGAACCGAGAGATGATCGAGCGCCTCGGGCCGGCGGCAGAGTAATAGAGGTAGAAGTGGCCGTTGCTCAAAAAATTTGGGGATAAGGCCATCCCTAGAAGACCTTCCTCGTTACCTTTGTTGCTCACCTTGTTTCGAATGTCAAGGAACTCCCGAGGTTGTGGGTCTCTTGCAGTATAGTCAAATACCTCGATCCTGCCTGACTGCAAAACCAGGAAGGCCCGCTCGGTATCATCGTTTGAGAACACCAGGTCTACCATTCTTTTAGAAGAGACGTTAGGAAACACTCTCTGGACATTCATCGACTGTAGAGGCGCAGATGGTACCGATGTGGAGGTTGGGGCGGACGATACCCGAGCAGCATTTATTATAGGGCCTTGAGTAAGTGGAGTTGTGAACGTTGGTTTTCGAATGGGAACAGAGGTATAGGTAGCTCTTGCGCCAGTCGCTGAGGAAGAAAAAGCTTGTTTAATGAGCGCTTCTTTCTCGGGTCCTGGCTTTGTATATTCCTTTGCAAATGAAGGCTTATCACTAGTCTTTGTCACTACCTTGGGGCCGGAGTTGGCGATATATGATGTTTGAGTACCGTCGGCGCAACCTGTAGATAGCGGCACAAACGAAACCGATAAAATAATTAACACCTTGAATATGTTACTCAGTTGACGCTACCTTTCTGTCCATTCTTCTAATAGGCGATATTTTCCATTTATGCTATGCCCTCTCTCAGCTCGTAACGGCCAATACGTTATAGCGTGTTATCGGGTCAGTCTGAGGCTTGATTATTGATTGGAATTATTCGTAGTTGTTCATAACAGGTCAACAAAGATCGCTGAGGTGTGGGGCTTAGGAATCGCTATTTAACAAGCGGCTTTACTAGTGACTTAAATGCCCGAGGGACAGTCAGTTCATATAGAATCACGTGATGAATAATTCTAAACCTTTAGTTTTAGGTTCTGAGAATCATGGAAAAAATAAAAGTTATTTTGGACACCGATCCTGGAAATGACGATCTTATAGCCATTATTATGGCATTGAAATCGGATTTAATCGACGTTCGTGCGCTGACGATCGTGGGAGGCAATACATCTCTTGAAAACACCACTAATAACGCCCTAAGTTTATTGACTTATATGGGTCGGGTTGACGTCCCGGTTTATGTAGGGAATCCGAGTGCATTGAACGAGGTATCAACCTCCGCTGAAGAATTTGACGAATTCATATCTCACAGAATCGAAATTCACGGTGCGACCGGTCTGCACGTTGAACTACCGGAAGCTTTTATAAAGCCGAAAGCAATGCATGCCGTAGATTTTATTATCAGAGAGGCTGAATCTAATAAAGGAGAAATCATTCTTGTCCCTGTAGGCCCGCTAACAAATATAGCCAAAGCGATCAAGAAAGAACCAAAGTTAAAAGAATGGGTGCGGTCCATTCATATTATGGGTGGAGCAATGGAAGTTCCTGGTAATGTTACCGACTATGCAGAATTTAACATTTATTGTGATCCAGAGGCTGCAAACGATGTTTTCTCATCCGGTGTAGAGATTAAATTGTGTGGGTTGGATATCACAAGAGTAACTTCTGTCGGAAAGGAAGAAACCAACTGGCTTCTGGGCAACTCTCCAGAAGAGAAATTAATAAGACAACTTCTCGTTGCTGTGTTTGAAAAGGATCCGAAAAGAAAATCATTTAGTTTGCATGACCCTGTGGCCGTCTTATCTGTGTTGCATCCAGAATTATTTGAATGGAAGATGTTCAGTGTTTCAGTTGCATCAAGTGGACCCGAATTTGGAAGAACCATTGGTAGTGCCGGTGAAGACGGATTAGTTGCAGTTGGTGTCAATATCAATGAGCTGGAAGCAAAGGCAAGGATAGCCGAGATTTTGGCGACTTAATCAATTTTTCAATTCTTGATGGATTGAGTAAATAGGCTCCTCCATCGTATTGGTATTGTCTATCGACCTCAATTTAGAACCCGTCAGCAAGTGAATTGATTTGGTTTGCCCTACCCGCTACAGCCATTAGTTCAGGGAACCTGTCATACCTTGTCCTCGGGCACCGGCCGTGTGGCTATTAGTAAAGTAGTTACAGCTGTTAGTAGCGCTGACTGCAATGTAAACGATTTCTAAAGATCGTTGAGGGGTATGACTTAGATATAGGTATTTAACAGCCGGAGATAGCAGTGACAGATTATTGGGAGAAAATATCTCTCAAAAAATTCATCTATTCATAATGAAGAACTAAACCGTCATCACTCACGGTCCACAAGTCGAAATCGTCAGAGATTGCAGTTGCATTAAAGCTTTCACAAGAACCGGGGTATGCCTAAAAACAGATAAATCGTTATCATGTCTTTATGAATGAAGAACCTCGCAAGCCTGAGCCGAGAGATTACGGGTTAATTGATGAAGATTATGGCGTTGTATTGCGTTGGCTATCATTCGAAACGCGATGGAATCGATTTATGAATCCTCCTGCTTATAAATCTGGTGAATCCAAGTTGTTGGACCGTCAGAACCAGGAGCGCACTCTTTTCAATGGAGCAACTGGTTTGCCTGGTATTGTTCACTATGGCATACCTATTGCAGTGACAATTTCCCTTTACGCAGCGTACCTATGGTTTCTGCTTGATCAGGGAAAGGCAACCAAATTGTCGATAGCTTTTGGGTTTGGGGGGGCCCTCTTACTCGGACTGGGGGTAGCCTTCGTTGCCATGGACGCGATAAAAATGGCGCTCAATGTATTAATGCAGACGTATCTACGATACATAGTATGCAATTTGCGCGTAATTAAAGGACATCGCCACTATCATTCTGCTCTCGGCAGTTATAATGAGGAAATTTGGAAAGCGAACCATCCAACGGTAGTTGGTGTTAGATTTCGTAGAGAAGAATGTCTTATTTGTGGTGAAACATCTTCTACATAAACAACACCTTACGAACTATTGCGAAGGGAGGTGGGCTTCAGTTTCCATGACCACAATTTGGTCAAAGAAATATGGAGACGACGCGCAATAGAAAGGGATCCACTTCGGCAGATCGCCCCTTACCCTGCTTCGTTTCAGGCATAAAAAAGGATTGCTCGATATTTTTTAATATGCTTTCTATCCAACTCCACAACCGAAGGTTGCAAGTTCGATCATTGCCGCCCTATTAAATTTCCCGACTAAATCGGCCATGTTAGGACCTCATTAATTAGATGCCTGTAACTTTACCGCGACGCGAAAATATTCTATCGACCCGATAGCGGACTTTATTCTTGGTACTAATTTCACACTTCTTAGAACTATGGAGACTTTAGGCATATTAGATGTTGGAATTGCGAATCCAAAATAAGTTGAAAAGAATTCATTTATTCTTGGTCAGCTAAAAAGTATAGATTTTGTCGATCATGGTGCTTAACAATTAAACTGATTTTTTCCAAAATACCACCTTCACCAATTTTGATGACTAGTCTAACTGTCGCTGCAGCACTGCTGGGTGATGCTATGTTGTATGTAGTTATGCCCTCTAGGCCAGAACTATGGCACTTAACTATTATCCAAGTAGGAGTATTACTTTCAGCAAATCGACTGGTTAGGCTATTTACCAATCCTTTAAGCTCAGTTTTTATTGAAAAGTTTGGTGTCTATACCCCATTTAGAGTCTCCCTTCTAGCTTCTTTGGGTGTTCTGGTTGCCTATGCATTTTCCAAGAATTTTATTGTGCTTCTCTTTGCCCGACTTTTATGGGGAACATGCTGGTCGGTTTTACGGCTGGTATCTCAATGGGTGGCATCAGAACAAAGTACCAGCGAAAATCTAGGTTTTAATCTTTCCAGCAACGTCTCCGTCATTCGGATTGGATCGATTGGAGGTGCTGTATTTGGCGGAATTCTTTCTGACTATTTAGGGTATGAAGTAGCCTTTACTATTTTTGGGGTTTTTACCCTTATAGGTTTTGCTGCTTGGATCCGTAAGTCCACATACATGGATAAGGAAAAAACAATCACTAGCGGAAGAGACCTATCTGGATTTACTCATGTTTTAAGGGATTCCCGAGTACTAGTTTTGAGTGTGGCGAGCATGTTCGGCGGGCTGGTCTTTTCAGGATTGATCGGGGCAACATTAGGTCATTTTCTGAGACATAGATACGGATTGGAGTTTGATATCGTATCAATAACTTTTGGAGTAGCAACTATTACAGGATTTGCCCTAGGACTCAAAAGTTTTGCTGAAGTATTGGTGGGGCCTTTTGGTGGTTATTTTTCAGACAGATATGGACGTTACAAGAGCCTTATTATTTCAGCCGCATTAACCTCGATCGGCCTTTTTATTCTGGGATTTTCTAGTACTCTTTTGATTACCATCACTGTTCTTTTACTAGTGTTTATCACAGGAGTCATGATGATGATGCAGCTCTTGAGCCTGGTAGGCATGGCTGTAAATGAAGAATCCAGATCACAGGTTTTTTCGGTATTTAATACTTTCCAAGACTTTGGTTCAGCACTTGGACCGCTAATTGGTCTTTCATTAATCTCGGCAAATTTATTACCTGCACTATATTCAATTAGTGGAATTTTGTTATTTATTTTGATAATGGCAGCCTGTCTATTTCTAAGTAAGAATATGGTCAGTATAGATCCCCACTAGTTATAGTAGCGCGTATACGAGAGAAACTTGATACAAACTTTTGCAAGCAGCCTCAAATAAAGTCAAATATCAGTATCAGCTAGAATGAGCTGTTTTCTTACCTATATTAACCAATGCACATGGCTAATCGACAACTCTTAATCAATAACTTCTCGATTAAGATCCGAGCAATGTCATCACCGATTTCGTAAATTGCGCCCAATGATTATCATCTTATATGCGCAATAGAGACCAAACTGGATTTCTTCTCGAAATCAGTGAACATCGTCATATAGTCTACTTTCTTGAGTCACACGTCACTGGACAAAATTCACATTACCCTCTCAATGTTGAAAATAACTTCATGTCATAAAAACTCACCAGGAAAACCCATCATTTGTTAGGTTAATTCCTTCTGTATAATCCCGGAAGTCTTTAGAAAAGACATATAGGTGAGATTATGTGGCAGGTAAAAGAAGAAGACTTAGCCTCAATATCCATAGGAGCAGGAATCCTCGGAACAGGAGGGGGAGGAAACCCCTATATTGGAATGCTGCGAGCTAGGGAAATGATCAGACGATACGGTCCCGTAGAAGTCTTGTCTTCAGACGAGCTAGGAGAGGATGACAAGATAGTTTGTGTAGGAGGTATCGGCGCTCCTACAGTAGGAATAGAAAAAATTCGAGGTAAGCAATCCTACGATGCTTTGATAGCTTTGGAAAACCATCTTGGCATCAAGGCCACAGCATTAATTTCCAATGAGATTGGAGGCAGTAATTCCTTAGAGCCGTTAATACCGGCATCAATTTCCGGTCTACCAGTAATTGATGCCGATGGCATGGGCCGTGCATTTCCTGAGTTCCACATGAAAACCTTTTTTGTATACGGGGTACCCTACGTTCCTATGGTTCTTGCCGATGAGAAAGGAAACATAGCGGTGATCCCCCAAGCATTGACAGGTAAGTGGGTTGAACGGATAGCTAGAGCAATAACAATACAAATGGGAAGTGTCGCTTGCTACGCACTAGCTCCGATGACCGCCCAACAAGTGCGTAACACAGCAGTTCAAAACTCTTTGACCCTGAGCAAGAAACTGGGAGACTCAGTGCGAAAAGCAAACCAAACAAAGAGCGATCCAGTGCAGGCGATTTTGGAGGTTAATCCAGGCAGGGTTTTGTTTGAGGGAAAAATTTCTGGTATCCAGAGAAAAACGACTCAAGGATTTGCAAGAGGTAACGTAACTATAGATGGCTCTGGCAAATTCTCGGACACCGTCATGGAAATTGAGTTTCAAAATGAGAATTTGATAGCCCGTTTAGATGATGAGATTGTATGCGTTGTACCAGATCTGATCTCCATTGTAGATTCTGAAAAAGGGGATCCAATCACAACGGAACTACTCAGATATGGGTTTAGGGTTACTGTTTTAGGTTTTCCAGCACCAGATCTGTGGAAAACAGCCAAAGGACTCCAGGTGGTAGGCCCTTCATGTTTCGGATACGACGTAGATTACATTCCTCTTGAATTAGGGTGATCTTTGACCCTCTTGAATTTGTAGACCCTTGCTATCAAAACCTTTTCTGAGTTCATGAATTATTGCCTAAGTGGAGTTATTGAATGCGAATAGGTATAGACGTGGGTGGTACAAACACCGATTCGGTCTTAATGGATGGGGCCCGGCTAATTCATAAATTCAAAACCCGAACAACGGCAGATATAACTGGCGGCATACAAACTGCCCTTAGTGCATTATTGGCTTCCTCAGCAAAAAGGCTGACTGTCGATGCGGTTATGGTGGGAACAACTCATTTCACCAACGCTCTTTTGCAACGGCGTGATCTAGCTGTTACCGGTATTCTCCGTCTATGCCTGCCAGCTACCGATATGTTGCCACCCATGGTAGATTGGCCTGAAGAGTTGAGAGCATCTATACAAGGCCATACCTACTTGTTAGAGGGCGGACTCGAGTTCGACGGCCGCGAAATTTCCCCTATTAACGAATCCCAGATACGAGATGTTACCCGTCGTATGGCAAGTGAAGGCGTGCAAGCTGTCGCCATAATTGGAGTTTTTTCTTCTGTCGATCCGACGCAAGAGCAAATTGCTGCGAAAATCATAGAGCAAGAGACTCCTCACATGAGAATATCAATGTCCCATGAGATTGGCCGGGTAGGTTTACTAGAAAGAGAAAACGCGACAATTTTGAATGCCTGTCTATCTAGAGTTTCCGAATCGGCGGTGGGCGCATTCAAACTAGCGATAGAAGACTTAGGTCTGTCTTCGTCACTTTTCCTCAGCCAAAATGACGGTACTTTAATGGATGCCGAATTTGCAATTAAATATCCTGTTCTTGCCATATCTTCCGGCCCGACAAACAGCATGAGAGGTGCTTCTTTTCTTACAGGAATTGATGACGCAATAGTGGCCGACATAGGAGGAACCTCAACCGACGTGGGAATCCTAAGGAACGGGTTTCCTCGAGAATCATCCATAGCTGTCGATATAGGAGGAGTCAGAACCAATTTCAGGATGCCTGACGTTTTATCAATCCCGTTAGGAGGAGGTAGTTTAGTAAAAACTTCCCCTCTGGTTATAGGTCCGGATAGTGTAGCGATGCGCCTAATGGAGCAGAGTCTGGTGTTTGGCGGCTCCATAATGACGACCACCGATGTTGCTGTTGCGGCCGGTATGGCCGACATAGGTCAAAAGTCTCTGGTCTCCAAAATATCTCGCACTGATGTCGATGAAGCGTTGAAGGTCATGCATGAGATGGCTGAAGAGGCAATCGATAGGTTGAAGTTTAATTCAGATGATATTCCTGTCGTTCTAGTTGGAGGGGGCCATTTCCTCATTAACGATCAAATCACGGGAAGTTCCGAGGTGATCAGGCCCAAAAATGGAGAAATAGCGAATGCGATTGGCGCTGCAATAGCACAGATCGGTGGCCAGGCGGAAAGTATCTTTTCCCTAAGTGAAATGACTCGCAAAGAAGCGATTTCATCAGCAACGAAAGAGGCCACGACAAGAGCTGTATCCGCTGGAGCCGATCCAGAATCAATTTCTATAGTCGATATAGAAGAGATTCCACTTACATATCTGCCAAGTAACGCTATACGGATCAGGATAAAGGTGGTTGGCAATATTCCCGAAATTACCTAAACTCAGGTTAAGATATTCTCATATACAGCTGCCAAGAACACGCATATAATTTAAGTCACGCCTACACCGCACACATCTCAACACATTAGTAGAAGACTAATAGTTATCCATCCTGCCACATTTTCTCTTTTCGTATTTTGGAAACGATTTTTTCTGAAACATCCCACAAACGTTTTGACATAACCTTATCTTGGGCATGTACCGAGGGTTGTTCCAGGTTGCAATCAGAAAAATAGTTGCCACTCATTCCTTCGATGTCTGGATGAACACTGACATAGCATTGAGTTGCGGCTCCTTGCTCCACGGTTTTCAGGAAAATTTTATCCACTATTTGCACGCCATATCTAATAACTGGGTTGTAGTGCCTTAACAAATTCGTACGAATTACTCCAGGATGGACCGCGTTGGATATGAAAGTTGTGGACTTAAATCGCCTTGATAGTTCATTACAGAATAGAAGGTTTGCAAGTTTGGAGTGGCCATAGGCTCTGTGGGGATCATAGTTCTGAGCTCCCGAAAAGTTCTGAAATTGAATCCCATCTCTATATGAGAACATTTTATGAGCCGCACTGGATACAACGGTTATACGGCCATATTGGTTTAACGAATCAATCAACCCATTCACCAGCATAAAATGCCCTATGTGATTTGTAAGAAACTGTAGTTCAACGCCGTATTTCTGCTGCAGTCTGGGAAGAGCCATTATCCCTGCATTACATATTATTGCGTCGAGTAACACCTTTGAGTTTTTCAAAATTTCTACACAATCAAGGACCGACTGAGGTTCTGATAATTCGCAGGCCATAGGGAAATACGAATTTTTCAATAACGGAGATATCGACTCTGCTTTATTAAGGGTTCTAGCCAACCCTATTACTGTGGCTCCTCTCAAAGATAGAACACGGGCTGTCTCCAAACCTAACCCAGAATTCACCCCCGTAATCAAAACTGTTTTTCCGATTAGGTCTAGCCTTTCGGTAACATCTTCAGCCGTGTTGGAAAAGCCTAACCCATTAGGGCCTTTCTTTTTCAATATACTAATCAAAGACATAAAGCACACATGTTAAAAAGATTGTGTCCTTCAAGTTTAGGGAGTCAAGAGCAACTATTTACATGGATAAACGAGAAGTGTAATTTATTTAAAATGCCTATTTTTGTGATTCCGGTGACAGGTCAATCTATGGGAATTTGTCTTATCTGGCAGAGTTTATCTAATAACTTATATTTTGGAGAATAGTTATATGTTACATATGATCAACAATGGAGCTGACACATTAAAGGAATTGACACAATAAATTATTCCCCTGATATTTGAATAAGCAGTTGAAACCTCCTTATAACGTAGAGATTCAATCATCATGATAAGTCAACGATTGCAAGAACAACTTTTGCCCTGGATAGAGAATTATTCAAGAGCATCACTTTCTTCTTTTGGCGCTAAAAACATACCCTTGATTGTTCCTGCTCATCCATTGGAAAAACCGACGGAGTTACTCGTTGCACAGATAGGAAATCAGACAGCCCTAGTACTTAACAACCCAGACATAGCACCGAAATTAGAGGGTTTGTTGGAGGACCTCAGTCCTGACATGATTTTTTCAACATTTGGATTCTACGAACTTTCCAGGGTGACCTTACCTTATGGTATATCCGTGTGGGGACCAAATTGGTTCCTGTTTGGCGAAGAATCTACGATCGGAGATAGCATTGATAACAGGGTAGAGAAAATCAACGATAACGATCTAAATGAAGTTGACTACAAGCAATTTTGGCATTGCTATCCTAAGGCTATCGCTGGTTTTGGAATAAAAGAAGATGGAAAGATAGCTGCTCTGGCAACTGTGAAAAATCGTGAGTCTCCTGTCTGCGAAATAGGAATGGAGGTTTCACAGGGCTCTCAGGGCAAAGGCATGGGACGGGCAGTGGTAACAGCAGCTGCGAGGTGGATACTGGAAAACGACCAGATACCGTTGGCTGTAGTGGGTCCCTTTAACATCCCTTCTGCTCGAACATTGCGTTCATCAGGTCTAGAGTATTTATTCCAATGCATGGAAGGTAAAAAAGAACTGTTTTATGTACCTCCTCAGACACTTGGATTCCCCAGACCGGACACGGTTATGTACAACTCGTACCCAAAATGGGCGATGAACAAGGACATAAAAGAGAACCCAGACTTATAGAGTATCCGGCTCTATATTTTCCGAAATCGGTCCTAGCTAAACATTATTTTTCGTCATAGGGCTCCCGCTCATTCATTCACAAAGTCTGAGTCAGAACATATTTTTCAGGAGTCGATATTACATCCTTTTTTCATGCCGGTGAACACGCTGATTTCTTTACTCAATGAGAACAATAGTCAGCGATAAATCGCCTAGTTCTATCTGAGGAGTCAGCTCTGTCAGCATCTCCTACTACAGAGGCAAGGATTTCTGAAACACCTGATGCGAACAATTTATCGAGTTGAGAAGCTGCCTCCTCTTCAGTCCCTGTAATCAGAATCGAGTCAATCATTTCATTGGTCCAACCAGTTCTTTGAGTTATCTCAAATCCGGATTGTTCGAACATGCGCGAGTAAAAATCTATAGATGGGTAAATCCCCAGCTGATCACGTACAGCAGCTCTGGCTGACTCAAGATTATTTGTTATGCAAACAGCTGCCTGTAAAATTAATGGTGGAGTATCCCTACCGCTAGTCCTAGCTCCTTCATTCAAGGAATCTAACGCGGTGGTAATCGCGTAAAAATGCGGACATACCCAACTGATTGCACCATCGGCAATTTCACCGGCAGTTCTGTATGCTCCTGGTCGTAGAGCTGAGATCATAACTGGTATGCCCGGCGCCGTTCCTCCCATTGAAGTATTCGCCGAATAGTAACGCCCGCTATAAGAAGTCTCACCCTTAGTAAGGAGCTCTTTAATTATCGCGACGTATTCTCTGACATGTCCAAGTGGATAATGAAAATCGACCCCGTAAGTACTCTCCATGCTGGCCTTATGTCCCGACCCGATTCCTAGACGCAGGCGACCAGGAGCGAATGATGAGACAGTAAAAGCTTGTTCTGCCATAGAGATAGGATGTCGGGACCAGGTCCGAGCGATGGAGGTTCCCAAGAGTATTTCATCCGTGTTTGAGGCAGCAGCAGCGAAAAGTGAAAGCACATCAGACGATCCTCCGCCTGAAGTCACCCAAACAGCGGGTATTCCCAAGTTTTCCGCTTCAATAATAGCGTCCAGTGCTTCTCTTGGTGAATCTGCTCTCAAATCCAATCCAATTAATTTATTCGACCTCATTGGAAAATCCTTTCACATTCAACTTAAAATACTTATCCCTGCCATCATTTCTACTAATTAGTATTACAGAAACTCATCGACTACTTTCCCATTTTTTGGCTTGGTACTGGAAGGCCTGGAACGGTCACCTCTATTCGACCAACAGTGTTCCAGGTAGTAAAAAAAAGAGATTTGCGATCCTCGCCTCCAAATGCAACGTTTGTAGTGGAAGATTCACCGTGATCTATCGTTCCTAGATGCTTACCTTCCTTATTGAGCACCCATATTCCACCTGATCCACCACAATACAAATTGCCTTCAATATCAACTTTCATTCCATCAGGCACGCCAGGCTTATCTCCGCTCAAATCACATAGAACCCGATCAGAAGCCAGGGCTAGCAGGCCATCGGGTTGTATATCAAAGGCTCTTATGTGTTGTCTTCGCGTGTCGTTTATATAAAGTGTACTTTCGTCGGGCGAGAAGGCCAGCCCGTTCGGTGTGACAAAATCTCGAACCAATAACGTAATCGTACCCAGGTCGGGAGAAACACAATATACACCGGAAAAATCCAGATCTAGATTCGGAGAAGGTGCACCCGGATCCGTGAAATATATGGTTCCATCTGATTTAACAATGGCGTCATTGGGCCGATTTAGACGCGCACCTCTGTATCGACTGGCCACTACCGTAATCTCTCCATCTGAATCTTGCCGGGTAACCCTCCGAGTTCCATGTTCGCAAGCAATAAGACGACTTTTTGATCAATAGTCAGCCCGTTTGCATAATTAGTACCTTCCTTGAAAATGGTGACTCCCTCTTCAGGTTTCCACTTCATTCGTCGATCATTATGAATATCACTGAATAGCAGACATCGGTCATCACATAACCAGACAGGCCCTTCGGCAGGACCAATTTTGCCACCGTAGCCCCTGCCCAACTCCTCGATGTTCTGATCTACCCTAACTATGCGGGCAAATTCTGAGGATAATTGCTCTATAGGCATAAATTTCTTCCTTTATGGATTAATCGGGCATTTACAGAAAGATTATAGCGAGACCGTTGATTAAATCATGGAACATCTTAATTACCGTAAACATGAGACCAAAAGGTATGTCTAGTACATTTAACTTTTTTGCTTACATGAATCGTTTTAGAATTGAATCCTTTGATGATGTGACTTGAGTTAGTAACCTCAATGTGTACACTCAAGCTAGTCAGTAGACCACAGGGGTAACATGAACGAAATCTTATTCGCTTCCGCAAAAAGCATAAAGGAAGCCATACAAAATAAGAAAGTGTCGGCACTAGAAGTTGTAGAGGCACACTTGCGAAGGATAGAGGAAGTAAATCCAAAACTTAACGCGGTTGTGCATTTGGCATCAGATCGTGCTCTTTCTGAAGCTAAAAGAGCTGATTCCGCCATGGCAAAAGGAGAATCAACAGGCATTTTGCACGGCCTACCAATGACCGTAAAAGACTCTCACGACGCCCAAGGGCTGGTCTCCACAGGGGGCACTAAAGGACGAGAAACTTTCGTCCCGGAATCCGATGCAACAGCTGTTTCACGAATGCGATCCGAGGGGGCCATAGTACTGGGCAAAACAAACACACCTGAATTAACCCTAGCTTTTGAGACTGACAATCTTATCTATGGACGCACGAATAACCCATACAATCTTGATAGAACTCCCGGAGGTTCCAGCGGCGGAGCGGGTGCAATAATAGCCTCGGGAGGCTCCCCAGTAGATCTTGGGACTGATACCGGAGGCAGCGTAAGAGTACCTTCAGGATTTTGTGGAATATCTGGTCTCAAACCGACCTCTGGGAGGGTTCCGAGGACGGGCCACATAATCTCTCATTCTCTAGGTGCGATTGACTCGCTGACTACCGTAGGGCCCATGGCGCGATTCGTTGAAGATCTGACCATGGTCTACCCGATTATTTCTGGACCCGATTGGATAGATCCGGCAATTGTCCCCATGGCTCTCGGTAATCCTGATGATGTCGATATCAAACAACTGCGGGTCGCCTATTTTACAGATATAGGAAATATAGCCTCACCTGGTCAGATTGTCGCTGTCATAAAATCAGCAGCTACAGCTTTAAAAGACCGTGGAGCTTATGTTCAGGCAGACATACCGTCTGCAATAACAAGATCACCGGGAACTAGCTTACTAACTGCTGACGGAGGAGCGGGTGTTCGCAGATTACTGGAAAAAGCAGGAACCAATGAAACTCATAGTTGGGTTAGGCGGTTTGTGCAAGGAACAGAAAGCCTGCCCGTTGAAGAATACACGGAACTGCTGGAACAAATAGATCGTTTCCGTTCTGAGATGCTCGGATTCATGCAAAAATATGACGCCGTTTTGTGTCCAGTAAGACCCTTCCCTGCCCTGCCACACGGGGAATCTATGAAAGCCGAATATAGGGAGTCTAATTCTTTCACCAGTACGTTCAACCTAACGGGATGGCCTGGTACAGTTGTCCGGGCTGGGACATCCTCGGAAGGACTACCTATAGGAGTGCAACTCATAGCACGGCCATGGCGGGAAGATGTGGCATTAGCCTTGGCTTCGGTCGTCGAAGAATCGTTGGGAGGTTGGAAACCACCAAATATTTAGCTACAAGGATGGTGGCTCATTACGCACATATTATTTGTAATAGCTTTTTTGTTCAGGTCATACTTTAGGTAAAATCAGGTGAGAGGAAACAGAAAGTGAATGGATCCTTCATCTTCCTATCCTGTTGAACATTGAGCAGACGAATCATGAAAATTATTGGAATCCGCTGCAATCTCACTATTGTGATCTTACTTCTTGCGTTGAACATACCTTTGCCTACGAGACATCGTTTGTCCGAGTATAGGAGAAAAAGGATAGTATCCTGAACAAATAAGCTACCCTTTTTGATAGCGTTGGGTTTTGAGTGAAAGAGGAGGAAACAAATGAACATCGGAATATCTACCCCACTCCCCGCATACAAAGTGAATGCTGCTTTCGTGGCTTCCACAGCTGAGAAACTAGGATTTGAATCAATATGGTATGCAGAGCACCCGATACTTCCCGTTCATACGACGAGTCGGTTCCCTGGTTCCGACGATGGGAAAATTCCCTGGACTTACGCACATTTTGCCGACCCATACATTGCCTTGGCTCAAGCATCGGGAGCAACAACAACAATTAAGCTTGGCACAGGTATAACGCTTATCCCTGAACGAAACCCTCTTATACTCGCAAAGACCGTATCTACATTGGATCTCTTCAGCGGTGGCAGGTTTATCTTAGGGGTAGGCACCGGATGGCTTCGAGAAGAAACCGAGATGATGGGAGGCGATTTCGACCATAGGTGGTCTCAGACAAAGGAGTCGCTTCTAGCACTTAAAGAATTATGGATGAAGGACGAGGCGGAATTCCATGGCAAATACTACGATTTCCCACCCGTTAAAATGTTCCCAAAGCCTGCACAGGTTCCTCACCCTCCCATCCTGATTGGCGGCATGGCCAAGAATGTTTTGCGCCGCATAGCAGACGTGGGTGATGGATGGCTTCCGAACAGGGTTTCCCCGCAAGATGTAGAATCCAGCCGAAAACAATTAGACTCACTCGCCACAGAACGTGGCAGAAACCCCAGTTCAATCACAATTTCGGTCTACGGGCAACTCCCAGATCGCCAAAGCGCGGCTGATTTTGTAAATGCGGGAGCCGATAGAGTTATTGTTCGCCCGGATTTAAAAGAAACTGAAGGTGAAGTTGCTTCTGAACTGGAGCGAATTGCAGGTAAGGTTCTTTAGAACAACATATTCACAAATCGTGCTTGTTCATCAGCTCAACAAAAATGAAAGATGTGAAGACACCACTGGCAATCTAACTAGTACTGGTATCCAGTGCCATTAAAGACAATTAGAGAATACATTTTTCGCACATAGCTAGACCTTCATCACTTCTTTGAGTCTGGAAACAATAAACTCCTCTTCGCCGTCCCTAACGTTTACCGGAATGATCCAAATAGAAGGTCTGAACGAATCTCCTACACCAACCCGTATGCTCGGATCACCGCTGATCAATGCTTGAACTACTTCATCTCTAGTGGGTCCTCTCCATTCTTTTAAAAATGTAATTTCAGCACTGGCATAATTGAGATCGGAGTCTAATGCATCATAATCAGCTTCTATTAACTGAACTTTAAGCCCTACTATTCCATCAAGAGAGGAGACAACATGGAGGCTTTTGCTTCTCCAATTTGCTGCGATTGACTCATGATCAGCATCAATGAATAGCTTGAGCGCCGTCATCAGTCCGGCTATCTCCTCCTTACATACTTTTGCCGATCTTCCAATCCCAGTGCTGTTGGGCGCGGAACTCAAATAAGCGGCTTCTATCAGTTCTCTCTTACCGCATAGAATTCCCGTTGACTGGGGACCAAGGACTCCTTTACCGCCGCTAAAACTCACCATGTCAGCACCCTCAGCTATAAACCTGCGGAGATTCTCGGGAGGAGGAAGCATAGCTGCTGCATCCACTATCACGGGTATCCCATTGTCGTGCGCAATTTTCACAACTCTTGGAAGTGGAATAGCTCCGTCTTGCCTAGGTCCAAAGATGTGTGCAACAGCAGCAGTGTTTTCATTTATAGAACTTTCAAGTTCCCAGTCTTCAGTAATACCAGTGTTTCCGACTTCGATAATACGAGCACCGGCGGCACGGTAGTTATGATCGTAATTAACTCTATGGGCGTGCTGAATGATTATCTCGTCTTTCATACCGGTAGTATCAGGCAAGCTCCAGGCTTTGGCAGGATCCAGACCTGTAATACATGCAGCCGCTTCAAGAACCATCCCCGCCGCCGAACCAGCAGTAACCAACCCTGCTTCTGCTCCGGTGATGTCGGCGATGAATTGGCCAGCCTTCTCATTTAACTCGTGCATGTCCACAAACCAATTCGATGCCTCTTCCATGGTTTGAACTACTGCAGACGGCATAATACTTCCACCATATACGGTTATCCACGAACCTGCGTTGATTATTTTTTTAACCCCAAGGCTTTCATAAAATCGATTTGCGCTATGTGAGGACATTAGTCAACTCCTTGAACAGGTAATGAAACAATTTCCATCACGAATGAGATATCTTTTGAATTGCTATTTTATTTAGTGGGAATGCCCTGGGTGTTCTTGATGACTAAACAATGCAAGTCTTTCAACAAACTCGGCCTTTGAAAGCAATCCTTGATCCAGAACTATCTGCTCAAGGGCAGAAAGCCATTTTTCATAGTAAGCCTCCACATCGTAATCCTCGGCAGAAGATATTTCTGCAACCAGGTTAGCTGTAAAGTCTTTCCAATCATACAAACCGCTGTCGTTCAATGCCACAGCGATCCCAAATGATCTGGCCTCCCATGGCGACCTGAATACAAGCTCACCGTTGGTACGAGGTAGAGAAGCTTCCTCCATATTTGATACTAGTTCATTAATACTCAAATTCACGGCTCCAAATTAAGGGTTATCAGCAAAAGAAACTCCTATCATCGAATTTCGAGAGACTAGGGGCACCAGTTCTTGCTCGGATAATGTGTCCGTTCCGTCAGGCCTCTGGGGAAGAACCATGTAACGTACGTTTGAGTTGCTATCCCAAACTTTGACCTGCACTGAGGCTCCAAAATCAAGACCAAATTCACTCAGCACTGCCCTGGGTTCTGACACTGCCCGCGAGCGATATGCATTCGATTTGTACCATGTAGGAGGCAATCCCAGAACAGGCCATGGATAACATGAACAAAGTGTACAAACTACAAGGTTATGAACTTCTGTCGTGTTTTCCAGAACAACAATTTCAGCGCCTTGAGCTCCTTCATAGCCCATCTCAGCGATCGCTTCCGTGCCGTTCTTGAGAAGATGTTTCTTATAATCAGGATTCATCCATGCTCTTGCTACTACTCTAGCGCCATTAAGGGGACCTATATCTTCTTCGTAAGCCTTTACCACTGAATCAATTGCAGAAGACGAGACAAGCCCTTTCTCTATCAGGAGAGATTCAAGAGCAAGCGCTCTAAGTGCAGCTTCGAATTCATTTAGGTGGTCGGTATCCATATTTCTTCCTTATTTTTGCTCCCTTTCTAAATAACTTTCCCACATATCAATGTGAAGAGCGTCTCGCGTTGAAGCTTTACTTCCCCAAAGCTCGTTAGCAGAGAACATCACGTTGTACAGTGGCTGGGGGCAATCTCCCAATCCCTGAGACCTCGAATCATCAAAATCGTGCACGCCGTAATACCGATAAATGACACCCTTCTTTCCCCTCACGTATCTGGGAAGGCGAGTATGTCCTTCTGGATTTATATTTTTTACCTTTACCATGTCACCTGGAGAAAAGTTTGGCTCAACCGCAACATCCCGCACCGGCGATATATGAGTGTTGATTGCATCCGAAATTTTTTGAGTGATCTCCCCGACATCACTTCGATCCAATGACATATTCGGATCACTGATTACACTTTCTAATCTGTTGACGAACTCATTCTTTGTAATGATTTCTTTGAAAACGAGCCCGGCCTGAAGAGCAGCAAGCCATTTTTCATAGTAAGTGGCCCCAATATAGAAAGATGGCTCGAGGGATTCCAAGAACAATCGCATCCCTTCAGGATTTAATAGACCTTGTCTGTTGACGGCAAACGCCAAACCGAAAACTCTACCTTCCCAAGGTTCATGAAAGACAGGCTTTTTATCCTCGATGGGCACGACGCCAAATCCGTGCATTCCTCCCATGTCATGTATCCCATTCATGGTGACGTAAGCCTCCTGACTCGTAGCAAAAGCTTGGAAGATAAAAACCGGGTTCATTGTAGCTATTGGTCAACAGAAGAGTAAACAAATTCTTACAATAGAGGCCATGTTACATGTATCAACTACGCGTCCTCGTCAGCTGATTCACAGTCAGGTCTCAGTGCGTTTCCTGCATCGTCGAATTATCTCTGTCGTCGAAATGCTCGGTGTGTATGGGACTATACGAAAAATACCCAAGTCTATTGGCGCTTTGTAGCAAAGTTGCTTCATTTCCTCTGAAAAATCATCTCCGTGCACAACGATATCGATATCATGAGTGTTTATCCATTCCTCTTCGATAACCAGAGGAGCATCAGGCACCACTTCATCTACGTAACGACATGAAGACACGGTCTTAATCCTCTCATCCATAGACATTATAGGAAAACGCTTGTAGCCCCCTACGACCTGGTCAGAGTGAATACCGACTATTAAGTAATCACCACACTGGCGAGCCTGTTTGAGGAAATTTGCGTGTCCGTAGTGAAACAAATCCGCCACCATATCAACGTATACTCTTGTAATAATAAACCCCCTCTTGCTTGACCAATGATCCTAAGGTGACTGTAACCTCGCGTTTGTCAATTCTCTTCTACCATGACATTTGTTCTTCCCGATTTTTCATTTGCACTTGGAACATAACAATAACTTTTACCTGGCCTCAAAAACTCTGCATAAAGTATCTCCTCTTCTCCGAACCTACTAATGACAAGTGCATAATAGTCCTCGTTCGGTAAATCGAATCGAGCATACCCTCTATGGTCAGTGGGTTGGTGGTTAAATCCCACAACGGTCACTTCAGCCAACTCAACAGGTTCTCTGTCATGGTCGAGAACTCGAATACGTGTAGTGTATTTATTAGGAAATAGAAATTTGAAAACTCCCGACAATGCGCCTGATCTTTTCGGAATTACGGATTCCGGTATCGAATTGATGATATCTTTTTCGAAACCTGTTTCCTTGGGGAGTTGCCATTCAGAGCCATATTTTAGTTGCAGGTATTTTTCAGGAGGGTTTGGAACGAAAAACTCTCCTCCAAGGAAACTTATGGTTTTCAGATCACAATATAATTGGGCAGGAATTTTGACAGCCGGGTACTGAATAATGTTTCCTTCGATCACACGATAACAGGTCCAGTCTACCGGTATTCCAGACTTAGTCAGCTCCACGGCAATGTAAAAATCAGTTCTCAGCAAGGTTGCTTCAAATCCTGCTCGTCTAAAAATATCAGCAGTTTCGTACACAGATCGTTCGGTTAGGCCGTTCATTCCAATAATGGAACCAATATCTAGGTCGTCATCCCAAGGGATCAGTCCCCCATCCCTTACTGCACCCAAACAGGTACCATGGCGAAGAAAGAAAACAATATCGAGTTCATCGAATAACTCTTTCACCTCAATAAGCACTATAGTCGCTTCTTTAATGTTCATGGATTTCATTGTTCTTTTGTCGCTTCCCTATCCTTTCGTAAACGCCCTAGACAAAGGCCGAGAGCACATCTTCATCCAAACGTTGAAGTGATTCTGAGTTGCTAGGCCGTGGGGAAAACATAATCTCATCAACACCTTCGTCAATAAATTCGCCCACGCGGTCAATTATGTGTTGAGCAGAACCCGCGACTGTGCCCGGGCCGACTTGTTTGATAAATGCACTGGTTTCAGAACTGTTATCGGAGAGTTTCGTAGGCATGGAAATCGTATATCTAATTTCTAACGGGTCTCGTCCCACGTTTTCACAATGTTGATTCAGTATCTCTATCTTACGTTTGAATAGACCTACTGACATGCCTCCATGAACTGCATTTTCCTTCTTACCCACCGCAAATCCGTCAAGATTCCACATATCTCCATATTTGGCCAGCGTCCGCAGCGTCCGTTTTTCACCCATCCCGCCTACCATGATCGGTATGTGCGGTTTTTGCACCGAACTTGGTGATAAGGGAGCATTCTCCAGTTGATAGTATTTGCCATTGAAATCAACCGGGGTTTCTGAAGTAAAAAGAGCCCTGATCAAAGCACAGGATTCCTCAAATCTATCTGATCTTTCTCGTAAAGATGGGTAATCCCACCCGTAAGCTTCATGTTCTCTGCCAAACCACGCTGCACCGTGACTCAGTATGAATCGGCCCCCGGATATTTGATCGATGGTGGTGGCCATTTTGGCCACGAGACCAGGGTTTCTATAAGTGTTACCGTTCACCATATGCCCCATTCGAAGTTTATTCGTCATTCCCGCAACAGCAGCCAACAACGACCATGATTCATAGATAGGTTGGTCTTCAGAGCCCTTCCAGGCCGCGGGCGGAATGAAATGATCTGGGAACCAAATACTGCTCCATCGACCAGATTCCAAAGTAATAATCGCAGAGTTTATTTCATCCCATGTTGTAGAGTAGCTAGCAATGGACGCACCGAATTTCATATTGCTTCCTCCATTTAGTGAATAAACCAAATAAATGGTCTAATTAAAATCTCGTTCATATTTTCAATTACTAAGATCGCCCTTGTAGTACGTATAGACTAATAGTTAATGCTCGATTTGGGACGAAATTACACACAAGCGAATAAGCAGTTCTAGAAACTACTAGGTTCAAAATACTTTAGCAAGGACTGATGAATTTTTTCGCGTCGTCTTTTGTTATAGTCAGCATCCCGGATGCTAGCTTCTCTATATATTAATCTGTACCTAGTATTTCGTTTCCGGCAGACACATACTGATTGTTCGGCTTATGGCGATTAGGTGATTAACATCATCGAAATTTCCTGAAATTAGAAACATCCAGAAACTCACAGGACAAACAAAACAATTCCTTTCACTGCAAGTATTTTCTAAACATAGTATCGTCGTTGCAAATTTGGTCTTATCTGTTAGAAAGTTCCCGAAAGCGTAGAGGGAATTAAGCTCTTGATTCTGGTGGGTATCAATCCCAGAATAATTTTTGCGGAAAGAACCCCTTAATTTGTCAGGGAGGTGACGAAATGACTGTGATGACGGGCAAGAAGGCCCTTATGGAAATGCTTCAGGCAGAAGGCATCCAATATATTTTTGGCAACCCCGGCACCAGTGAAGGACCAATACTGGACGCTCTTGAGGATTATCCGGATCTTCAATACTTGTTAACCAGCCAGGAAGGTGCGGCCATGGGCATGGCTGACGGCTATGCCCGGGCCTCAGGCCAAGTATCTTTCGTTAATCTACACATAGAAACGGGCCTCGCTAACGGCCTGAGCCTGTTACACAACGCCCATGAAGGGGGAACTCCTATTGTAGTTACGTCGGCCAACAAGGATGTACGAAAATTAGCAGAAGGGCGCTCTGATCTTTCCGAGATGGTAAGGCTGTTCACGAAGTGGAGCGTAGAAGTTACTGACCCGGCCCAGATACCAGCCGTGATGCGTCGGGCATTCACTGAGGCAAAAACCCCTCCAACAGGCCCCGTTTATATAGGGTTTTCTGCCAACGCTCTAGATTCAGAAGCAGATATGGAAATTATCCCTTCTCCTCAAGGCTATTTCCGTTTATCTCCCGATAAGGATGCAATAAAGGCCGCAGGCCAACTATTGAGTGTTGCCAAAAATCCTGCATTGATAGTCGGCGACAGGTTAGCTCAATCCAACGGCATACCTGAAGCTGTACGAGTAGCTGAACTTGTAGGAGCAAAAGTTTACGCTACTTCGTATTCGGAGATGAATTTTCCAACTGACCATGCCCAGTTTTTGGGCCAATTTGGGGCTGGGACTCCGGAGGAGCAAGCCAGATTGGCAGAAAATGATGTGATTATTGCAGTAGGGACCAACGTTTTTTCCAGTTTCTTTTACTTTGAGGGCCGTTCTCTCTCAAAAAATGCGAAACTCATCCACTTAGACTCTGCCCAGCGGGAAATTGGCAAAAGTGAGCCCACCGATATTGGCATTGCTGCTGATCCAAAAATAGGTCTTGAAGAACTCGCAGCCTTTATGGAGGCCAATATGCCTGGTTCTTCCCGAGAAGAAGCCAAAGGTCGTATTGAGAAGATAAGCAAAGAATCAAAAACAATTCGGGAAATCTCCAATCAACACCTCAAGGATCGTTTTGAATCCAGCCCTATGTCTGCCGAACGCATGATGCATGAAATTGCATCAGCTTTACCTGCCAACACAATTATCGCCGACGACTCGGTTACTTCACGTGCTGCAGTACATTCAGCAATTTCATTTAACCAGCCAGGTTCAATTCATGGAGAGAGGGGAGGCGCGTTGGGATGGGGAATGGGAGGTGCGTTAGGAATCAAGTTAGCGCATCCTGACAGGCCTGTGATTGCTATTGTCGGAGACGGTAGTGCGATGATGACGGTGCAGGCACTCTGGACTGCCTCAAACTTGGAAATCCCTGTCATCTATGTGATTTGCAACAACCAATCGTATCGAATCTTGAAATTGAACATGAACGTGTACAAGAAGCATGTTTTGAAACAAGAATCTCCTGAAAGTAGGTATCTCGCTATGGATTTTCCTAATCCGATGCCTTTGGCTGGTCTAGCAAAAGCACTAGGTATATACGGTCGTGTAATAGAGGACCCTAAAGAACTTAGACAAGCCATAACTGAAGCCATAGCTCTTGGAAAACCTGCTGTTTTGGATGTTTCAATAGATGGTAGGTTGTGAATTTAAATAACCCCAAGGCATCGTAGTCATTCAATGTTTGATTCTTGAGTTTTAGGGCCGAATGATAAGGAAGGGAAAATGACAATAGAACGCAAGAACTACCCAGGCATCCCAGTAACTGGTTCACCACATTTCCATTCAGTAAGGACAGGGAATTTTTTATTTCTCGCGGGGGCCACTGCCAAAATGACATCAGCTGAAAACGGCACAATGGCTGATCAAACCAAGGTAATTCTTGAGCGCATGAGATATATACTGGAATGTGAAGGAGGTTCATTATGCGACGTGGTAAAAATGACGAGCTACGTAACCGATTTATCCGAATCTGCAAAATCACAGACCCAAGATATACGTCGAGAATACTTCGGAGAATCTCTGCCAGCAAGTACGCGGGTACAGGTTGCAGGACTCGACGGCCCTAGTCTGCTGATCGAGATAGATGCCATCGCCATGATCCCTGAGAACTAGTCGGTCCACATGAGTGTTATGAAAGTGGAAAATCCCCCCCTCGATACCGAGTCTGTCTGTCAGATGCACGAACTCTGGGTTACCGCCTTTGGAAATGATTTTGTTTCAGACGTCCCAGATGATGTACTTTTCGGTGATGAGGATCGCTGGAACTGTGTGGATATTTACCGACATATATCAGAGCGCAAGACAATATCTACGGCTATTGTAATTAGACCTCATGCTCTCCCTACTCTCGGAGGGCTCGGGGAGGTCTCCACAGACCCTAAATTTAGAGGGCAAGGTTTAGCAACAACAACATGCAAGCAACTTGCAGAAGATTTTCACAAAACCGGAGGTATAGCTTTATTTCTCGGCACCGTAAACCCGGATGCTGCGCGCATATATGAGCGTCTCGGTTGGCAACACATAAACGGATCGAGGCTAATGGTGCATTTATCTGATACTGATGACTACGATGACTTCATTCATAGATATTTTGCCAACTCGATTCCTAGCAAAATATGTGTCGCGAAGCCAGGATGTAGGATTCCGTTAATACCTTTAGTACTTTTGCCCCATAATTGGTCAATTTTAGATTCAAACGTTTCACTATATTCGACAAATGTCGAGCCTCAACTGTCCTGCCTCGGTTTGTACAGACGTTACGAATATTTGAGAACACACTGTCAGGGAGAATGGTTCACTTTAATCACTGAAGACGAAAGAGTCCTGGGAATAAGTAGCGCTATTTACAAAGGTGACAACAGATACCAGGTCGATGGGTTTTGCCACCCTGATCACGAAAAGTTTTTCTTGAAACTCATTAATACTGCTATTGACTGGTGTAAATCTAATAAGGCTGTAGAGATTACATTCAAAATTTCTAAGCAGGATAAATCCAAGGAACGTCGCGTCAGAAATATCGGATTCAAAACAATGAATGAGGAAGCCTACCTTGAGTCAGATACAATGAAAACTCAGACCTTACTGTATTCCAAAAGCTAACAGAATTTCTCTAAAGAAACGATTGGAATTTTATAAATTAATACTTATACCAGCAAAATTAGATTTAACAAATTGAAGGGTAGTAGTTAAATGAAAGCAGCGTTTTTCGACGGGCTAGGGCAAATGCAAGTAATGGACTATCCCGATCCTAAACCACAATCGGGAGAGGCAATAGTGCAAGTGAAGGCCACTGGGATATGTGGTTCAGATCTGTTACTAAATAATGACAAAACTGCACCTGATGACATTCCCGCCGGTCATGAAGTTGCGGGGAAGATCGTTGACATAGGAAATGATGTGGATTCTGCATATATAGGAAAAAGGGTAGCGGTCGAAACTATTGGACACGGGAGAGCTTGTGAGCAGTGCTGGTACTGTAGGTTTGGCCAATACAGACAATGCATGAACCTGATACCTAGCGAAGGCGGGGGATTTGCACAATTCATAAAAAGAAAGGCTTCAGGCTGTTATGAGGTTGCTGCTAAAACTACCTGGGGTGAGGCGGCTCTCGTCGAGCCGCTGGCCGT
>Ga0187827_10001796_pt1 | contig 30521 bp, 22 predicted proteins | sample ETNtaG_39_FD_167969 | JGI IMG/M metagenome (GOLD analysis project Ga0187827, IMG submission 167969) | Marine microbial and viral communities from oxygen minimum zone, Eastern Pacific Ocean - ETNP2014_SV_150_PacBio MetaG (Illumina Assembly) | ecosystem: Environmental > Aquatic > Marine > Hypoxic...
ACACGGGTGCATCGGTCCATGTCGTTCACTCCAATTCGAGCGGCGGGTCTAATTCCCATGAATTTCTTGAAATGATTCAGGCCGCGCGAAGTGAAGGACTGGACGTCACGACTGAGGCCTACCCTTACGAGGCAAGCGCGACGCGTATCGAGTCAGCTTTGTTTGACGACTGGGAGACATGGGATGACGAGCAGTTCGAGATTCACCAGTGGGTAGCAACAGGTGAACGTCTCAATCGAGAAAGTTTCGGTCGTTATCGTGCCGAAGGAGGATCGATTATCAGTCATAGCCGTACGGAAGAAATGACGCTCGCCGCCATCTCTCACCCCCTAACCATGATCGCGAGCGACGGAAAATTAGAAAATGGCCGGGGACACCCACGTTCTACAGGATCCTACGCCAAAGTCCTTGGACGCTACGTCCGTGAACTTGGGGTCCTGGATCTCATGGACGCGTTGCGGCGCATGACTATCGCGCCAGCTGAGCGACTCCAGCAACGTGCCCATTCCATGACGCAAAAAGGGCGTATCCGCATGGGCTCAGACGCCGACTTGACGATCTTTAATCCCGACACGGTGATCGATCGGTCAACCTATACTGAACCTGACGTCCCCTCCGAAGGCATCGAATACGTGCTAGTCAATGGCGTCGTGGTAGTAGACGAGGGGGAGCTTGTCGAAGGCGTGCGACCGGGAAAGCCTATTCGCTCTCTTCGTTGAGAACAGCTCTGTTAGCAAGTACCTATACAGCCTGAGCCCGGCAGGTACCGGGCTCAGGCCGAAAGTTCGATTGTTCCCAGACAATCCTTAGGCTAACTAACGGGCTGTGCACCTGCAGTCGAATACCACCGTAATTATCACTCCAGAGGAGGTTTCGGCGATGCCTATTCTTCGGTTTTTCGGTTCGGCTTTTTCAAGCTGGTTCCAGGTGTTCTTGCTTCTCTGCCTAATTGCGGCAGGTTTGATCTGGTGGCGGTCTCGACGTAAATAGAGGTGTGTACGATGTGTGCGAATTGGTTCACTTGGTAGCTACCTGATGGGTGATTGAGTGCAGAAGGTGATCTATCCGGCAGTCGGTGGCGTTGACACCATCCGAATAGTTGATGTTGCTGACCCGGTGGCCGGCCCTGGCGAAGCACGGATCAGAGTATATAGAGCAGGAATCAACTTCGCGGATTTGATGATGCGCCAGGGGCTTTACGGCTCGAACCCAGACTACCCGTTCACCCCCGGCTACGAGGCGGCAGGCGAAATTATGGATGTAGGCAAGGGCGTCGAGGGGATCAGCCCTGGGGACCGAGTGCTTGCCATAACGGCTTTCGGCGGCTACTCCGAGCAAGTTGTGCTAAACACCAAGAGGGTGATCCCTCTGCCAGACTCAATGTCCTTCGACCAAGCAGCGGCCATTCCAGTCACCTATGGCACAGCCTTCCACATGCTGGTCTACTTAGGGAACCTTTCGGAAGGGGAAACAGTGCTCATCCACCACGCAGCCGGCGGCGTAGGCACCGCAGTAGCTCAGCTATGTAAAGCATATGGGGCTTCTCTGGTCTTGGGAACTGCGTCCGCTCCAAAGCGTGAGTTTGTTGAGTCACTCGGCATGCGCTTCGTAGATCGCGAGGCCGAAGACTTCGTCGAGGTCTGCAAGAGCGAGACAGGAGGGAAGGGTGTCCACCACGCAATTGACCCAGTCGGCGGCGATCACGTGATGCGGTCTTACAAAGCGCTGCGCCAGGGCGGCAAGTTGTACTTCTTCGGCGCATCCTCCGCAGTCAAGGGAGACAAGCGTTCGATACTCGCTGCTTTCAAGATGTGGAGATCAACACCGCGCTTTAACCCTCTAAAGATGATGAGTTCAAACAAGGCCGTGTTTGGCGTCCACATGGGACTGCTGGACGACGAGTCTGTGTTCAGCGGTCACCTGGAGAATCTTTCTGACATGCTGCTCAAGGGGCAGATTGATCCGATCATCGACTCCGTATGGCGCTTCGAGCAGGTTGCTGAGGCACAGATGCACATCCACAACCGCGGCAACCGGGGCAAGGTGCTGTTGAATTTCTCGCCTCAGTGATCACAGACTAAGTTGTCAGCCTGCTCAACCTCGCCCATCTGATCTGCCTCGAGACGGATCCCAGCTAGGCCTACAGCAACGCTGTGCCCGAGCAGCTGCCCGAGAAGAATCCCAGCTACTCGGACTCCGATAGGAACTCCGCCGAGAGCGCCGTTCGTTGGCGCCCACAGCGTCTCCACGCGGGCCCATACGCTTTCTTAAGCGAGCGATCCTGGCCCTGCCCTCTTCTGCTGTTATCTCACCAGCTCCGATGGCAGTTCGGATATTTACAGCCATTGCCCTTGCCCTGTTGGCTCCCGGTCGTTGCTCAGCCTCAGCGGCTGGCGCCTGGCCCATACGCTCTCTTAAGCGAGCGATCCTGGCTCTGCCCTGTTCTGCTGTTATCTCACCAGCTCCGATGGCAGCTCGGATCTCTCCAGCCATTGCCCTTGCCCTGTTGGCTCCCGGTCGTTGCTCAGCCTCAGCGGCTGGCGCCTGGCCCATACGCTCTCTTAAACGCGCGATCCTAGCTCTGCCCTCTTCTGCTGTTATCTCACCAGCTCCGATGGCAGCTCGGATCTCTCCAGCCATTGCCCTTGCCCTGTTGGCTCCCGGTCTTTCCTGGACCGCAGCATCGGCCTGGGACTGAGAAATCGCCAAGGAAGGCAACGCCAACAGAGCCGCTAGCCCTAATAGCACTGAAAACTTAACTGAACCGTGTTGCATATCATTCTCCTTAACCAGGTGCACCATTTTTTGTTTATAGTCTGGGGCATAATTAACATTTGAGGTGAGATTCTAATGTTCCAGTGCTGATCTTGTCTCTCAACTAAAGCCTAAGAAACGTAAAGATTTGTCAGAAGAAATTCTTCGCAGCTTTTGCCCATAAATCGTTCCAAGCGTTATGCGAAGCTGACAACAAATCGGAAGGAATTCAATATGGGGAAGAAAAAGTTCTGTGTCATGCTGGCACTCTTCACGATTGCTTTGTCCGCGACGACCGACGCTACCGGCAACGGACGTTACCAGGCGGGCGGCCCCCCTAGGCAAATCGCCCTAACTCATGGCAACGTCATCGATGTCCGTAGTGGAGAGATCTTGCGGGACGTTACCGTTCTCCTAAGTGGTGGCGTCATCAGCGAAGTTGGAGCCGCCAGCGTACCTCCCGGTTATCAGGAAATCGGTCTCGGTGGAGCCTATCTGTTGCCGGGACTCCTAGACGCCCACACCCACTTGGACAGCCGGTCGGAGGCAAGGCGCGCCCTGGAGTCTGGAGTAACGACCGTGCGCAGTGCGAGCGTCGGTTCCTACAAAGACGTTACGCTTCGGGAGTTGGTACGTGAGGGTTACATCGAGGGTCCCGATGTGCTCGCTGCCGGTGTTTTCATCACCCCGGAGCTGGGGGACAGCGTGCTGGCGGATCCAGCTTTGGGGGAGTTCATCGATGGCGTCAATACTCCAGAAAGCCTCCGGGAGCTTGTTCGCATCAACCTGTCACACGGAGTCGACTTCATCAAAACGAGGGGTACCGAGCGAGCAGGCCTTCCGGACACCGATCCCCGTAAACAGACCTATACCGAGGAGCAACTGCGGGTGATCGTCGAAACGGCTGCGGCACGCGACGTGCCTATCGAGGCACATGCTCATGGGGACGAAGGGGGCCGCGCCGCCGTACTAGCCGGCGTGCGTAGCATCGAGCACGGAACGTACCTATCCGATGAAACGCTTGAGCTGATGAGAGAGCGGGGCACTTTTCTCGTGCCAACCTACCGCACGGTAGTCGATCTGATCGAGCCAGGGGGGGATTACGATGACCCGGTACTTATGGTCCGTGGTATGCACATGCTGCCACGCGTAGCGCAAACGATACGCCGAGCCCGCGAGATCGGTGTCAAGGTGGTCACCGGTGCCGATACCAGCTACGGGCCAATGAGCGTCACTCGTATCTCCCACGAGATCGCTGCCTTTGTGGAACTTGGCATGTCGCCACTTGAGGCAATTCAGAGCGCCACCCTTGTGGCAGCGGAGCTATTTCGCATAGAAAGCCGCACGGGAGCTGTCGAACCTGGTCTCGAAGCGGACCTGATTGTGGTCCAGGGCAACCCACTTGAAGACATAGTTGCCCTACAGGACGTCGTTGTCGTGATTAGCAACGGCCGCGTGGCAATGAACCGGTTGCCGTTTGCAATCGAGCGCTAATCGGGACCAAACTGATTCGTCAAAACCAAAGTTGGCTGGAGCAATTGGGCTCGAATAGCTAGGTTTTGGAATTCGGCAGATCTTTTTAATCCCTGTAGAATAAGGCTTTGCGACATTGGTGGGCCGCTAGCTCAATTGGAAGAGCAACAGACTCTTAATCTGTAGGTTCTAGGTTCGATCCCTAGGCGGCTCACTACCGATTTTTCCGGTGGTGAGGCGTTGTTCGAGCCGGAATTGAGCACTGTGCCGATCCAGTGCTCCTTGAGTTTTGCGAAAGTGGCGGAATTGGCAGACGCGCTGGCCTTAGGAGCCAGTGGGCTAACGCCCGTGTGGGTTCGAGTCCCACCTTTCGCACCAATCTGACCAACCAGAAATGGAACTTGCAGGATGAATCACGACCACGACCACGACCACGACCATGACCATGAGCATCCGAGCGTAGAACACGAGGCCGAAGTCGACCAGGTTGGCTCGCGCGTCACAATGAAAATCATGATCTCGGCCGAGGAAGCTTCTTCAAACCTCGATGAGGTGAGCAAAATTTTCCAGGAACGCGCCAAAATGCAAGGTTTTCGGCGTGGCAAGGCCCCGCTAAACATGATCCGGCAACGCTATCGCGACGAGATCCGCGAAAACGTTTTGGACCAGTTAATTCCTCTGCACGTCGGCAACGAGATCAAGGCGCGAGGGCTCAAACCGATCCACAACCCTATGCTTGAGGACGTCAATTTTGAGCCCGGGCACCCGCTAACATTCACCGCAAAGTTTGATGTACAGCCCGAGGTTGAGATTGCCGGGTACAAAAACTTGGCGGCCTCTAAGATTGTCCGGCCGGTGGAAGACAAAGCTGTCGATAGTGCAGTCAGCAACATGCGGGAGCAAGCTGCCAAGCTCGAATCGGTTGAAGACGGCGGCATACTGGCCGGCGACTACGCCATCGTTAAAATCGCCCTGTTCCCTCGCGACGGCAAGGGTAAGAAGCTTGCCGAGGAAGAACGCTTTGTTCATGTCGGTGAAGAACGCTCGATCCCCTCGCTTAACACACAGCTTGAAGAGCTCAAAAAAGGCGATACGCGCAAGTTCGTCACAAAATTAGGTGAGAGCTACCCGAACGACCTTCTAGCAGACAAGGAAGTTACCTGCCGAGTTGAAGTACAGGAAATCAAGCGCCGGCATCTACCCCCAGTTGACAATGACCTTGCCCGCGATCTCGGCTTCGCTGACCTCAGCGAGCTGCGTGAGAAAACGAAAGAGAACTACGCTGCACACCTGGAAGAAGACGCTCAGCGAGATGTCGCCCGCCAGCTCATGGACCAGGTGATTGCTGCTAACCCAGTGGACCCACCAGAATCACTCATCGAGGCTCGCCTCGATCATTCCATGCAGCGAGCTGCTGAGGATCTCGCCCGGCAGGGTGTTGATCCCCGCCACAGTGTGGACTGGGAGGCCTATCGAGCAGAGAACGAGCCACATGCAAAGCGTGCCGTGACCGAAGAAATTCTGTTCGATGCCATCGTCAATGCTGAGGGAATCGAGATTGAAGATGCTGAGGTCCTCGTTGAGATTGAAAAACACCAGGAGGGACAGCCTGAGGGCACCGCTGCAAGTGTGGCACAACGGATGCGTCAAGATGGCTCGTTCGATGGGCTCAGGCTTGCCATGCTGCGACGTCTAGCTTTAGACCTCGTCAAAAGCCATGCTACGATCGAGACTGTGGAAGCGGGCCCTGAATCGACCACAGAGAACGACAGTTAGAAAACAGCCTGTTCCACCCCTTATTTTCTCTCACTACATGCGGACCCCACCACCATGCCCCTGATCCCAATGGTCGTCGAGCAGACCGCTCGTGGTGAACGTGCGTATGACATCTATTCGCGCCTGCTGAAGGACAACATCATCTTCGTTGGCAGTGCCATAGATGACGATGTGGCCAACTTAGTGATCGCCCAGCTACTGTTTCTTGAGGCCGAAGATCCAGAAAAAGACATACAGCTGTACATCAACAGTCCTGGGGGATCAGTAACTAGCGGGCTCGCCATCCTCGACACCATGCGTTACATCCGGCCAAACGTGTCAACTCTGTGCATCGGCCAAGCAATGAGCATGGGTGCGGTGCTCTTGGCCGCAGGTGAGAAGGGGAAGCGGCTGGCCCTACCGAATTCACGCATCATGCTGCATCAACCTCATGGCGGTATTCAGGGAACTGCTTCAGATATCGAAATTCACACAAGAGAAATCTTGCGTTTACGTGAACGTATTATCACTCTGCTAGCCTCTTACACGGGCAAGTCACCAGAAGAAATCAACATTGACGCCGACCGAGATTTCGTATTAACGGCACAAGAAGCCGTTGAATATGGAATTGTTGATCAAGTGATCACCGAGCATTCATCTAGCCCCGAGGGACAAGGGGGCTAGCGCCATCGAGGGCTAACCACGTTAGGTAACGAGATGGGTCGAAGTACAACAAACGGGTCTTCTTTGCGATGCTCCTTTTGTTCTAAAAGCCAGAGTGAAGTCCGTAAACTCATTGCTGGACCACACGTCTACATCTGTGATGAGTGCATCGAGATATGCACGGACATCATTGACGAAGAGACCAATGTTGCGGAACGAGAAGGTCAACTCAACCTTCCTGCCCCTCCCGAGATCAAATCGTTTCTTGACGCCTATGTCATTGGGCAAGACGATGCTAAGAAACGTCTCGCAGTGGCTGTATACAATCATTATCGGCGCTCCGAGATGCTTCAGCATCGAAAACGAGATGAGGTGGAACTCTCCAAGAGCAACATCCTTCTGATTGGCTCGACCGGAACTGGCAAGACACTGCTCGCTCAGACGCTTGCGCGTTTCCTTGAGGTGCCGTTCACAATCGCCGATGCAACCACGCTGACCGAAGCCGGCTACGTAGGCGAAGACGTCGAGAACATTATCCTGAAGCTTTTCCAGGCATCGGGATACGACAAGGAGAAAACCGAGCGCGGCATAATCTACATCGATGAAATCGACAAAATCGCCCGTAAGGATGAAAATCCGTCGATCACTCGAGACGTCTCCGGTGAAGGTGTGCAACAAGCACTCTTGAAAATACTAGAGGGGGTGCAGGCTAACGTTCCGCCCCAGGGTGGTCGTAAGCATCCGCACCAGGAATTCTTCCAGATTGACACCACCAACATTCTGTTCATCGTCGGTGGAGCATTTGTGGGTCTGGAGAAGATCATCCGCAACCGTATCGGCAAACAGGCGCTCGGGTTCACGCCCCACCTCGAGGTCAGCGACCGCAAGGAAAACGACATGCTGCCAATGGCGGAAACAACCGATTTGATTCACTACGGTTTGATTCCGGAGTTCGTTGGCCGTCTCCCTGTAATGGCAACGCTACGAGATCTTAGCAAGGAAGATCTCGTCACTATCCTCGCCCAACCCAAGAATGCCCTGACGAAACAATATGAGAGGATGTTCGAGTTTGAAGATGTCACCTTGACCTTCACAGACGATGCCCTTGAGGCAATCGCGGAGCGCGCCATGGCCCGTGGCATCGGTGCACGCGGGCTACGTGCCATCATGGAAGACTTTATGCTCGAAATCATGTACAAGCTTCCCGGCGATACCGAGGTTAAAGAATGTGTCGTTAGTCGCAAGGTTGTTGAGAATGAGGTCGACCCACTCGCGGTAATGCGGAAGGCTGGTTAGCTAATCGTGACGGCGCCACGATCCAGGAATTCGCGAAACACACTGAGTCGCTAAGTCATTGCGGCTCGTACCAGACAAGGATAAAATTCTTTTCATCGAAGTTCCCCCCGTAGTTTTCTCTCGAGATCCCTGAACCGAACAGGTATTCGTATGTCCAAGCGAACCCAAGGCGAGTATCAGACGCTGCCGCTTCTACCACTGCGGGACGTCGTTATCTTTCCCGGGATGATGATGCCATTCGTGGTAGGCCGGGCCCGGTCGGTAGCCGCCTTGGAACGAGCCATGGAATCAGGCAAGCGCCTGTTTCTCGCTGCTCAACGCGATGCTGAGATCGATGATCCCGAGGCCACCGAGGTTTACGGTGTGGGAACGATCGCGATGATCGTACAAAGCCTGAAACAACCCAACGGCAACATCCGCGTACTTGTCGAAGGCGTACAACGTGCACAAGCTATCGAGTTTACGGAAGAAGACACATTTCACGAGGTCGTAGTAAAACCACTAGTTTCCGCGGACGCGGCCCCTGAGGTTCACACCAAGACCAAGGCGCTCACGCGCCTGTTTGAAAAATACGTCAAGTTGGCAGCCAACCTGCCTCATGAGGCAATGCTAGCCGCGGTAAAAAAAGACGACCCGGGCCGCCTCGCGGACACCATCGCCGCTCACCTGGACGTTGATCTGCCAGGCAAGCAAGACCTCCTAGAGATTGTTGACATCGAAAACCGCCTCGACAAACTCGTCGAAGCTGTCACGTTCGAGATCGAGAAGCTGCGCGTCGACAAGAAGATCCAGGGTCAGGTTAAGAAGCAAATGGAGCAGGCCCAGAAGGAGTACTACCTCAACGAAAAAATGAAGGCGATCCAGCGCGAGCTCGGGAGCAAAGACGGCAAAGGATCAGAGGTCGACCAATTGCGAGTAAAAATCGCTAAGTCGGGCATGCCAACGGATGTCATGGAAAAAGCCGAGCAGGAGCTTGAGCGCCTAGAGACAATGCCGCCGATGTCGGCCGAAGCAACAGTGTCGCGAAATTATGTCGATTGGCTTGTCTCGGTTCCCTGGTTCCGACGCACAAGAGAAAACAACAACCTTAGCCTTGCCGCCGATATCCTCGACGAAGACCACTACGGTCTTGAGAAGATTAAGGAGCGCATCGTCGAATTTCTCGCGGTACGTCAGCTTGTTGACCAAATGAAAGGCTCGATACTTTGCTTTGTAGGTGCTCCAGGGGTCGGTAAATCTTCTCTCGGCCGCTCGATCGCGCGTGCAACAGGCCGCGAGTTTGTTCGTTTATCAGTAGGCGGGGTCCGTGATGAAGCCGAGGTCCGCGGCCACCGCCGAACCTATATTGGTGCTTTCCCGGGCCAGATCATGCAACGCATGAAGGCGGCTGGGGTTATTAATCCAGTCTTCCTGCTCGATGAAGTTGACAAGATGAGCATGGACTTCCGCGGTGATCCATCGTCGGCACTCATGGAAGTTCTTGATCCCGAACAAAACAATCAGTTCGTTGATCACTACCTAGATGCCGAGTACGACCTCTCGCATGTCATGTTCATCGCAACAGCAAATGTTTTACACACCATTCCGGCACCCTTACAGGACCGCATGGAAATCATCCGACTCTCGGGGTACACGGAAACTGAAAAGATGCAGATCGCTCGGCGTCATTTGATTAGCAAGCAGATTGCCTATCATGGTCTGCGCGAGAACCAGCTTGAGATTACCGACAATGCCCTTGGCCGAATTATCGGCGAATACACGCGCGAGGCTGGTGTTCGGGCACTCGAACGCATGGTCGCGCGGGTCGCACGCAAGGGCGCACGCAAGCTTGTCGACCAATACTCAGCTGAGATCACCAAGGCCGTCGAAGCAATTGCAGCCGCCGAAGAGGAAGAACGTGCACTCGCGACGCTCACTGACGAAGCCAATGCGCAAGAATCGGCCGACGCGGAGGCAGCAGAGAAGGTGGATCCGGCACTCGACAAGCTTAAGGCCGACGACCTGGCCAACGATGGCGACGAAGAAGACACCTTTGAGGATGATGATTTCAGCAGTGACTTCGACATAGAGAACATTGAAAATTTCAACCTCGATGATATCGATATGAGCGGCTTCGACAATGATGAAGAGGAAGAACTCGAAGCTGTAATCGAGGCACGCAATCCTATGGAACGGGTCATGCCTAAGCGCACCGCGCTAGCTGACGCAATTCCCGAAGATGCCAACCTCGTTGTCAACGCTGATAAGCTCGAGGAATACCTCGGCGTGCCGCGCTTCAAAAAGCGTCAGAAGGAAGAGGCGTCCGAGGTTGGCCTTGTGGCGGGCCTGGCTTGGACCGAACGTGGCGGGGAGATCCTGGCCACTGAGGCAACGCTGATGCCCGGAAAGGGCAAGTTGGCGCTCACCGGCCAGCTCGGGGACGTGATGCAAGAATCAGGGCAGGCAGCTCTATCGTATGTGCGCTCACGAGCCAGCACATTCGACGTCGAAAAAGACTTTCACCAAAACTACGATATTCACTTGCACGTCCCGGAAGGGGCCATTCCAAAGGACGGGCCTTCGGCTGGAATTACGCTAGCGACCGCGATTGTTTCGGCGCTAACCGGAGTGCCAGTCAGCCACGACGTCGCCATGACGGGCGAGATTACGTTGCGCGGGAAGGTACTGCCAATTGGTGGCTTGAAGGAAAAGGTTCTCGCTGCTCACCGGGCTGGCTTAACTCAAGTGATCATGCCTGCAGAAAACGAAAAAGACCTCCAGGACGTACCTGACGAAGTATTGCAAGACCTGACAATCCACTTCGTTGACACTATGGACGAAGTGTTGCGTCTCGCACTCGTGTCACCCCTGGCGCCCGCGTCAGACGACGAAGAGGGAGAACTGCCGCCCGGTGGGCAGCAGCCCGATGGAAGTGTCCAACAACCCCCTCTGACCCACTAGTTAGTCACTCCGCTGTAACGAACACAAGAAGCCATTTGACAGTTTCGTAGATGCCGCTTCGCCCCAATAGCTGGACCCTTCCTGGGTCTTTCAAAATTCGTGAAAATCCACAACATCGAACGCACACTACGTACCCGCAATGCGGGACATTATCCCGACGAATACCTTCCCGAAATCGCTTTCATCGGAAGATCAAACGTCGGCAAATCAAGCCTTATTAATTCGCTGCTGTCACGCAAGAAACTAGCTGCGACGAGTCGCACACCGGGCAAAACACGGGCGATTGATTGGTTTCGGATCGACCGCGGTGGCAGAGCAAATTGTTTTTTTGTTGACCTTCCTGGCTACGGCTTTGCGAAGGTACCCAAGAAAATTCGCGAAGAAGCATGGGCTCGATTAATTGACACTTACCTCGAGTCAGACAGGCCACTGGTTTTAGCGTTACAACTGCTGGATATGCGGCGCCTTGGCCCCACCAAACTGGATGAACAAATGATCAAGTGGTTATGTGAAACTCGTTTGCCGCATGCGTTCATTCTTACCAAGGCAGACAAGCTTAAGCGGAGCAAAAAGTTGGGAGCAATGAAAAACTTTGAAGTTAGTTTAAATAAGACCAATGACCATCCTCTGATTCCCTACTCTGCCGTGACGGGCGAAGGGAAAAACGAACTCTGGTCATTAATCAATCAGTCCATCGCTCAAACTCAATAACACTCAACCACTCACCTGCCGGGTGAGAGTTTAGAAAGAATATGAGTAACGAATCTGCAATTTTGGTACCACCGGCAATGAGCCGGATATGGGAACTGGGAGAGTTACGGGGATCCAGCGTTAATTTTCTGCGCAGCATTGCCGAGAAACTCGAAATCAATGCCTCCAGCGAGACACGCAAGTCTGATCTGGTCTATCAGATCCTGCAAACGCAGATGGAACAATCAGATTCACTAAACACCGAGGGGCTTCTTGAGATTCTTCCCGAAGGCTTTGGCTTCCTGCGAAACGCCTCAGCAAACTATCTCCCAGAGCACAGCAACGTGTACATCTCCCCCTCACAGATCCGAAGATTCGACCTGAGAACCGGGGACACTCTGGCCGGGAAGATCCGACCACCTAAAGGTGGCGAACGTTACTTCGCCATGATCAAGATCGAATTCATCAATCAAGAAATGCCTGAGGACATAGAGCGCAAGGCATTTTATGAGAGTTTCACACCACTGCACCCCGAGGAGCGCTTCGAACTTGAAACTCACGGAGGTGAACTCTCCGCTCGTATACTGGACATGCTGTGCCCCCTCGGGAAGGGACAACGCGCCCTAATTGTTTCACCACCTCGCGCAGGCAAGACGGTATTACTACAGTCTCTGGCGCACTCCATTAAAAGCAGTCATCCCGAAATCGATCTAATCGTTTTGTTAATTGGAGAACGCCCGGAAGAAGTCACGGAGATGCAGCGATCAGTTGATGGTGAGGTAATCGGCGCTACCTTTGACGAACCCGCTGAGTTGCACACACAGATTGCTGAACTGGTGCAGGAAAAAGCAAAGCGGCTGGTAGAAAAGGGGAACGACGTAGTAATACTGCTTGATTCAATCACCCGCCTGGCACGCGCCTACAACACCACCTGCCCGCAATCGGGGAAAGTATTGTCCGGTGGAGTCGATGCCAAAGCCCTCCACAAGCCGAAGCGCTTCTTCGGCGCTGCACGTAACATTGAAGACGGTGGCAGCCTAACTATCATCGCTACTGCGCTAATCGAGACTGGCTCTCGGATGGACGATGTCATCTTTGAGGAATTCAAAGGTACCGGGAACTCTGAGATCGTACTCAACCGTATGCTCGCCGAACGGCGTATATGGCCGGCCATCGACATCAACCGATCGGGCACCCGCAAAGAAGAATTGCTGTTCTCATCGGAAAAACTGAATAAAATCTGGGTATTGCGTAAGGTGTTACAACCGCTTGGTCCGGCTGAAGCTATGCAGCTTCTAATCGACAAGGTTGGCAAAGTCGACAACAACGACGAATTTCTTGCCGCAATGAACACCTCGGAGTAATTAAAAAGGAGTCCAAAATGAAACCTGACATCCATCCGGAATACCATGACGTTATGGTTGTATGCGCTTGTGGGAACTCATTCCAAACACGCTCGACGAAATCTGATTTGCGGCTCGAAGTCTGCAACGAATGTCACCCCTTCTTCACAGGCAAACAGCGTCTGCTCGACTCAGCCGGCCGCGTTGAGAAGTTCCAACGAAAGTATGAAGGCTTCTACGCACAACAGGACACGATCAAAGCGGAATTGGAAGCCAAGGCAGCCAAAAAAGATGCCGCGTTAGCTGCCGCCGCCCTCAAAGCCGAAGAGGAGGAGGCCCGCGCCGCCGCGATAGCTGCAACCGCTGCGGAAACGGCTGACGATGATGATGTTCCCGCCGACACGGCTGCGGCGGAGGCCAAGAACGAGAACCCCGAGGAAGAAACCATCAACTAACCAGTCGGAGACGTACCCCTAGGGGCCTGTCCGCCTCCTGGAATAGCGCTCCGGAGCTTCCCATGAACGCCACCGTCATCTCGCGGCTCGAAGATATCAAGGCCAAATTCGCCGAGCTGAACGAAGAGATCGCCAAACCTGAGGTTATCCAGGACGCTATCCTTTATCGCAGGCTCACCAAGCATCACGCCGATTTGCGCCAGGTTGTCGAAGCCTACCAAGGCCTTCAAGAGGTCGATAGAGAAATAGCCGGCGCCAAAGACCTGCTCAATGAGCCTGACCCTGAGATGCAGGCAATGGCTGAGAAAGAGCTCGCCACTCTAGAGGGGCAAAAGGAGGTCCTGGAGGGACAGCTCATGAGGCTTCTGTTGCCTAAGGACCCAAATGACGAACGCAATGTCGTGCTGGAAGTACGTGCGGGCACAGGAGGGGAAGAAGCTGCACTTTTCGCGGCCGAGATTTTCCGAATGTACCAACGCTTCGTCGAAGGCAAGCGTTGGAAGGTTGAAATCCTCGACGAAAGTTTCACGGGAACCGGTGGACTTAAAGAGGTCAACGCTCTCATAGAAGGGGCCGGGGCCTACAGCCAGCTCAAGTATGAGAGCGGCGTCCACCGCGTGCAGCGTGTTCCAGAAACGGAGACTTCGGGGCGTATCCACACTTCTGCGGTTACTGTCGCCGTGTTGCCAGAAGCGGAAGACGTGGAGATCCAGGTAGAAGAGAGCGACTTGCGCATCGACACGTTCTGCGCCTCAGGTCCCGGTGGCCAGGGAGTCAACACAACCTATTCGGCGGTACGCCTAATTCACGAGCCTACGGGCCTGATGGTGCAGTGTCAGGACGAGCGTTCATGGCACAAGAATAAGTCGAAGGCTCTGCGTGTTCTCAAAGCACGCCTCTACGACTTGAAGCTTCAAGAGCAACACGAGGCCATCGCGGAAGAGCGCCGCGGGATGGTGGGATCTGGAGACCGTTCGGAGAAAATTCGCACCTACAACTTTCCTCAAAGTCGTGTCACCGACCACCGCATTAACTTCACCAGTCACCAAATCGACTCCATCCTGAGCGGCAACATCCAGGCTCTCGTTGACGAACTCGCCTCACATTATGAGACGGAGCGGCTTAAGCAAGAGCTTTCGGCTGAAGCTGTCTGAGGCCAACCGTGCCCAACTACGTGAGCAAAGACTCTGCGACCGTAGGTTCCGCGCTACATGAAGCCGAACAAAGCCTGGAATCTGCTGGTGTCGAAGGAGCTCGGCTCGAAGCCACTCTACTTCTCGGTCATGTCCTTGGTTACTCGCGTGCCCAGCTGTTGGCGACACTATTAGATCCCTTGACAGAAGATCAGGCTTCCCGCTTCTTTGAACTCACTACCCGCCGTGCCAACCGCGAACCTCTTCAGTACCTCCGAGGCCGTGCCCCGTTTCTCGACTTTGAACTCGAGGTGCACCCCGGGGTATTTATCCCTCGCCCAGAAACCGAGCAGGTTGTTGAGCACACACTTAAAGTCTGGGACCCCACGGCGGGCTGGGCAATCGACGTCGGCACAGGAAGCGGCGCGATTGCTATCGGCCTAGCACGACGGAATCCCAGGGGCCGTGTCCTTGCGGTTGACCAGTCTCCAATCGCGTTGGCCACTGCCGCTGGTAATGCTGTCCGGCTTGGGGTCCATGACCGTATTACCTTCGTGCAGGCTGACTTCCTGCGAGCACTCTCTCTTTCAAGCAGCAACATCGGCATCATTGTCTCGAATCCTCCATATGTTGCCAATAACGACGAAGTTGATCCGGAAGTGCGCTACCACGAGCCACGGAAAGCTTGGGCGTCGGGCCCCACCGGCATGGAGGCTTACGAACGCATCATCCCTGAGTCTGCTGCCTTGTTGGGTTCTCGACGGTATTTGGTTCTGGAGCTTGGCTACGGCCAGGAAAAAGCGGTTCGTGGGCTGATTCGTGAGTCGGGTAGTTGGGCGAAACCTCACGTCCTAGCCGACTTGAGCAATATTCCACGAGTTCTATCGGTTTGCAGGGAACGGCATCCTTGATTCCCTGCTGGTCTGTCCGCAACACCTTTGGCAGCCACCAAGACCTGTAACTTCAGTTAACTGCGTACGGTTCGCTGAGTTCGAAGTCGGCGATCTGCGCCTCGAAGAACTCCCCACTTTCAGTTTCCATTGTGTACGTACCTCGCATGAAACCAAAGGCCGTCCGCAAGGGACACCCGGAGGTGTATTTGAAGGACTGGCCAGGTTCCAATAACGGTTGCTCGCCAACAACGCCAGGCCCTTGAACTTCTTGGGCCTGGCCGTCACCGTCAGTAATGATCCAGTGGCGACTTACCAATCGCACCGTTTCGTTGCCCTCATTGCTAATCGTGACAGTGTAGAGAAAGAACCAGTGGTTCTGCTCGGGCATCGACCGCCCTGGGTCGTGCGTCGATTCTACTTGGATGTTCACACCGCGTGTTGTCGCCTCAGAAATACTCATTGAGCAATGGTCTTTCAGGCGCGCCTCGACTTCAACTTCACAGGCTATAAGCATCTAGGTGATATGTGATCAGGAACTTTCGCAACGATTGTTAGGAAACACGGCTGATGCTCGTCTTCTTGCCTTCTTGCTGGGCAAACGGGTTGTCCTTTCGGCAATGATTCAAGTATTACCGTTGTTCCCAGCTGGCGAGAACGATAGATTCCCGCTGGTCATTCGCGTAGTGCATCTGCGGCAAGGAGCTTAAATGGAATGAGAGATTCAAAAACGATTCCCGGCTTAGTCCTGTATTGTGTTTTCCCTTTTGCCGCTGGTGCTTGCGTTGGTGTGACGGATAGCGATGTCGGTATCGCTCAGTCTCCCACTACTTTGGCTGCCGGGGACATTCCGACGTTCCAGGTGGACCCAAGCTGGCCGAACGAGATGCCGAATCTCTGGATACTGGGCTCAGTAACCTCAGTCTTCGTTGACTCCAAAAACCACGTCTGGATCACCCACCTTCCAGAGACGTTAACCCCCGAGGAAACATCTGCGGTCCAAGATCCGCCAATCGGGGAATGCTGCGTCCCGGCTCCAGTCGTGATCGAGTTTGACGCCGACGGGAACGTCGTTCAGGGGTGGGGTGATCCGTCCACCCAAGATGTGTCAGAGTTTCCACGTAACGCTCATGGGCTTTTCATTGATCACAACGATCACGTGTGGATCGGCACCTTTCGTCATCACCGAGTTATGAAATTTACTCGCAGTGGCCAGCTGCTCATGACTATTGGTGAATACGACAACAATAGGGGGAGTAACGACCCCAACTTCCTGGGCGGGCCGGCAGGCATCTGGGTTGATCCTGAGGACAACGAGGTGTTCATCGCCGATGGTTACCGAAATCGCCGAGTCGTCGTTTACGATGGGGAAACGGGGGATTACCTGCGGCATTGGGGTGCCTACGGCGAGATGCCGGACGACTCATATAGCTATACGGAGCGTGATTCAGAAGGTGCCCCGCCCCGTCAGTTCTCCACTGTACACGGCCTGGTAGGGTCGGACGATGGCTTGATGTACGTTGCAGACCGCCGCGGCAACCGCATCCAAGTCTTTCAACAAAGTGGGGAGTTCGTAACGGAGAAGGTCATCGCCCCGGAGACACTGGCGTCAGGGTCGGCGTTCGTTATCGCTCTATCCCCGGATGAAAACCAAGAGTGGGTGTACCTGGCAGATGGCACCAACCACAAGGTCTGGGTTCTCCACCGAGCCGATCTAGAAATTGTTGGCCAGTTCGGTCGAGGCGGCCGCCAAATGGGCCAATTCCTCCGACCCCATGGGATGGGCATCGATTCCCACGGCAACCTCTATGTGGGAGAGGCTTCCACCGGACGCCGGGTCCAAAAGTTCACCGTTTCAGGCGCCCAGTAATAACGGTGCCAAAAACTAACTGGTAAGCATCGGCACCAAGGCACGAAATCCCAACCAACCCAAACTGTCTGCAGATACTTAGCAGCTCCTCACTTGCCCGAACTCGACCCGCCGTTATTGGTCGACGTTTCCTGTCCTTCCGGGTTCATCACGTAGAGGTCTAGCCATGCGACCCATCGCGCCCAAAGATCTAGCGTCGTCTCATACGTAGCCGGGCCATGGTCTTCAAACGGATATTTGTACATCGACGCCGTCTTGCCTAGCACTTCCAGAGCATGGAACATCCGATCGGCATGAATCGGGTGGGTACCAACGTTATGGTCATCCATCCCGTGATACATCAAAAGGTTGCCCGACAGGCGATCGGCCTGGAAGAAAGGTGACATCTCGATGTAAAGGTCTTGTGCTTCCCACAGATAGCGACGCTCACTCTGGAAACCAGCTGGTGTAAGTGAACGATTGTAGTTGCCATCACCAGCGATTCCTGCTTTGAAAAATGGTGTCTGGATCATCGCGTTGGCGGTACCGAATGCCCCATAACTGTGCCCTCCGATGCCAAGACGATTGCGATCAACCCAACCACGCTCGACAATTTCGTCGATAGTCGCTGCCAAAGTGTTACGCAGGTCGTGAGGATATTCGTCGTTCCGCTGTCCCTCTGGGCCTACGATCGGCACGTCAGGTTCCACAAGCGCATACCCGAGCAACGTTAGGACACTCATGGATCTCGCCCCGACGTTTGGAAAGCGGTTCTTGTTGAAGGTCTGGAAGCCCTCATCGTAGGCCTCCTGCTCACTGTACTCACGGGGATAGAACCAGAACATCGCAGGTAAACGAGTGCCATCACTGTAGCCAGTCGGCAGTGTCACCGTGACCCGCGACTCAAACCCGTCCGCGCGATTGATCGTGAACCGCTCTCGTCGAGCTGAAGTGATCCTTGGGTGGCGGTCCTGATTGAAGGTTATTTGTGTCTCTGATCCAGTCTCAAGGTTGACTCGCCACTGGTTCGGTACAATTGTCGCCGATTCTCTCGAAATGATGACTTCAGCAAGGCTGTCGTCAAGTGGCGTACCCATAGTCTCGAACATGTCCGGCGAACTTTGGAAAATACGCTCCTTGTTTCCAGAAAAAATCCCGACCTTGTCAACAAACGGCCGTGGTGCCTCGGCAAGTGGGTCCTCGTAGTATTGAGTTCCGGACAGGTATACAAATTGTCCATCTGGCGACAGACGCACAGCCCCGGGCTTGGCACTACCAACAAGTGTTCCCATATCAGCGGTGCGGTCGTCCGTATCCTCCTCATAAATTAGATATTCCTGGGTCGGGTCGTCCAGTGAGACGGCGTGGACGGTTTCATCGCTACCGTCACGGCGAGTCAGGAACATGAGCCGGCCCGACTCGTCGAAGCGGGCGGATTGGATGCGTTCTTCCGTCTCGTAAACCAACTCCGTATCGTCGTCACCGAATGGAGGCAACCAGTACATCACGCGATCCTTGCGCGGCTCGCGCTCTTCCGATTCTTCTTCGGCTTCCTCTTCCTCGGCATCGTCATCAGCTTCCGGACGTGCCTCAAGTTGCAGAAACACCATCCCTGGCCCACCGTCCGTGCGCCAAGCTAGGCTGCGCTTATCGTCGTCATTGGCACCATTACTGCCAGATCGCTGCCCACGTCCACCACCATTGTTGCCCTGCGCTTGTTCGTTGACGTCTTCATCATCGATCAATGCCAAGGCGCTGCCATCCGCATCCCAAATTTCCTCAACCGTGCCCGCACTACTAACCGGTACGATGTAGGAAAGGTCATCCTTGATGGTAGTCACACGAAAATACTCACCGTCCGGAGACGCACTGACAGAACGAAGCATTGCGGGCCCACCAATCAGTTCAGTGTCGCCTGAATCAACGTCGATGCTGGCAAGCTGCCCGGTCGAATAGTAGTAGACGAGCTCCTTTTCGTAGGGAGTCTCAAGAAGATCAAAATAGGTACGTAAGCGATTGCGGTCAGGAGTCGTCACCCGAACCTTTGGCGTTTCGGGGATCTCGGGCATAGGCGGTTCGGGACCACGGTTCGCCGGCAAGAGCACGGTAATAATCCGACTGCCATCGGCCGTCCAGTTGAACGCCGCAACATGGGTGGCAAGTACAGCAGTGTTAGTAATGCGCCGCGATTGACCACTCTGGGCGCTAGCGACATAAATGTGGGTCGCGTCGTCGAAGTTCGCGAAGAAAGCTACTTGCGAACTGTCCGGCGACCATCGCTGTCCTGTTACACGGGCACCGTCAGGAATCTGAATCGCCGTAGCGAGCTGCCCGTCGGCTGTGTAGAGCTCGATGCCGACGCTACTCCGCGTTGTGAAACGGCGGTTACGGTTCGCTGCTGGATCGATCTGGAACTGGCCCAGGTCATAGTGACGTTTAGCAAACATTGCGAGTGCCGGAAATCCATCACTCACCGCCCGCATAAACATCTGCCCAGTCGGATCCGGATTCTGCATGCGAAGGGGTTGATCCTGTGTCGCCATGACAGCATCGAGGACCTCAGATGGTGGCATCAGGTACGCCTCAGTATTGAGAAGAACTAGGCGCGGGTCTTCCGGGGCATGGTTCTCCGCATCTTCTTGCTGTGCGTTGAGCGCCACTGCCGGAACAAGTAGAAAGGCTAAAGCTACGATTCCAACCGAACGAAGAGTGGGCAAATGACCGTGCATGTTCCTGCCTCTTTTGGGTGTGTAGGGCTGCAAAGACGTGTCGAATCATACAACCCGCGGACGGTAACTTCCCAGTTTTGTCTCTTCCTCTGATCCGCATAGAGTGGTGTTAATACAGTCAGAGTTAGCAAGGCAATCAAACGAGCTCACATCAATCGCGACTGCCTAACCATCTAGCGTCAGCATTCCGCGAACAACCCTGAAGTGTTTGAACCCTCCTGTGCAGACGCTTCGTCGTAGACCCGAAAATAGAACTCTGGTCCGAGTGGGCCTTCCGGCAAGCGTGGGTAGCCTACGAGGGCACGCGTTTTCGGGTAAAAGTCAAGCAATGCTTCCACCTCTGAATCTTCAAGAAGAGTAAGCGCCGTAGCCAGGCCGTCGGCGGTGAAACCGTCAGAAACAACAACGGTCGCGATTTGGCGATTCGTCAAACCAAAGCCCGTTCGAGGGTCTACGGTATGGGAATAACGAATACCTTCGATCTGAACAAATTGCTCAGTGTCACCGGACGTAGAAATGGCAGCGTCCGTCAAGACAACCTCGCATCCCGCGTGAGGGATTGTTAAGCGCCAGCCAACTTCGCCTGGAGGTGCTGCACCTACCACTATGTCCCCACCAGCCTCCACGAGGGCCTTAGTAACATCGTGTGCCCGCAAGATGCGAAGTGCTTGGTCAATCACGTAGCCCTTAGCGATCCCACCAAGATCGAGCCTTAAACCTGCGCTAGTAATTTGTGCAGTCTGCGCAATGTCGTCGAGACGAAGCTTACCAGTCCCAGAAGTGCGCATTGCGGAGCGTAGCTCAGCTTCGTTGGGCATCCTCTCGTAACGAATCGCACCCCGCCAAAGTTGGGTCAGTGTCCCGGCCGTGATATCAAACGCTCCTCCTGTCTGGCCGGCTAGCCGCTGCCCTCGATCCAAAACTTCATACAATTCCGGGCTAACCGAAACCGGAGCTTCCCCGGCCCGCGAGACGAAGTGTGACAGTTCGCTATCGTTTCGATAATCGCTGAAAATCCTGTCGAGCCGTGCAATTTCCACGAACGCTGCTCGGGCTGCCTGCCGCGCCTTGTCTCGCGTGCCAGAGTAAAGAACGATCCGCACTTGCATGCCCATGTGAACCTGTCTATACACATAACGGTCTTCACGGGGTACAACTAGACTTGTTCGAGTGTCCGGCTCCATTTGGCAGCCGGTTGAAAATGAAAAAACCAGTAAAAGGAGAAGGATGTTCTTTCCTGTAAACATCAGTCCTAGGTTGGTGGTTGTAACAACCATCTTCTTGGGAACTTTGCCCGGGAACGCATTACAACTCGAACCGTACACTGAGACAATTTCTGGCACCCTGATCACCTTTGATATGGTCCCAATTACAGGAGGTTCGCTCTCTGTAGCTGATCCTGCAAATTCGGATATTAAACGAATTATCAAGATCGACGATATCTGGATCGGCAAGACAGAGGTTACCTGGCAAGAGTACGACGTCTGGCAGCTAGGCCTTGACCATGAACCCGCGAAGCGTCGCCAGATCGCCACAGAATCACGACCCAGTCGCCCTTACGGTGCGCCGGATTGGGGCTTCGGGCACTCCGGCTTCGCTACGCTTTCGGTGACGGTCCACGCGGCTCAAGAATATGCCCGCTGGTTGTCAGAGAAAACGGCGAAGAACTATCGCCTCCCGACAACCGACGAGTGGCAATATGCGTGCTATCTCGGAATCGGCGTGACTACGGCACGAGAAAGAACGATCATGCCGAACTTAAACGTTGAGGATCGTGATTCCGTCGCCTGGCACTTTGGGAACTCTGGCCGTGCCACTCACCCCGTAGCGTCTAAGAAACCTAATACTCTTGGAGTCTACGACATGCTGGGTAACGCTGGGGAATGGGGACGGGGCAAGGACGGATCTACAGCACTGCATGGCGGTTCATACCAGGACAAGGCAACGACCATACACTGTGGTACTCGCTCTGAGCAGACTCGTGCTTGGAACTCAACTGACCCACAAATTCCCAAAAGTACCTGGTGGCTGTCAGACGCTCCCTTCGCGGGGTTCCGTATTGTCCGGGACCCACGGGGCGAAGAAAGCGTACGATAGGCTAAAGAATTGGGGCCACGAATGAACAGCGACAGTCCACACCGGATTAGAGATCGAATTAAATTACAGTGGAGGCACTGATGAAAAACTCTCGAATCACCCGACGTGACGCTATCAAAACAACCGCTGCGGTTACCGCCGGTATCGTTAGTAATCCGCGGTTCGCGTTCGCAGGCGGCCAAAGGGCAACCATGCGAATCGGCGTCATCGGCTGTGGTGGCCGCGGCACGGGGGCAGCGGTCAATTGTGTTGAGTCCTCAGAAGGTGTCGAGATCGTCTCCATGGGAGACCTGTTTGCTGATCACCTCGCCTCAAGTCGTCAGCAGCTCACCGAACAGTTAGGCGCCGCGTTCAAAGTAACTAATGACACGGCCTTTACCGGCTACGACGCCTTTGAGAACGTACTCGCTACTGACATCGATATGGTGATCTTGGCAACCCCGCCAGCCTTCCGACCACAACACCTGCGGGCGGCCATCGACGCTGGGAAAAACATCTTCATGGAGAAGCCCATTGCTGTCGACCCGATGGGTGTCAACTTGGTTATTGAGGCATCCGAAATAGCAAAGGAGAAGGGTTTAGCAATTGTCGCCGGCACCCAGCGGCGTCATCAAGCACCATACTTGGAAGCCATGAAACGCATACATGACGGCGCCATCGGTGATGTCGTAGCGGCTCAGGTCTTCTGGAACCAAGGTGGCCTGTGGAACCGTGAACGCCAACCCGGCTGGACAGATATGGAATGGCAAGCACGTAACTGGCTGTACTTCACATGGTTATCAGGCGACCACATCGTTGAACAACACATCCATAACATCGATGTCGCAAACTGGGCCATGCAGGGCCATCCAATCAAGGCAGTTGGCGTTGGTGGTCGACAAGTCAGGGTGGAACCCGAATTCGGCCACATTTTTGATCACTTTGCGATCGAGTTTGAGTACGAGAACGGGGGCCGGGTCATGAGTATGTGCCGGCAAATCAACGGAACAGCCAACCAGGTCGGCGAACATATTGTTGGAACACGCGGAACCGCCGATCCAGAGCGGTGGATTCGAGGCTCCCGGGCCTGGCAATGGGGCGACACCAAGTACGTAAACCCCTACGTACAGGAACACACCGACCTAATTGCCAGCATCCGTGCGGGCGCGCCTCTCAATGAAGGACGAAGCGTGGCTGAGAGTACGCTAACCGCGATTATGGGCCGAGAGGCTGCCTACACTGGCCAAGAAATCACCTGGGACGAGATCGCAAACGCTGACATGAACCTCGTTCCCGACCCGTTTCACTTTGGGCCGATGCCAGTGCCAGACGTGGCGGTGCCCGGCATCACGACGATCGATCGAAACATCTGAAAACCCGGGGGTCGACCATGAGACGCAGAGAGTTCGTAAAGACTGCAACCGTCGCCAGTATGAGTGTCGCAGCCGGCATTAGCCTCAAGCCAGCTGCCAGTGCGACTACACTCGTTCGGTATGCCGCAACTTTGAACCTTAAATCTGCAGCCCAACAACGCCATTTCAAGCTCGATTACGCCCCCCACTTCGGCATGTTCCGCAATTCAGCCGGTGAAGAAATTCTCGATCAGATCCGCTTCATGCATGACCAGGGTTTCCGTTCTCTAGAGGACAACAGCATGCGCGAGCGAACAATCGGAGATCAAGAAGCAATTGGTGGTCTGCTCGAGCAACTCGACATGCGTATGGGCGTGTTCGTGGCCAACAGCAATGGATTCGGCGTGCCGAGCTTCACGAGCGGTGACGAAGAGCATCGGGCTCAGTTCCTTGCCGATTGCCACGATTCAGTAGAGGTCGCCAAGCGTGTCAACGCGAAGTGGATGACTGTCGTAGCGGGAGACCTGTCGCCACGCCTAGAAATGGATTATCAGACCGCGAACGCGATCGAAAGCTTGCGACGGGCGGCGGACATCTTTGAGCCCCACGGTTTGGTCATGGTCCTTGAGCCACTCAATCCCTATGCTGATCATCCCGGGATGTTCCTGGCGAAAATCCCACACGCGTACATGATCTGTCGTGCCGTAGATTCACCGTCTTGCAAGATCCTTTTCGACATTTATCACCAGCAGATTACCGAAGGGAACCTGATTCCCAATATTGATATGGCCTGGGACGAAATCGCCTACTTTCAGATTGGCGACACACCAGGCCGAGACGAACCAACCACTGGCGAGATCAACTACAAAAACATTTTTCGGCACATCCACCGCAAAGGTTACAACGGCATCCTAGGCATGGAGCACGGAAACTCACGCCGCGGCATCGAGGGAGAGCAGGCAGTCATTGATGCCTACGTCGAAGTCGACAACTTCAACTGAATATAATAGCGGCCTTCAAATTCCTCTGAACATGGGAGCGCTGATTCAATGAGACGTCACACCAAAATGATCATGTGGTCGATGGTTGTTGTTTTTACGGCGGTGTTTATGGTGGCCGCGGGTACAGAAAGCCAACACCAAAATTCGCAGGCAATAGTCACCCCCAAAAACCCGATTTGGGTCAATGGCGCAGAGCAGGGTCGCGGCCAACGCGGAGGCCGTGGTTCGGATGCTGCCAATCAGGAGTCAGAGGGGCCCAAGGCATACGAAGAAGTCATTACCACCGAGGCAATAACCGATGAAGGCATCTTCAACGTCCATCGTGTGGGCGATGATGTTTACTACGAGATCCCACTCACCGAACTCGAAAAGGACTTCCTTTGGGTTGGTCGAATTAAGCGAACGACGCTCGGTGCGGGGTACGGTGGGCAACGGACATTCGACCGTGTAATCCGGTGGGAACTGCGTGATGACAAAGTGTTGTTGAAGTTAATCAGCTACGACGTGGTTGCCGACCCCGATACTCCAGTAGCGCAGGCGGTGGCGGATTCCAATAACCCCGCCATTGCAGAGATTTTCGATGTAGAAACTTACAACCTGGACGGCGATCCGGTCATCGAAATCACCAACTTGTTCGTCACCGAAATGTCTGAGCTCTCGGTGCGCAGCCGCCTTGGTGCACGCGGTTTTGCCAATGATCGATCGTTTATCGAGAAGGTCGTTGCTTACCCAGAGAATATTAATGTCGAAGTCAGTCAGACTTACACCAAGCCTACTGAGGCTAGCGGTGGCGGCGGGGGTCGCGGCGGTCGTGCAGCGCGCGGCATGAGTGGCAATAGCGCCACTGTGGTGGTCTCCTACAGCATGGTGAAGCTACCTGAAGAGCCGATGATGCCGCGCCTGTTTGACGAGAGGGTCGGTTACTTCAGTGATTCATACATAGACTATAGCCGCCCCGAACATCGAGCCACGACACGAAAATTCATCACTCGTTGGAGGCTTGAGAAAGAGGATCCGAGTGCCGATATCTCAGATCCAATCAAACCAATTGAGTACTACGTTGATCCTGCGACGCCGACCGAGTGGGTGCCCTACGTGAAGATGGGCATTGAAGATTGGCAGCCAGCGTTTGAGGCCGCGGGTTTCAGTAACGCCATCCTGGCCCGTGAAGCCCCTGCCGACGATCCAGATTGGAGTCCTGAGGATGCTCGTTATTCGGTTATCCGTTGGCTGCCGTCTACAACGGAGAATGCCTCGGGCCCGCATGTGCACGACCCGCGCTCCGGGGAAATCCTCGAGTCGGACATTCAGTTCTATCACAATGTCCAAAACCTGGCTAAAAACTGGTATTTCGTCCAAGTCGGACCGCTTGATCCCCGGGCCGCAACACTGCCGCTTCCTCAAGAATTAATGGGCGAGTTACTTCGTTATGTCGTCGCTCATGAGGTCGGCCATACATTGGGTTTCCAGCACAATATGAAGGCGAGTGCGATGTACACGCTCGACCAAGTGCGTGACCCCGCTTGGGTAGCTGAAAACGGCCACACCCCAACACTAATGGATTATTCGCGGTTCAATTATGTCGCCCAACCGGAAGACGGCATCGCAGCTGAGGACCTAATTCCAAAGATCGGACCTTACGACAAGTGGGCCACGATGTGGGGATATAAGCCGATTCCGAATGCCAGCACGCCAGATGAAGAGCTTCCCACGCTCGACGAGTGGGCACGCGCCCAGGATGAAACGCCTTGGTATCGATTCTCAACGGCACAGGCAGCCGGCTCTGACCCACAAAGTATGACCGAAGCTGTTGGTGACATCGACGCCATCGAGGCTACGACCCTTGGCTTAAGGAACATTGAGCGAGTCTCCAATATGTTAATGGCAGCCACCACAACGCAAGACGGCGCTCCTTACGATGAGCTCACCGAAGTATATGGTCGCTTGCTGGGCCAGTGGCGCGTCGAGATGGGGCACGTGACCCAATTAGTTGGTGGTTTCCGCTCACAGCAAAAACACATCGGACAAGAAGGCGTTCGTTTCGAGCCAGTGCCGGCGGCGATGCAACGCCTGGCCACGATGTTTTTGATTGAAAACGCTCTGCACACGCCGCGGATGTTTGTGCGCCCCGAGCAGCTTCGCCGCATGGAACCAACTGGCGTCATGGATCGAATTCGAACAGCTCAAAATTCAATTATGAATTCGATGTTGCAGGCCAACAGGCTAAACCGAATAGTCGAGCAGTCGGCGCTTGACCCTGGCGCTTACGCGCCTATCGATTACCTAACTGACGTGCGAAATGGGGTATGGAGCGAACTGGCCACTGGAAGCGAAATTGACCCCTTCCGCCGCAATACCCAGCGCGTTTACCTGGATACTGCCAATAACCGTCTTAATGGTGGCTCGACGCCACCTAGCGGCGAGGTGCGTGCCCTGTTGCGCGGTGAATTGCGGACCCTACGCGACCAGATTGCTACTGCGTTAGAAACGGTCACTGACCCAGCAACGCGCTTACATCTAGAAGATTCGGTTGACATAGTTAATACAACTCTCGATCCGCGGGCCATGCGTGAACGTTCAACGGCAGCTGGTGGTGGCGGAGGTCGAGGGATCACTCAAGAGCTAGCGTCGTCGATCTTTGGTTTTGACTACGATAACGACCCATTTTTGACTCTGCCGGCAGTTTGCTGGCCGGATTACGTGATCCGCTGAAACCTCTAGGTCAAGACCGGAAATCCGTGAGGCTATTTAAATAAGATGCCAGATGAACGATAGGAAGGCCGAGTATTGGCAGCGTAACTTACGCTATCTCGGGATATTGTTATCCGTCTGGTTTCTTGTCTCCTATGGGTTCGGCATCCTGCTAGCGGACATGCTCGACAGCATACGCCTTGGCGGCTTTAAGCTTGGATTCTGGTTTGCGCAACAGGGATCAATTTACGTCTTTGTAATTTTGATCTTTGTCTACGTCCGCTTAATGAACCGGCTTGACCGCGAGTTCAACGTACACGAAGAAGAAAGTCCAGGACCCGATCCTGCGGGCCCCCACCCATGACCGTCCAGACTTGGACCTTCATCATGGTCGGCTTGTCATTCGTGCTCTACATCGGTGTAGCCATACGATCACGGGCCTCTTCGACGGGCGAATTCTACGTCGCCGGTGGCAAAGTGCCTCCGGTAGTTAACGGCATGGCGACTGCAGCTGACTGGATGAGCGCTGCGTCGTTCATTTCGATGGCCGGGATGATTTCCTTCATGGGCCGCGATGGTTCTGTCTACCTGATGGGGTGGACCGGTGGCTACGTCCTTCTGGCATTACTACTCGCGCCGTACCTTCGCAAGTCTGGTAAGTACACCGTTCCCGACTTCATCGGCGAACGCTATTACTCTCAGACAGCTCGCTTTGTAGCTGTCCTGTGCGCAATCTTCGTCTCCTTTACTTACATTGCCGGCCAGATGCGCGGGGTTGGCATTGTGTTCTCGCGATTCCTCGACGTCAGTATCAACAATGGCGTCCTGTTCGGCATGGGAATTGTCTTCTTTTACGCCGTTCTCGGGGGCATGAAGGGGATCACTTACACTCAGGTGGCCCAATACTGCGTGTTGATTTTCGCCTATATGGTACCGGCGATCTTCATCTCGTTGTTGCTAACCGACAACGTGCTGCCGCAGTTGGGTTTCGGGTCGCGCCTAGCAGATGGGTCGGGAATGTACCTGCTTGATCGTTTAGACGGGCTGTCTGAGGAGCTCGGCTTCGCTGCGTACACAGCCGGGCAGAAACAAACAGTGGATGTATTTTTTATCACCCTGGCACTAATGGCGGGAACGGCGGGACTGCCACACGTAATTGTGCGTTTTTATACCGTTCCGAAGGTAGCGGCTGCCCGTAGTTCGGCGGGTTGGGCGCTCGTCTTTATCGCATTGCTGTACACCACGGCGCCAGCAGTTGGGGCCTTCGCACGAACCAACTTCATCACCACTATCTCGAACGCAAAATATGATGAGATGCCTGGATGGTTCCACAACTGGGAAACCACCGGCCTAATTAGCTATGAAGATCACAATGGCGACGGCCGTGTCCAATACACCGGTCCGGAATCGAGCATCACTAATGAGGTAATCGTCGATCGCGACATCATGGTGCTCGCTAACCCAGAGATCGCCCGGCTACCGGCATGGGTAGTCGGCTTGGTAGCGGCTGGTGGACTCGCGGCCGCTCTCTCAACCGCCGCCGGGCTCCTGTTAGTCATTTCTACATCGGTGGCACACGACTTGTTCAAAAAGGGCCTGCAGCCGAACATCACTGAGAGACGAGAGTTGATCATTGCGCGGGTCGCCGCTGGAATGGCGGTCGGAGTGGCCGCCTACTTCGGGATAAACCCAGTGGGTTTCGTGGCGCAGGTGGTCGCCTTCGCCTTCGGCCTTGCTGCTGCTTCCTTTTTTCCTGCCATCCTCATGGGAATCTTCTCCAGGAGGATGAACAAGGAAGGTGCTATTGCTGGTATGGTGTCCGGCATTGTTTTCACTGCCGCCTACATCACCTGGTTTAAGCTCGTTCATCCGGAGCTTAATAGTGCCGAAAACTGGTTGTTGGGAATCTCTCCAGAGGGAATCGGCGCGGTGGGGATGTTAATCAACTTCGCCATTGCGTTAATAGTCTCGAGAGTCACTGAAGAGCCCCCCTGGGAGGTTCAGGCCCTAGTCGAGGAAATTCGGGTGCCCCGTCGCAGAGATGAAATGCCTGGAAGCCCTGTCTAGAAGCTGGCACAGGGACGAAATATTTCTTGACTAAGAAAGCCCCTCTCCAACTTGTTTCGAGTTTGTGGGATTGACCGTGGGCACGGAAAATTTCGGAAACCCGCAAACCGGATAGCATGTACTCATGGAAAAGCTGCGCATCCAAGGTGGTCACATGCTGAGCGGCAAGGTGCGGGTGGGAGGTGCCAAAAATGCTGCGCTTCCTGAACTCGCTGCGACGCTGCTGACCGACGAGCCAGTGCGGCTCACAAATGTCCCCGCGGTTCGTGATGTCGCTACGATCATCCGCTTGCTTGAGCATCTTGGGGTCCAGATAGAGCGTGATGCCAATGGGACACATTCCAGGCTCTGTGCATTCAACGGAACCGAAGCTCCGTATGACCTAGTGAAAACGATGCGCGCATCTTTTCTCGTTCTTGGCCCGCTGCTTGTTCGTACTGGGCGTGCTCGAGTCTCGTTGCCAGGCGGTTGCGCAATCGGTGCAAGGCCGGTTGATCAACACCTATCAGCACTAACCCAACTCGGGGCTAATCTGCGGGTTGAAAAAGGCTATGTCATCGCTGAAGCGCAGCGTTTAAATGGTTCCGAAGTAACTTTCTCTTCGCCCACAGTGGGTGGCACCGAGCATCTGATGCTGGCGGCATCGCTAGCACAGGGAACGACCGTGTTACGCAACGCGGCATGCGAGCCTGAAGTCGCCGATTTAGCCATTCTGCTCAACTTAATGGGGGCGAGAATCGAAGGAGCTGGCTCGGACACAATCGAGATTCGCGGTGTCTCGGAGCTCGGGGGGGCTGATCACAAGATACTCCCTGACCGGATCGAGGCCGGCACTTATCTCGTCGCGGGTGCTTTAAAGGGGGATCGGCTTGAGATTGCAAATTGCCGGCCCGCTCACCTCGAAGCCGTGATCAACAAGGTTCAGGAAATTGGCGCTAATATCGAGCCAGGAGATGGCTCCCTTTGTATAAGTGCTTCAACTGATTATCGTGCTAGCAACACTCGGACCGAACCTCACCCCGGGTTCCCTACTGACATGCAAGCTCAGTACATGACTCTGATGACGCAAGCAGTCGGGACGGCAACAGTTACAGAGACAATCTTCGAGAACCGCTTCATGCACGTACCGGAACTCAACCGCATGGGCGCAGACATCACAATCGACGGCCACAGCGCCATCGTCCGCGGCCCACGGCAACTGGGCGGGGCTAGGGTCATGGCCACGGATCTTAGGGCATCAGCCTCGCTGGTCCTCGCTGGACTCGTTGCAGAGGGAGAGACAATTATTGACCGTCTTTACCATCTAGACCGGGGCTATGAATCATTAGTAGAGAAGCTTGGCGCCGCTGGCGCAAAGGTCGAGC
>Ga0187827_10001801_pt1 | contig 30478 bp, 28 predicted proteins | sample ETNtaG_39_FD_167969 | JGI IMG/M metagenome (GOLD analysis project Ga0187827, IMG submission 167969) | Marine microbial and viral communities from oxygen minimum zone, Eastern Pacific Ocean - ETNP2014_SV_150_PacBio MetaG (Illumina Assembly) | ecosystem: Environmental > Aquatic > Marine > Hypoxic...
CCTCCGGAGAGGATCAGGCCTTTCATCAGTACGCGGAAATGCTGGCGTCCACAGGCGCATTGTTGAGCACTGCGCCAATCACGCGAGCGCGCACTCGTTCGAGCAGTTCCCGCGCCCGTTCGGCGTGATCGCGGCGCGTCTGCCCGGCGTTGAGCACTAGTAGCACACCATCCATATGCGCAGCCAGCAACGCCGCATCAGTGACGGCCAACACCGGCGGCGCATCGAAGAGCACGAATTCAGCCTCGCCCCTCAGTCGAGAGATGAGCGCTTCCATCTGTCGAGAGCCTAGCAAGTCGGCCGGATTGTCCGCACGCGGGCCGGCTGCCAGCACAGACAGGTTCTCCACGCCCACATCGGCCGTCTGCAACTCATCGCCGGAGGCCAGCGCCCCGCTGAGGCCGCCGTCATTGCATATGCCCCAGATTTCGTGCTGCCGCGGATGGCGCAGGTCGCAATCCACGAGAAGTGTGCGGCGACCGCTTTGCGCCATTGTCACCGCCAGGTTGGCAACCACAGCCGCCTTGCTCCCGGCGTCGGATTCAGGCGCGGGCATGGTTACCAGCAGCGCGCGCAGCCGATCATCCAAATCGTTGAAGATAAGGTTGGTGCGCAGCGCGCGATATGCTTCGGCAGCGGCTGTGCCGGCGGCGGAAAGGGTAATAAGTTTTTCAGTCATAAGTCACTTCCTGCGAAGGCTAGCCTCGCCATCATGGGCCGGTATCGCTCCAAGCACCGACATCCCCAGAAAACGCTCCACATCTTTGCGCGTGCGCACGATGCCCGCATCCACATATTCCAGCACCAGAGCCACGGCTGCGCCAATCAGCAATCCGAGTACGGCGCCGGCCGCGCTGTTGATTCCCTTGCGCGGATGGTCCAGCACATAGCGCGGGTCATCCAGAATGATAGCGGTCACGCGGTCCTCGCGCCGTTGCTTCTGGTTTTCATCGTTGCGCCACTGCAGCAACAACTGCGCCCAGTGCCGCGCTATGTCGTTCGCGAGGTCGCCGTTCTCATTCTCGACCTCGATGCGAATCAGAAAACGCTGCGCTTCGGCGGCGATGCGCACATCCCCGCGCAGTGTTTCCGGAAGAGTGTCCAGCTGCAGCGCGTCAATAACCTTGGCAGCACTTGTTTCTGTATCCAGGAACGCCACATAAGAATCCAGCAGCAGCTTCGCGCTCTGAGTCAGGCCGAAATCGGTGCGCGCCGGCTGCACCAGCACGTCCACGGTGGATTGGTACACCGGCGTCTGCACCACGCTGAAAAGGAGCGCGCTGCCGGCAGTGAGCAGCGCGGAAAGCGCCAGAATCCACCCGCGCCGCCAGAAAACACGAAAATACTCGATGATCACCATAGGGATGAGCGCCCCAGCGAACTACGCATGCGCCCTGCCCGCCTCGCAGGAATTCCGCATTATCCGCCAGTCAGCACCGGATTTTACCATAGCGGCGTGTTCAACCTCACCAGCGCGGAATCTCACCGATGACGCGCAGGCCCAATCGTTCCGCCTCTGCACGGCTGCGCAGGAACGGGTCGAAATAATGCGCCGCGAAAACCAACAATACGCCCACCACCAGTCCGGATGCAATGCGCAGCAACAGGTCGATGCGGGCACGCAGTCCCGGCGGCGCGAGCGTGACGACGGGTTCATCCAGCGCCACCACAGTCGCATTGCGCCCTCCGAGTTGCGGAAAAACAGCCGCGTTCTGTTGCTGCATCACAGCGGTGGCGGCCTGCGCAAGCACGCGCACATGCTCCGGAGCCGCCGCGCCGAAATAGAGCACCAACTCGCTGCGCTTGTAATCGCTGCCGATGGCGGCGCGTACGTCTGCCGGCGAGAGTTGCACGTCGGCGGTTTCCAGTTCGCGGCTGACCGCGCCGGAGAACGCTCCAGTTTCCGCCCAGTCAGCAAGACCGGCGACGATGTATTCCGAGGTCAGCCAAGAAAAATAGGCCGGGTCGAAATATGTCCCTGCTGAGCCGCCCGCCGCCGCCTCGCTGGGCGGCAGGCTGGCAGAAAGATGAACGGTGGCCACGTATCTAGCGGCTGGCGGCGCGTAAGTGGCGAGGCCAATGGCGGCCACAATCACAGCCGGGGTCAGCAGCAGCCACCACCACCTTCTCATCACGCTCAAGTATCCGCGGAGTTCCATACCGTTTCTATAAAACCTCGTAATCTCGATTCGAATTCGCCGCGGTCAAACCGCATGGCTTCTTCGCGGATTTCACCCTCATCAAATGCGTCATCGGCAAAGCCATGCAGAGCCTCAGTGAGCGAGTGCAGCGATTGTTCCTCGAACAGAACGCCGGTGCGCCCGGCTTGCACATAATCAAGCGCACCGCCGGCGGCGAAGGCTGTCACCGGTCGGCCGGAAGCCATCGCCTGCACCGGCGCGATACCGAAATCCTCCCGGCCGGGAAAGATAAAAGCCCGGCAGCGCGCCATCAAATCTGGAAGATCCGCCTCCGGTACGCGCCCGACAAACTGCACCATCGGCCCGGCAAGCGCCTCCAATCGCGCCCGGTCCCGCCCGTCTCCAGCGACAATCAGCGGCAGATTGAGTCGTGTACACGCCTGCACCGCCAGATCAATCCTTTTATACGGGATTAAGCGCGATACGACAAGGAAGTAGTCACCTTTTTGTTCGCTCGGCCGGAAACGGTCGGTGTCGACAGGCGGGTGAATAATAACCGAATCGCGCCCGTAGAAGCGTGCGATTCGCCGCTGCACCGCGGACGATATCGCTACGAAATGGTCTATTCCATCAGCGGCGCGCCGGTCCCAACGCTGCAACCAACCCATCAAGGGTCGCATCAGGGCTGGCAGGGCCGGGTGAAATCGCTCCCGCTCCAGGTATCCCTGCAGATCCCATACGTAGCGCGTGGGCGTCAGGCAATAGCAAATGTGCTTTGCGCCGGACGGTTTGCGCACGCCGTGGCAGAAACCACTCTTGTTCGAAAGGATGAGATCGTACCCCGAAAGGTCAAACCCGCGAAAGGCAAAAGGGAACGCCAGCAAATAGCGCTGCTGCTGCCGGTGAATGCCGGGCAGCCGGTCTGCCCAGGAGACGCGCACATCCCGCTCGCGGAATGCGGCGCTCACACGCTCGGGCGCGTAAATGCTGGTGTATATCGGTGCGGCCGGGAAAATCCTCGCCAGCGCAGCGAGCACGTCCTCCGCTCCGCCGCTCTGGTTGAGCCAGTCGTGAACAAGGGCGACTCGCATGGCGTCCGCCAATCAGGCAGTATGACCCTGCGCGCGCAGCAACGCGGCGATAGGCCGGAAGCTGCAGCGGTGCTCAGGCGACGGCTGCAGGCGCGTGACCGCCGCGCGGTGTGCGCGCGTGCCATAGCCCTTGTGGCGCTCAAAACCATAGCCGGGGTAATTCCTCCCCAGCGCACGCATCAAGCGGTCGCGGTGCACTTTGGCCACAATCGATGCCGCCGAGATGGAAAGGGAAATGGAGTCGCCGAAATACATGCTCTCTTGCGGAAGTATGAGTTCCGGGCACAGATTCACCGCATCTACCAGCAGGTGCTGCGGGGGAGCATCCAGCGCATCCACTGCACGCCGCATGGCCGCGCGCGTGGCTGCCATCAGCCCGTGCGCATCCACCTCCGCCGGTGCTGCGCAGCCCACGCCGACCGAGAGCGCCACGGTAGAAATCAATTCGCACAGTCGCTCGCGCGTGCGGGGCGACAACCGCTTTGAATCCCTTACCTCCACGAGCCGCCTGCGCAGCCAGCGGGGACGGCGCGGGAGCACGACGGCGGCGGCAGCCACTGGGCCCGCCCAGGCGCCGCGCCCGGCTTCATCGATGCCGGCGACCAGTTCGAGGCCTTCCTTCCAAAGCGCCGTCTCCAGCTTCAGGTGCGGGCGCGCGGGCAGGCCGGCGCGGTCAACGCGGGCGGGCATATTTCCCGTTTCGCCAGTTGCGCCGCAGCGCGAGAATATCGGCAAGCATGCCGAATGAATCCCGCAGCATGCGCACCCGCGTCTCGCGATGAAAATGCCAGTCCACCGGCACCTCCACGATACGGTAGCCCCGTTTTCGGGAAATGTAGAGCACCTCCACGTCAAAACTCATCCCATCCAGCCTCTGGGTGGAAAACAGGTCCAGCGCGGCCTGCGCGCGGAAGCATTTGAACCCGCATTGCGTGTCCTCGAAATCGGGCAACGCGAACAACTTGACCAGGTTGCTGAAGACGCGCCCGCGCACATGCGTGAACGCAGGCTCATAGAAACGCACCGCGCCGTCCACCTCACGCGAGCCGATGGCCACATCGAAGTCTGTCAACTGCGGCGGCAGGAAGCGCGCGACCTGTTCAATGGGCATGGAGAGGTCGGCGTCGCACATGAAACGGAACTCGCCCTGTGCGGCCAGCATGCCGCGCCGCACCGCCAGCCCCTTGCCGCGGCCCGGCTCTTGCAGCAAGCGCACGTGCTCGTGCTCGGCCCTATAAGCACGCACAACCTGCGCAGTGTCATCCACGCTACCGTTTTCGACCACCAGCACCTCAACGGCATAAGGCTGCGTGTTTATAAAACCGTCGATTGCGCGCAGCGTTTCAGGCAGGCGTTGTTCTTCGTTGTGGGCGGGGACGATGATGGAAAGGTAAGTCACAGTTTCGCCAGATTCTTACACCGACGTAAGTATGCTTCCGATGTACTCAGCAGAGACACTGCGCGTGGACTGCACGGCGCGGCGCGCTCGCAGCAGCCGTGGAAGCACCCACAGACCGGCTAGCTGGCCGCGCAACCGCGCCCGGGCAGCCCGCCCGCGCCAGGAGCGCAACGCCTGCCCGGCGAGGCGCGCTTGCCGCCACACGATCGCGCGCCAGTGGCGCCGCCACACGCTGGCGGGGACATCTTTCATCAGCACGAAGATGGTGTTGCGGCCGTCGTGAAAGCTGGCAGTCTCCCCGCCGCCAGTGGCCGAGAGCCGATGATACACCACCGCCCGCGGCGCATACACCGCTCGCCAGCCCTGCAGCTGGGCGCGCCAGGCGAGGTCAACGTCCTCGCACGAGAAAAAGAAACTTTCATCCAGCAGACCGACCTGCTGTAACATCCCGCGCCGATACGCGGCCGCGCCGCCGCAAGCGGAGAAGACGTAACATTCTTCGTACTGTCCGGTGTCTTCTTGCCACACTCCCCGGTTAGCAGGCACGCCGTCAGCACAGAAAAGATCTCCCGCGGTGTGAAATGTGTCCCGCCGATCGAAAAGCAGTATTCTTGAAGCCACCATACCTGCATCAGGGTGCCGCTGGAATGCGGCTTCAATCTCCGCCAACCAGTCTGGCGCAGCCTCGGTATCGTTATTCAGCAACACGATAATCGCGCCTTGTGCAACCCGAATGCCGGCGTTACACGCGCCCGTGAAGCCACGGTTGCTCTGGAGCGCCAGCAGCCGCACCTCGGGGTAATCGCGCGCGAGCAGCTCACGCGATTCGTCCGTGCTGGCGTTGTCCGCAACAATTACCTCGAAATCACCCAATCGCTGGCTCCGGAGTGATTCCAGGCAGGTGGGCAGATGGCGGACGCCGTTCCAGTTCGGTATCACCACCGAGAATATTGCTTGTTCCATAGCAGTATGCGCCGGTCAGCCCTCGCCCAGAAACTGCTGCAACGCTGCCTCCCAGGGCCGCAGCGAAATGCAGAGCGTGGCGGCCGCCCGGTTTTGCAGTACCCCGTTGCGGGGCGGCAGCGAGGCGCGCTCATAGTCCTCCAAAAGGATCGGGCGGATTGGCACAGAGCGATATCCGCTCAGATCAAGCACTTTGCGCGCTAGCCCGTAGCGCGATGTCTGGCCGGCGCTGACTAGATGATAGGTTCCATGCGGCGCGATTTCAACCAGTTCCAGAATCGCGCGCGCTAGATCAGGAGCATAAGTCGGCACTCCAAGCTCATCGGTGACAATAGCGAGCGGCTCACCGCTTTCCGCAAGCTGCCGAATGATGTGAACGAAGTTCACGCCGCCCGCCGCGTACATCCACGAGGTGCGCACGATGAAGTGCCGTTCAAGCAGCTCACGAGTGAGCTGCTCTGCGGCCAGTTTTGACTGGCCATAAGGGTTGATTGGTGCGGGTTCGTCCGTCTCTATGTATGGCACAGCGCTGCGGCCGTCAAAAACCTCGTTGCTGCTCAACAAGACCATGGCAACGCCATGCTCGGCACAAGCCACCGCCACATTGCGCGTGCCGGTGACATTCACCAGTTGGGCCTTCTCAGGGTCGCGCGCGCAACCATCCACATCGGTGAAAGCAGCACAGTGGATGACCACATCCGGCCCGGCCACGCCAATGGCGCTGCGCACCTGCTCCACGCGCGTGATGTCCAATTCAGGCATGTCACTGCCCGAGGCCGCGTTTGCCGGCAGCATGCCCATGATGGTCGCGCCCAACTGCCCACGGATGCCAGTGATGAAGAACCGCATTCGACTCAGCCGTCATTCCGGCACGGCCAGCATGGCCGCGCCGTGCTGATTATAACCCGCCGAAGTAATAATTGAGCAGCGCGATGCTGCGCTCAAGTGCGCTCTGCCTGAATATATGGAGGGCTCGCGGCTGCATGCGGGAGAGAATCTGCGCCTGCATGGCACCGTCAGAACTCAGCAAGGCCTCGAATTCCTCGGGTTCGCGCCCCATACGTGCAGCGAAGACCTCCACGGTGCGGGCAGCCGCGCCGGGCGCGCACTGTTCCGCCAGAAAATCACGCCAACAGTGTAGGTCTTCGCTTTGCACGAACGGTAGCCAGCGCCCCGGACAGGTCGCCAGCAGTGTATCCTGAATATCAATCGGCAGCCGCGCATAATCGCGCCGGTCCAGATGCGCGCGCAGCACGTTGTGAAAAAACAGGCGCTCCGGCAAATCGCTCCAGCGCGCCTTGCGGCCAAAAACCGGGTAGAAAACCTCCCATATCCATGCCTGATCGAGCAGCAGATGTGCGCAATAACCGGCTATGAACGCGGCCTGCTGCGCGGGCAGCGCCGTGGCGTGCGCCAGTTCCGGGTATTTGCCGAACATCACTTGCTGCGCCGGGCTGCGGTCTGCCTCGGGGATGGAGAAGAAATGCGTTTGCTCGCGCGTCTGCCCGGATACTGTCTGCACGTCTGGCGCGGTGTTCCCCAAAAGGAAAGCCGGGCGCTCGGCGAGCAGCAAATCGCGCGCATTAGCGTTCAAGCTTTCGTCGCACAGCATTTCTTGCGACAGAACCAGATGGTAGAAAGGTGTGGGCATCGATAATGCTACGAAACGGGGCGATTACGCGCGTCAGCCAGCTGCACCGGTCGCGCTCCCTGCACACCGGGCTGATGGGTTAGAATAGCGCTACTGTAGAGAGGAAAAACGCGCTGCTACCTGCGGGCAGTATAGCACAATGCACGCAACTGACTCACCCCGTGAGGCCCACGAGGTCGTAAGCAAAACCGCTATGCGGCTTACGCTGCTGGCACTCGCAACCGGCTTCTGGCTGGCAGCCTGCGGGCAGATGAGCAGCCCCGGCGACCAGGGATTCAAGGTACCGCAGAGCCCGCTGCTCGGCGCAGTGGAACGCAAGTCCGGGCTGATTGCATTCATCAGCAGCGATGGCAATATCTACACCATGAATCAGGCCGGGCAAGACCTGACCCAGATCACCACCGACGCCACCTTCGGGGAGGGCGCGCTGCGCTATTACGGCCACGTCACCTGGGCGCCTGACGGCCGCCAGATTGCCTACGTCAGTTACAGCGGATCGAACCCGCAGGATGTGGAGGCACACCTTTACGTCAGCCGGAGCGACGGCGCCGATGCGCGGGAGGTCTTCGCAAGCGACCGCATGATCCCGGTGTTTCTCTACTGGGCGCCAGACAGCGGCGCGTTATCCTTTCTGGCGACCCAGACAGACGGCAATAGCGGCATTCTGCGGCTCTCTAAGCTGGATGGCGCGGAATCGCAGGTAGTCGATTCCGGCCAGCCGCTGTTCTGGGCCTGGGCACCCTCGGGCAAACGCATGCTAATCCACAGCAACGGCGCCCGCCGCGATTCTAGACTGGCATATCTCTGGCTGGGAGATTCAATCATCGAAGAGGCGCTGCCCGTGCGTGCGGCCCCTTTTCAGGCGCCGGCTTTCTCGGCGGACGGAAACCAGATGTTGTACGCGGAGATTACAGACGAGGGCGAGAGCGCCCTGATGATGCTTGACCGCACCAGCAGCCACCAACAGGTCATAGCCGGCTACGAGGGCACAGTGGCCTTCCAGTGGTCTCCCGACGGAGAGCACATCGCCTTCGTTTACAGCCCCGATACCGCTCTTGCAACGCAGGGACCATTAACGGTGATGACGACGCGGACGCCGCCGAGGCAGCTGCTCACCGTCGGGGAGAACGTGGTCGGGTTCTTCTGGTCACCGGATGGAACCAGAATCGCTTTTTTTCAGGGGGCTGTCAACCCGGAGGCGGAAACCCGGCCGCTGGGACAATTCACCCACCTCGAGCTGCACGTGATGGCAGTGCCCGGAGGCGAAAGTGAACTGCTCTTTTCTTTCGTGCCTTCGGAGCAATTCGCGGCGCTGCTGCCTTACATCGACCAGTACCAGCGCACACTCACCATCTGGTCGCCTGATAGTCAATATCTGGCGCTATCAGCTTACACGCAGCAAGGCCCAAAAATCGTGGTGGCACAGGCCGAGGGGGACTTCGAGCCTCGCCTGCTGGGGGCGGGCACGCTGCCGGTCTGGTCGTGGAAGTAACCCGGCCGAGGGGCTAAAGTTTCGGCAGCACGATGGATTGCTGCCGCTGGTACTTCCCTTTCTTGTCGGCGTAGGAGGTCTCGCACTCATCGTCAGCCTCGAAGAACAACACCTGCGCGATTCCCTCCATAGCATAAATCTTGGCCGGCAACGGTGTGGTGTTTGATATCTCCAACGTCACGTAACCCTCCCACTCCGGCTCAAATGGGGTGACATTCACGATAATTCCACAGCGCGCATAAGTGCTCTTGCCCACGCAGATGGTCAACACATTGCGCGGAATGCGGAAATATTCCACGGTGCGCGCCAGAGCGAACGAATTGGGCGGAATGACGCACACATCCCCTTTGAAATCCACCATCGAGCGCGTGTCAAAGTTCTTCGGGTCCACAATTGCAGAATGCACATTTGTGAAAATCTTGAACTCATCAGCGACGCGGATATCGTAGCCATAAGATGAGACGCCGTACGAAATCACCCCGCTGCGCACCTGGCTGGATTCGAAGGGTTCTATCATGCCGCGCTTCCGCGCCATCTGCGTTATCCAGTGGTCCGGTTTGATGCTCATCAAAGATTTCCCCTTTTCGAGATTCGTTTAGCTCCAGCACAGCGCGACTGCACCGATTTCGTTCACATGGCCTCAGGCGCGGAAACACCCAGCAATTCCAGCGTGCGCGCCAGCCCGATGCCCGCAGCCCGCACCAGCTTCAGGCGCGCCAGTGTCAGCGCGCGGTTCTCCGCGTCCACCACGCGACAATCCCGATAAAACGCGTGGAAACTGCCGGCGAGTTCGCGCGCGTAGGTGGTCAGATGGTGCGGCGCGAGGTCGCGCACCGCCCGGTCAATCGTGTCCGCTAGCTCCAGCAGCTGCCGGATGAGCACATGTTCAGTGGGGTGGCGCAACAATTTCTCCTCGCCGGACTCATCGGAAAAGCCCTCCACCTGCGCCTTGGCCAGAATGCTGCAAATGCGCGCGTGCGCGTATTGCACGTAATACACTGGGTTCTTTTCCGACTGGTCCCGCGCCAGATCAAGGTCGAATTCGAGGTGGCTTTCAGCGGCGCGCATCAGCATGAAGAAGCGCACCACATCGGCGCCCACCTCGTCAATGAGCTCATCAAGGGAGGTGAAGCGACCCGAACGTTTGCTCATACGCTCTCCTTTGAGGGTGACAAACTGGTGCATGAGCATTTTAATGCCTGCGCCGTCATGACCCAGCGCCTGCACCCCGCGCAGCACATCCGGAAATGAATCTTTGTGGTCGGCACCGAGCACATCGACAACCAAGTCAAAACCACGTTCAAGCTTGTTGCAATGATAGGCGATGTCCGGTAATCGATAAGTTGGCTCGCCGCTCGACTTGACGATTACGCGGTCATCCGGACCGCCCAGAGCCGTGGCGGCGAGCCAGAGCGCGCCATCGCGGTCATACGCCAGACCGTTCTCACGCAAGGCTTCCGTCACCTTTTCAACTGAACCGTCCTCGTAAAGCGAGTGTTCGTTGAAGAACACGTCCATGCGGATGCCCAAGCGCTTCATCGTTTCACGTTGCTGCCCGGCAATGGCTTCTTCAGCCAGATCTTTGAAAGCATCCCAATCCGCATTAGCCAGACCGTCCCCGTGCTCCGCGTGGAGCCCACGGCCTGATTGCGCCAAGTATTCGCCGTAGTAGTGGTCTTCCGCCAAATCCACCGACTGACCCAGCGCCTGCAAATAGCGCAGCCGTAGCGATTCGCCTAGCCGGCGCATCTGCTGGCCAGCGTTGTTGTAATAGAATTCGCGCGTAACCTGATATCCGACCGCCGAAAGCAAGCTGGATATGGTGTCCCCAACAACGCCGCCGCGTCCGTGGCCAACGGTCAACGGTCCCGTGGGGTTCGCGCTGACGAACTCAACTTGCGCCTTCTTACCAGTGGCGTAGTGCAAATCCGCGTATGTAGGCCCGGATCGCAACACGGCATCCACCTGCGCTGCCAGCCAGTCTCCCGCCAGAGAAATGTTCACAAAACCGGGAGGGGAAACCGAGGTTTTGCCCAGCAACACACTTTCAGGCAGATGCTTTTCGATTTGAGCAGCGATTTCCAGCGGAGGTTGTTGCATTGGTTTGGCTAGTTGCAGTGGCAGCGCGCAGGAATAATCACCCCACTCCGGCCTTTTCGGGCGGCTGAGATGGGCATGCTCCGGGAGCCTACAGGCCGGAAGCGCACCCGCCCGCTGGGCCGCGTGCGCGCCAGAAACAATGAACTCCTCAAGCTGGGTAGAAAGGACTGGCATAGGATGGGTTACGGTGGCAATTCTAGCATATACGCACAGGCACCACTCGCGCATCTGCCCTGAAAAACGAAACTGCCCCGGAGTATTTAGGGGCAAGTCACTCACCGCGTTGCTGTCAGCCGACCCTTTTCGAGGACGGATGCTCACATGGAAACTACCCAGCCGGCATGACTTCCCATGCTCCTGGGCGCGTCTGTCGGCAGCCGTACTCTGCAATTGGGCTCGGGTCCTTTAACTCCAGCGTGTAGGTACGTACCCATCGCCGGGAGAGCATTTAGAAAAGCGTGTAAATAAACGGCCCGACGCCCGAGGCCGAGGCGAAAATCAGCAGCAGGCCGAAAACAAGCAGCACGGTCACCATGGGGATCATCCACCACAGTTTCTGCTGCCACAGAAAAGAGAGTACCTCGCCGAACACCCCCAAATTTACGGCCATTGTGCGCAAGAAAGTTTTCATCAGAAGCCTCCAAACATGTTATGTGCTGAGCAGCGGTTTGACGACGCAGCATCTGTCACGTCTGTAACGTATCCGCGATTTGTTCAGCCAGAGCAAATGCGCGCTCCATGCACTGGTCGCTATCGATGTAGCGATACTCGCCCGTGCGGCCAAGCACATTCAGATTGGGCTGCGCCTGAACGTATTCAAGCACGTTGTCGAGATGCTCTCGAAAGCCGTAATAACGAATCGGATACGCGTGCGCAGCGCGGAGGAGAAATAACTTTGTGGCATGCTTGCGTGAGAGAATTCCATCTTGCTCCAGATGCGGCAGTGATAATTCGAAGAGCTCTTGCCCGCTCATCTTCCACAAGTCATCGCCGTGATGACACGAAAACTCCACCGCCAGCATGTTTTCTCCTGGCGGGCATAGAGTGTCACAGAACTTGTCCATCTCCGCAAGGCGATGGTAGGGACGACCAAGATAGTACACGTAGGAAGTGTCGAGCAAATCCCTCTTCGAGGTGACCGCATAAAGCACAATCAATGCCAAGTATCCGAGCTTCTTCGCGCTCTGTCGGACGCTGGCGGGAGCAGCCGGGAACATCATGTCCACCAGGTCCGGCGTCGGGATTGTGGAGACAACATAGTCAGTTTCCAGTTCGACTGCCTGGCCATTCTGATTTGCCGCCACCACATACCCTCCGTCTGCTCTCGCTTGAACCTCTGAGACCTTGGCATTGCGGCGGATAACGCCGCCCATATTCAGTACGCGCTCCGCGATTTCCTCCGCTATCATCCCATAACCACGGGTCGGGTAGCGGAGCGGCAGCACGAGCTCCCGCTCCGTGAGCGACTGCGCCTGTCCACTCACCTTACGCAAAAGCATCATTCGGAGGCTTTTCATGAAGTTCAGGCGCGTGCTGGTGGGAAGAATCTCGGGTGAAAGCTGCTCACAGGGCAGTTTCCAGAACCCTTCCGTGTATGGGCGAAAGAAAACCTTAGCCAGATGGCTGCCAAAATTGGCGGCCGCCCACTCCCCGAAATGCGGTCGGTGCACGTCCGACCCAAGCGTCCGCTGTGCGCCCTGCATTAATTGAGCCCATAGAAATGTCGCCACAGACGCGATTGCATCGCCCGGGGGGAAGTTCAGCAGCACGTTTTTCGCGCTGAGAGGATAATCCAGAAAGCGATCCTGCACGTGGAGCTGCGCACTGCGCTCAAAGCTGACGACCTCGTCAGCGACAAGGTCGGTGATGCGTTCGACAATCTCTTCCTTCTGGGTGATGAAGAAATGCGGGCCAAAATCAAGGCAGTATTTGCCTCCGTCAGGGCGCCCCGTGCCGGCCAGGCCGCCGATGTGATCCTCAGCCTCACATATTTCCGTCTGGAAGCCGAGTTCCTGCAGCCGCCAGGCAACAGACAGGCCGGAGATGCCAGCGCCCAAGACGACAATGCGTTTCTCGTTGGTCACGTTACTTTCCACCTTGCGGCAAATGCGACCGGCCCTAGAACTCGATCAACACGTTTTGGTAATTCGCGTTGACGGTGAATTGCGTTTCCAGCGTGGTCACTTTTAGGCCCAAGTCACGACCCAGGGACTCTAAGAATCGGTCTGGCACATCCAGATAACTGTTGCCGCGTTGCTTTATCTCCCGGTAGCGGGCGTCGGCCAGCCATATTCTCGTGACAACACGAGCAGCGTCCACAAACATTCCTTCACGTAGCACAAAGGAAAGTGCCTTCACGTTGTCTTTGAAGGTGCGATGTCTGTTTCCAACATCTCCGATTATCATCTTAGCGCCCGAGACGCACATTTGCTGCATGCCGCGCACAAACGCGGCCACATGATCAAGATGGGCAAAATAATGCAACACGCTGAAGCAGATAACTTTCGTGAACCCGGCACCTAGCATGGAAAGATCGCTCATGTCTGGCTGGACCCGCGCCACAGCGACATTGATGGTCGACGCGAATTTCCGTTTGCAGACTTTGACGTAATGCTCAGACACATCAGCACAGACAACAGAGCCGAGTCTGCCTGCCGCTATTTCCGCAAAATGGCCATTGCCACAGCCGAAATCGAGCACTTTGTCGTCCTCACGAAAATCCATTAGCTCGGAACTGAGCCGCACAAAGGTCTCCATCTGTTTGCGCCAGAGGCTGGAGCTTGCCCAAACGTTCTCACTGTTCCAGTACTCAACCCAGGGGTTTTCCCGCTCGGCGGCGTCTAAAGGCTTATTCACCGGTTGTTCTGCATCACGCCGCTGAACAGCTCAAATGTCGCCCGAACACCGGCCGCCAGGTTGCCACGATATGAGAAACCCAACTCTCGGATTTTGCTGTCATCAACGTGGTAGGACACCTGATTGAGCAGGCGGGTGTTGGTGTATTCGATTTCTACACCGGGCACGTTGCTGCGCACTGCGTCGATTACCTGGTCAAGAGTCGCATTCAAGGTGACGACGTTGTATACCTGTCCTGCTGCTTCAGGGCGGTCCAGCATGAATTCAATCGCGGCCACCCCGTCCTCTAGCGCCAGATAGGGCCGAACCAGTTCAACCGCATCCGACCAGACCGTGAGCGGTCGGCCGGTTGCCGCGGAGAAGATAAATTTGTTGACCGCCGTGTGAAAACGCATTCCCGGGCTGGGACCGAATATAGTTCCCAGCCGCAGCACCACGCCACTGATTTCACCGCGCTCGGTGGCAGCCAGGATTTCGTCCTCGGCGGCAAGTTTGCTGGTGGCATAGGGGCTTTGCGGGCGCAATTCGCTGCGGTCGCAGTTCTCTCGCGCAATCCCGCTGACAGGGCCATACACGCTGGTGGTGGAAGGAAACAGCAGAGGCCGCACCCCTTGTGCGCATGCCTGCACTACATTCCTCGTCCCATCATAATTCACGGATTGCACCTGTTCTGAGATGTCGAAGCTTCCTTCGGCATTGGTGATTGCCGCCAGATGCACCACGGAGTCCACCCCGCGCATCGCCCGGGCGACATCATCCGGCTCCAGCACGTCACCCTCGATAAACGTGTAATCTGCTTCTGCTGGCAGATTGAACAGCGAAACATAGCGCTGAGTGAGCAGGTTGTCCAGAATGGTGACCGCGCGCACGGCGGGGTTTTTCGCCAGACGGCGAATAAGTTCGGAACCGATGTGGCCGAGGCCACCGGTGACAAGGACATGCATGACAAGTTAGCCGCTAGCCCGAAAATACCCCACGGTTGCCCGCATTCCCTCTTCCAGACCAACGGCAGCCTTCCACCCCAGATCTGCTTTAATCTGAGCGCTGTCAATGACAATATCACCGACGTCGATGCGCTTGCGGTCATCCGGCCACTCGACATGCAGCACGCGACCGGCACCGCAGGTAGCGACGATGCTCTCAGCCAGTTCCTTGACGCTCACCGAGCGGTCGTCACCCGCAAACCAGATCTTCCCGCGAGAATTCGCCTGAGCCGCAAGCGCAAATGCTGTCACCGCATCCTGCACGTAGAGCACGCTGCGCAATTGCTCACCGTCGCCATAGATGGTGAGGGACTGATCACGCAGAGCGAGGCCGATGAAGTAATTGATAAAACCAAAATCAGGGCTGCTGATGTTGGCGCGAGGCCCGTACACGTTTGGCAGCCGCACTGAATTGACCGCCATGTCGTAGGCACTGGCGTAGATACAGCAATAGTATTCGGCCGCTGCTTTGTTGGCTGAGTAGATGTCCACGGGCGCGACCGGGTGTCTCTCGGTGATAGGCTTCGCAATCATGGGCCCTATCTGCGTGCTGGTGCCCACATAAACCATGCGCGCCGCCGGTTGAAACCGGCGCAGCGCCTCCAAGATATTCAGCGTACCAATGCAGTTGACGGTGACATCGAGCTGCGGGTCGCGCATAGAGTACGGATGCGAGGTATGCGCGGCACAATGGAAAAGGAATGCTGCGTTCTGTACCACGGAAGCCACCGCGTCGAATTCGCAGATGTCAGCCGAAACCAGTTCGACGCTATCATCAATGCCCTTAATGTTGGCGATGTCGCCCCCGGAGCGAGGGTCGAGCGAATCAATTATTGCCACCTCCGCACCGCCCTCAACCAGAGAGTGCGCCAGGTTGCTGCCGATGAAGCCCAAACCGCCGGTTACGACGACACGCTGGCCGGCGAATTTCCCGAAGGCCTCACTGCTCACGTGAATGCTCCTTAAGACCGTCCCAGTAGAAGTTGATGGTATTTTCCAGCCCCTCCGCAAAACTGACGCGCGGATACCAGTCTGCGTCCTCACGCAGCTTGCGATTGTCGGCGATAAAGTCGCCGACATCCATCTTCTTCTCCGCAGCCGGAAATGGCACCCGTCGGATTTCAGCCTTTACCCCGACCGTTTCATTGACTGCATCCACTAGCTGCCTAATCATCTCGTGAAACTTTAGGCCGCTGCCGGAACCGAAAACATAGGCTCTCCCCGCCGTGCGCGGCGATGCCGCCGCCTGCAACAGCGCGTCTACCACATTCTGCACATATGAGTAATCGCGAACGAAGTCGCCCGGTTCGTAAACTGTCAGCGGCTCCCCGTTCATCGCCCGCCACAACATGAAATTAAGTATTCCCCGCTGCGGATTGTTCACCTGCTGCCGCTCTCCGAAAACATTTGCAAGGCGCAGCGTGGTGGTCTTCAGGCCATAGTTCTGGTGGTACACGTGAAGATATTTCTCACAGGTAAGTTTGTGCGCGTCGTACAGAGTGAGCGGCCAATCGGGTTGATCTTCCGCCACCGGCAGCGTGATCGCACGTCCAACTTGCGTGACTGTGCCCGGCATGACCACAGCGGCCTCGGGGCACAGCTGCCGACAGCCCTCCAGCAGCGCCAGCGTTACGCCGCAATTTGCCTGCAGATCCTGAAGAGGATCGTCCATTGATTGCACATGACTGGTCTGTGCCGCCAGATGAAAGACATAATCTTGCCCCGGCAGCAGAGCACGCAGGACCGATGCGGCAGAATCCGCCGTGCTCATGTCCACCAGTTCAACACGCACTCGGTCTTTGACCAGCGCAATGTTCGCCTCCTTCTGCAGCGAGCGCGTTAGCAGCGTGACCTGACAACCCAGCGAGAGGCAGCGCAACGCGAGATTGCTGCCGATGAAGCCCAGCCCGCCGGTAATCAGCACCCGACGCCCGGCGATGGCTGAAAAATCCATATGCCGCCGCTATCACCCGCGCAAAATCATACAATCCGCGCCGTGGGTATGTGCGTGATGAACCGGCCTCCCTGCTCACGAAAGGTCTGTTCCTTGGAGGCGATTTCGTTCAAGTGATTCCACGCCAGCACAAAAGCGTAATCCGGGTAATCAGCCGCAAACCGGTCAATCGGCACAATGGGAATGCGCGTGCCCGGCGTGAAGAGCCCGTGTTTCGAGGGCGTGTTATCGCAGACGTATTCCAGCATGTCGGACCCGATGCCGCAGTAGTTTAAGATGACCGTGCCTTTTGAGGAAGCCGCATAGCCGACCACGCGGGCGCCATCAACTTGCAGGCGCTGCAGCAGTTCCCTCAATGAGGTGCGCGATTGCTGCACACGCTGCGCGAAAGCCGAATAGGTCTGCAGCAACGCGAGCCCATATTCGCTCTCGGCAGCCAGCTGCGCCGTGACCGATGGCTCGGTCGCACGGCTGCACGCTGACCGGCAGCCATAAACCCGCATTGACCCGCCGTGCACCGGTATCGGTTCAACGCGGAAGATTCGCAGGCCGTGCTTTTCGAACAGCCGGCGCAGCGAGGTCACGCTAAAGTAATACACATGCTCATCATAAATCTGGTCGTAGGCCAACTGCGTCATGATTTCCAGCAGGTAAGGGTCTTCAAAAATGAAGACGCCCTCCGCATCGAGCAACGTCTCGAGGGCGCGCGCCACGCCGTTCAGGTCTGGGATGTGGCAGAGCACGTTCGCGCCGATCACCAGCTGCGCCGGACAGTGCTCGGCGCGCAGGCTGGCCGCCAGTTCTGTGTCGAAGAACTCGGAAACGATATGCAGCCCTTTTTCTCGCGCGACCGCGGCAACATTTGCAGATGGCTCAATGCCGATCGCTCTGGGGCTGTACGCCGCCAGTTTCTGCAGCAGGATGCCATCGTTGGCGCCGATTTCCACAACAGGCAGACGCTCGTCGTACAGGATTTCGGCGCCGATACTGGACGCCAGTCTGCCGAAGTGATCATCCATGACGCGCGAGATTGACGAAAAATAAGCATAGTGGTCATGGAAAAGTATGTCCGGGTCGACGGCTTCCAACAGCTGAACCATGTGGCACGAGTCGCAGAAGCCGGCCTGCAACTGAAAGGTGTATTCCGGATGCGAAAGCTGCGCGCAAGAGAGAAAGGCGTTGGCGATGGGCATTTTGCCGAGGTCAAGGAAGGGATGCAAAGACGAGCCCCCGCAGATGCGGCAGCTAAACGTTGTGGCGGGTGGTTTCGGCGCGTTCATGCTTCCTTCTGGTGCTTTCCGGGCGGAATTATAGCGCACGGCCCGCGTGGGGGGTTATGTATGGGCAGCCGCCGGGCGGGTGTGACGCGCGCACGCTTCACTGTTTCTGGGCCACCCACTTCTGGATGTTCTCCCCGACCGCGTCCACTGCGGCACTGCTGAGCTCTGGATACATCGGCAGGCTCAGGATTTCGCCGGCGGCGGCATCGCTGTGCGCGAGCTCTCCCGCGGTCGGTACGCGGCCGGCATACGCCGGCTGCCGGTGCACCGGCACGGGATAGTGAATCGCGCTGCTGACGCCGAAATCACGCAAGTGCTCGCGCAGCAAGTCGCGCTGTTTGGTGCGAATCACAAACTGATGATACACATGTCGGACGTCCGAGCGCGCTGCCGGCAGCCCGATTTCCGCCCCCGCGAGCAGTTCCCGATAGCGGCGCGCGTGTGATCTGCGCCGACCATTTTCAAAATGCAGGTGCGGCAACTTGGCGCGCAGAATGGCCGCCTGCAACGGGTCGAGACGGCTGTTGCCGCCCGGAGAATCACTGACGTACCGTTCGTGCCAGCCGTACTGGCGCAAAGCGCGTACCTTTTCGGCCAGAGCGGCGTCGCTGCTCACCACCGCGCCACCATCGCCGAGCGCGCCGAGATTCTTGGTTGGGTAAAAACTGAAGGCTGCCATCTGCCCCCACGCGCCAACACTGCGCCCATCGATTACAGCGCCGTGCGCCTGAGCGCAATCTTCAACAACGTACAATCCGTACTCTTTGGCGAGCCGGCAAATAGAGGGCATATCCGCCGGATGGCCATAGAGATGCACTGGCACCAATGCGCGCGGCCGCCCGAGGGGCGGGTCTCGTAATGCAGCCTGGAGACAGTCCGCGTCCATGGTGTAGCTGTGCGGGTAAATATCCACCAGCACCGGTGTCGCGCCGGTGTGCTCAATCGCCGCCACCGTCGCCACCGCCGTGTGCGCGACGGTGAAGACCAGATCACCCGCGCCAACGCCGCACGCGCGCAGCGCCAGTTCAAGCGCGTCCGTGCCAGAGGCCACACCGACAGCGTGCGCAGCACCCACGAAATCCGCGAACTCGCGCTCGAACGCGACCACTTCTTCCCCGAGAATGTACCGTCCGCTGTCGAGAACGCGCTGCATGGCCGCGTCAATCTCCACCCGATGAGCGCGATAGTTGGCGTGCGGGTCAGTCTGCGGTATCGGCACCATTGTATGTGGAATGGATATTGTGCAGGTGTGAATGCAACGCGCCGGTCAATCCAAAAACTCGCGCTGCCAGAGTTCGAGCATAAGCAGCGCCCAGACGCGCATGTAAGGGCCGCGACCGGCCTCGAAATCACTGCGCAAGCCCGCCACCGCATCCGCGTCGAAAAGGCCTCGGCGTTGCACGGATTCCCGCGAGAGGGCTTCGGCAACCACCGGCTGCAGCCCGCCGCGCAGCCACGCCCCGACGGGCATGTAGAAGCCCTGCTTGCGCCGCCGCATGATTTCCGCCGGCAGCAAATCAGTCAGCGCATCGGTCAACACCAGCTTCGTGCGCCCGCGGAGCGCGCCGAGGGGCGAATGCCCCAGTTTCAAAGCCGCGGGGATTCGGGTTGCGAATTCGACCAGTTTGTGGTCAATCAGCGGCACGCGCACTTCCAGCGAGTGCGCCATGCTCATCGCGTCGGTGTCGCGCAGCAGCATGTGCGCCAGATATGATTTCAGTTCCAGCCGCGTTACCCTGACAATCGCATCACGCTCGCTCTCGACCACAAAGGGGTGAAGCAACTCAATGCTTGGGCCGATTCCGTTCTGACTCGCAGCAACACCATCCCGGTACAGCGCTGCCTTTGCGGCCTCGCTGAAGAGCGTGCGCGTCCGCAGGTAGCGAGAGAGAAAACCGGCCTCCAACCAACCGGGAGCCTCGGCGAGCGCCGCGCGGCCGGAGATGCGCGCCAGCTGCCGGGCAGCCGCGCGTGCTGCCACTTTTCCCAGGCCCGGCAGGCGCTTCCACAATCTCCCGGCGCGTTGCGCCTGCAGCAGATATCGGTACTGGCGATACCCGGCAAAGAGCTCATCCCCACCCAATCCGGAAAGCGCGACCTTGACATGCCGGGCGGTGGCCCGCGAGACCAGATAGGTGTTCAGCCCGTCGCCGGTGGGCTGATCCATTGCACGCACAAAGTCGGGCAGCTGCGCGGCCACATCACGCCCGGATATCACCACTTCGTTGTGCTCGGTGTCGTAGCGGCGGGCGACAATGCCAGCAAAACGACGCTCGTCCATGCGCTGGCCTTCCGCATGAAAGCCGATGGAAAAAGTCTGTAAGCGCTCACCGCTCAGGCGAGTCATCAGCGCGACCACGGCGGATGAATCCACGCCGCCCGAGAGAAACGCGCCTACGGGCACATCGGCAATCATGCGCAATCGAATCGATTCTTCCAGCAGCCGGCGGAGCTCGCGCCTGATCTCGACAGCGTCAGCACCCGCCGACATGAGGTCGCCATTCTCCACCATGGGTACATCCCAGTATTGGCGCACGCCCACCTTACCGCGTTCCCACGTCAGGCAATGCCCTGGAAGCAGGGCGTGCACACCCTGCAACATAGTGCGCGGGGGCGGCACCGCATAGAAGGTCAAAAAATGATGCAGCGCGTGAAAGTCCAGCGCCGGGGTTATCAACCCGCTGCACAGCATTGCCTTCAGCTCGGAAGCGAGCAGCAGACCGTTGTCAGCCTCAGCCCAATAGAGCGGTTTGATTCCCAGCCGGTCACGCGCGGCGAACAGACGCTGTCGGGGCGCATCCCAGATAAGGAAAGCGAACATGCCCCGCAAGCGGTGTACGCATTCTTCGCCCCACTGCGCGTACGCGTTCAGGATAACTTCGGTATCGCTCTGCGAGCGAAAGTGATGCCCGCGCTGCTCGAGTTCAGCGCGGATTTCCGCGAAATTGTAGACCTCGCCATTGTAGGTTATGGCGAGCCTGCGCTCGGAATGCAACATCGGCATGTGCCCGGCGGGTGAGAGATCGATAATGGCAAGACGCGTGTTTGCCAGCGTCACCGGTGTGTCCGTGCTGTCAACCCAGACTCCGCTGTCATCCGGACCGCGATGGTGGATTGCCCGCGTCACGCGCCCACCGAGTTCGCGGTCAGCCCGGCCAACAACACCGAAGATACCGCACATCAGATTGTCGCTTTCACAGTGCGGTGCAGGCCCAGCGAATCTCCAGCGGGCAGCTGAAATAGGGCAGCTCGACGCGCAGCAGCATCCACGCGTTCGCCAGAAACACGCCCACGATCAGCAATGCCAGCACCGCCCGGGTCACGCGCTTCGAGAAGAGCTGCGCGAGACCGCCAACGGTCAGCAGTATAACCGGAGTAATTGCCGGCAGCACGTGACGGGCCGTGGCGTAAAAAAGGGGCGGCACCCATTCGGCGGAAACCTCCATACGCGCCACTCCAATGAGCAGATACAGCAGCACGGCCAGCAGGAACGCAAACGCCACGCTGGCGGGCATCGCCTCTGGCATTGCACGGCGACGCCGGAAGCGGCGCAGCCATCCCAAGCCTGCGAGTACAAGCACGGCCGCGATCACCCCGTAATGCCAGTGCGCCAGCCCGGGCCAGTCGCCCCCGACGAACGAGCCCCAGAAAGTGGCGAAAATGGCGCGCACCCCGGCAGCGTAGCCCAGCGCGGTGCGCTCAAAGTCGTAAAGGGAGAACAGTTGCCCGTCGAGCCGGTTCGCCAATGTGCCCGTGCCGTATCGATTGACGAACCATCTCAAACCGGTTGGCGCGCTTTTCCACACGACCTCGCCCGAGCCGTTCTTGAGCAGGTTCTCGAAGCGCACGCCGTCCCACTCGCCCGTGGTCGCGGTGGCGTCATCGTAGACGGGTGGTTGCCCGGAAGCCAGATACGACCCCGAAGCAAGCGTGGCGCCGTCCCAGAGCACGGGAACTTGGTGACCGCGGAACCGCACGCCCACATCGGGCACCTGCGCCGGAAGCTGAACCTGATAAGCCACGAACTGCCAGTCGCCGCTAGCCGTAACCACTCTTCTCGGAAGAGCGCTCTGGGGACCGTTATCGGATGCCAAGATTACTTCGGGCGCATGAATCCGGATGCCCTTCGGCGCCACCATCCACGCCCCCACGCTAAGCCGCTGTCCCCCCAGCCGGCGCGAAACACTCGCGGGGAGGAATTGCACCACATCGCGCGTGGTCAAAATCACGTTGCTGCCCAGCGGGGGCGGATCCACATCGCGTAGCCATAGCGGGAGCGGATCCACATCGTAGCTATCTGTCCAAACAACCTGCTCTGCCAGTCCAGCAGGCATGCCGTGAATCGGCACCATCGCGGGAGCACGCTCGGAGTACCAGTGCGCCGCTCCGGCCAGAGCGGGAGACGTCATGCCAATTCCAGCCGCCAGAGCGGACACACCGACCAGCGCAGCCAGCATCAGCCCGCGCCAGCGGAAGCCAGCACGATGCAGAAGCAGCAGCCCCGCCGCCGGCGCCGCCGCCAGCGCGGTGATCTTCGTGAACATGACCGCCAAAATCGCTAGGCCGAGACCTAACGACCTTGCGGCAGAAAAGCCACGCAGATTGATAGCCACCGCCGCCCACAGCAGCAGGGCCACGGCCAGCAGCGCAGGGCCTTCTGTGGAGAGCGCGCTCAGGATGCCGCTAACAGAGGGTAGCAGCACGATCAGCGCGGCCGCCGCCAGTGCGATCATCCTTTCCGCAAACAACGCACAGCCGAGGCGGTACGCCACCCATGCCAGCGCGAGGCCCACCCCGAGCGCGGCCATGCGCCCAAAAAGCAGACGCGAATGCGTGTTGCTCACCGGCAGCAGCAGCTGCGCCAGCCCGTGCGCCAGGTACACTCCGCTCCCGCGTATTTCTCCGCTGCCCGCGGGCAACCGATCTGCGTTGCGCTCACATCCGGCAGCGCTACTGATGCCGAGTCCGCACAAATCGTCGCCCCGTGTCCCTAGCGCGGTCAGCTCCGCCTCCGAAAAGCGCGGGGCGGGCAGCCCGAAATCTAGCGCCAGCAGCCGCGCCCGCTCCAGCGAGCGCGCAAAATGAAATACCTCGTCTGGGTGTCCACCCAGATTGTCTATCAGCGGGGTGGCAATGGCGCGTAACCCGCCCACAAGCATGAAACTAAGCGCGATTGCCAGCGCGGCACAGGTATGCGCCCGCCTGCCCGGAGCCATCATGGCAATAGCCTCCACTTTAGCGCTCACCGGTGCGGACATGACGCAACCCGAGAAAACCTGCGCACGAAAATATGGCCCCCATCCCAAGCACCGAGAGTGGAATGGCGCGCACCGGCCCCAGCAGCACCTCGCCCACCGTTAGGGCGAGGCCAGCGGCTGCCGCGGCCGCGCCGAAGCGGAGCGCGGTCGCTGCTCTCACCCGGGGCCAACGCCGCACATAGGCGCCCAGCGCCGCGTTCAACGTCAGATGCACGAACACAATCGCGATGATACCATCGCGCAACCCGAGAAAGAAAGGGAAAGCCGCATCCATACCGCGCGAAAAGCGCAGCCCAAAAGCCAGCGCGTACGCCATCACGACAATGAAACTATCCACGAGAAGCACGATCCCGGCGCGCCGCAGGAAACGTGTAATCGGCTGCCACAACCCGCCGCCAACCACCTCGCCCAGCGCGCGCCCACGCTCGGCTTCCAGTTGCGCTTTGTAGTCCTCCGCATAGTGCACCAGCGCGTAAGTGCCCGCGAACATCAGCAGTCCCACCGCCACTAGCGCGGCGAATGGCAGGCGGATGAAATCGAAATGTATTACAGCCACAGCGGCCAGCCCGGTCGCCATGAGCAGATACAGGCCGGTGACGCGGCGATGCCCCCAGCCGATGCGCAACAGGCGCTGATAATAATGCGTGCGGTGTGCCTGCAGCACAGGCTCGCCCTGCAGCACGCGTTGGCCCAGCGTCAGACCGGAATCAAGCAGGAAAAGACCGAACAGCAGCACCCAGAACCCGAGGGAGAGCCGCTCCCCGCTGCGCGGAGCACCCAGCACTGCCAGCCCGGCGAAGGTGAAACCCAGCCAGATGCTGCCGACATCACCCATGAACACACGCGCCGGAGGCGTGTTGTGTAAAAGAAAGCCCAGCAAGGCGCCGGCCAGCGCAGCCGACATCACTGCCATCCAGTCAAGTCCGACACTCATGCTCAGCCACGCCACCGCGAGCGCCGCAATCAGTCCCTGCCCGGCGGCGAGCCCATCCATGCCATCCATGAAATTGAAGGCATTTGCCATGCCCAGAATCCACACGAAAGTAATAATCACCCCCAGCCAACCCACGTCTATCACCCCGAAGCCGCCCGCGCCGAAATAGCGCAGATAACGACCATACAACATCAGGCCCAGCGCCGCCCACGCCTGCGCCACCAGACGCACCCGCGCCGGAAGCGGTCGCCAGTCGTCGAGCAGGCTCACGCCCGCGACAATCCATCCGCTGACGAGCAGTGCCCAGTCGCCGCGCCCCAGCGATATGCCAGCGCGCTGTGCCACGACCAGAGCCACTAACGGCGAAACGACGACGAATACCACCCCGCCCGCTCCGGGTATCGGCCCAGCGTGCGAGCTGCGAAAATTGGGGGTATCAAGCAGGCCGATGCGCTGCGCGAACTGCCGAAACAGCCACGTCCCCGGCCACGCCAGCGCGAACGCGGTAGCGAATCCGAGCAGCAGAACGCGAGGGCCAATCATGCTCATGGATTATGGGGCTTCCGGCGAATAATCAGGCACCGTTTTTCGAAGCTGCTCCAAAACAGCATCTGAATCCCCACTCTGCGCGAGGAGAACCAATTCTTGGAATGAATGCTCCAAACCAGCTTCGGACGCAGAGGCTCCGTCAAGACCGGCAACATGGATTTTTTCGTTAGAGGTGGGTAGCCATTCCCTGCCATCGAGAGTTATATCTTCCACCAGCCTTTCGCCGCGGCGTAGGCCCACATATTCGATTTCGATTTCTGCGCCCGTGCGCTGCCCTCGCCCGTAAGCGCCAATTAAGCGCCGCGCCAGTTCGGCAATGTTGGTTTTTTCGCCTGCATCCAGCGCCAGGATGCTTCCTTTTGCCTCCAGGACTAACGCCTCCAGCAGCAAGTGCGCTGCTTCATCCGCGTTCACGAACGTGCGCTCAGCATCCGGGTGCGTCACCGTCAACGGTCCCCCGCTCTCAATCTGCCGCCGGAAAAGAGCATGCACGCCGCCGCTACTCTCGAGTATGTTGCTCAACCGCACGGTGAAGAACGCCTTCCCGCTCCGCGCCGCCGCCGCCGCCACAATCATCTCACCCAGCCGTTTGGTGGCCCCCATCACGCTCACCGGCTGGAAGGCTTTGGTGGACGACGTGAAAAGGAGTTTCGCGCTATCGTTGGCCAGGGCCAAATCCACCACGTTGACTGTTCCCTGCACATTCACCATCACTGCCTCCGCCGGGTGGGCTTCTGCATCGCGTATGTCTTTCTTGGCTGCTGCGTGAAAAACGATGGTGGGGCGGTGCGTAGTAAAAACAGACGCAAGCCGGCCACGCTCGCGCACATCGCAGACCTCGGCTGCCAGGTCAACATTCGGAGACCGCGCCCGCAACTCATCCCGCGCCGCGATTAACTTTTCTTCCCGCCGGCCGAGGCACACGATCCGCGCAGGTTTCCACTCGGCCACCTGGCGGCAAATCTCCAACCCGATGCTGCCGCCGCCGCCGGTAATCAGCACGGTCTTGCCTCTCAGCAACCGTTCCAGCGCTTCGGTTGTCATGCCGGCCGCCCGCGTTCAGCAAAGCGCACAACCGCCACCTGGACCGCCAGTACAAAAACGACCAGCACTAAGAGCTGCCAGCCCCACCTGCCGCCCGCCGTCAGGTATAACCAGCCACACAGGCCCGTTGCCAGTGTCAGCAACAGGTAAAATCCGGCGCCAACCCGATGCGGATATCCGCTGCTCGCCAGACGCTGATAAAGATACGTGCGATGCGCCTGAAAGGGCGGTTCGCCCTGGAAGATTCTCCTCAGAAACGTGAAAGCCGCGTCCCAAATGCAGGGCGCCAGCAGCAGCGCGCCCACTACGGGCAGACGCGCGTCCCCCGAGCCCTGCAACGCCAGAAGCGGCATAGCCGCGAATGTCACCCCGAGGAAAGTGCTACCCACGTCTCCCATGAAGATCCGCGCCGGCTGCCAGTTGTGCCCGAGGAATCCGAGGCAAGCCGCGGAAAGCAACAGTCCGAGCGTGGTCAGCAGCGGCTGGTCCAGCCTCCAGGCGACCAGCGCCCACATCGCGCCCGCCGCCGCGCCAATGCCGCCCGCATTTCCATCGATACCATCCATGAAATTGAAAGCGTTAATCAGGCCGACCACCCAGAGGAAAGTCAAAGGGAAGCCGATCCAGCCAAGAGGAAGGTCCCCAAGTTCGAACAGGGCGATGCTCTCGAATGCCCCCACTCGGAGAATAATCACTAGCGCCGCCACAGCCTGCACCCCGAAGCGCAGACCGGCCGGCAGCGTGTACATATCATCCAGCCAGCCCACCACCGCTACGAGAAAAGCCACGATCAGGAAAGCTGGCAGGCCGGGCCGGGCCCAATCAGGGCGCAGCAGCCATGCACACACCACACCGGCGATTGCCACTACGGCGATGACCGCCCCGCCGCCGGTGGGGGTCGCCACCCGGTGGGAGCTGCGCTCACCGGGAACGGCGAGCAGCCCGCGCTCAGCGGCCCAGCCCCTCATCTTGCCCACGCCCAAGAAACTTACGAGCAGCGCGGCGACAGTGATGATCGCGGGCAGCATTCTAGCGAATAGACCAACCTCTCAATTGGATAGAGAAAGCGTCGCGCGGACAATCTCCTGCATCTCGGCAGACATGGACTCCGCAGCCGCAGCCGCTCGGGCCCGAACGCTCGCAGGGCCCCTTCCGCTCCCAACAGGGCAATAAAAGCCTGACCATTGCCAGAAGCACGGGTAGTATGATTCGTTGTGAACTTCTCAGCATGGGTGGCCAGCCGAATTCCCTGTCAGGGGGAGCTAAGTATGACTGGGGGTCGTCCATTGCGGTGCATGGATGGCTGCATAGGGAAACCAGGCATCGGCATCAATTCGTGAAACTCGTCTGATGGATGTGCGCCCGGATTAAAGAAATGCGGAGCGAATATCTCGGGAGATTTGAGAAAAGATGAATCGTAAAAAGGCGATGCCCGTCGGCCATGAAGGGCCTTTAGTCTTGCCACCGATGCGTTGGCCCTCTATAGTAGGAATCTCTACGATTCTCATGCCTGATTGTAGTGCGTTTATGGTAGTTTCATATTCAATGGTGAATCCCCGGGAGACAGACTTTAAGGAGAGGAAAGCTTCTCGCCTATAACCCCTGAAACCGTTAATGGTGTCGGTAACTTTTTTGCCACTTCTATTCCAGAGTACGTTCGCAATCCACGACAATGATTGATTGGCCCATTTTCGAAATGGCAGCGGCTTGCCATCTTCCTCGTTCTCAGCGCCTGGTAAGAAACGGGATGCAATGGCTATTTCGGCACCTGATTCTAATAAGTGGAATAGCTCAGGAATATCATTTGCGTCCTCGTTACCATCGGGGCTAAAGAAAACTATGTTCTCGCCTACAGAGTGTTCAATTCCGACTCGAAAGGCCTCGCCACGACCAGGCACGTCCTGTTGAACCACGCAGATGCCTTGCTCAGACAGAAACTCAACCGTTCCATCTGTTGAACCGCCATCTACAACAAGTATCTCGTCCGCAATGCTCTTTGGCAAATGGGGGACAATGGAGCTTACACCATCAATCTCATTGAGCGTAAGGATAACCAGAGTCCTGTTCATCCGCTTTGCTGATCACGATACCATGCGATCGTGCGCCGCAAACCTTCAGAAAGACCTACCCGGGTTTCGAACCCCAGAACCTCTCTTGCCTTAGAATAATCCCCAATCCGACGTGGTTGACCCCGCGGTTTGTCATGCTCGAACTTTACAGAAAGCGGGCTACCGCTAATCTTAACAATGAGATCAATTAGATTAGAAATCGTCACCTCTTCTTCAGAGCCGATATTTATGGAATCACACTCCGGATATCGTTCAAGGGCAAGCATCAATCCCTCGACAAAGTCAGACACATACAGAAATGAACGTGTCTGAGAACCATCACCCCAAACCTTGATTGGATCATCACCTTCAACAACCTTACGAATCAGGGCAGGGATCACATGGCTGGTTTCCCACGAAAAATCATCGCGCGGACCATAAGCATTGTACATGCGAGGCAAAGCAATCTTGATGGGATATTGCGTGGCGTAACACAGGGCTTGCACTTCAAGAAACCTTTTCGCCCACCCATAACCTAAATTTGTAGGTTCTGGATTACCTATAAAGCCTTCTGTCTCTGGAGTCGGCACAGAGCTATCTCGGCTGTAAACACAAGCAGAACTTGCTAATAGGATGCGTTCCACCCCACAACTCACCGCAGCTTCAAGAATGTTTAAACCTACGGGAACATTGTCATGCAGAATGGTGCCTGGGTGCTTGCTGTTATATCCAACTCCCGCCACCTTGGCTGCCAGGTGAAACACAGCCTCTTGTCCCTCACAGGCCCTTTGTGAGAATGCCCTTGACATGAGATTGCCACGCAGGTACTCGACCTCACCACGACAACTGCGCGACCGACCACACACGCGGACAACGGCCCCCTCCACTAATAAACGGTCGACTAAGTGAGAACCGATGAATCCGGTTCCACCAGTTACCAGAACACGTTTATCTTTCCAGAAGGACATTAGTGTAGACCATCATGCCAACAGCCCCAAGGCTGTCAGCGCATCGCCTAAAGAGCGCCACAATTCTACAAATCACCCGCTCCGCTCACGATCCTAACGTGTGTGGACCACCTTGTTTTTTGTGGGATCGCGCAATATAGTCGCGCAAGGACTTGTCTAGCCGTGACTCCTCACGATCAGAGAGGAGATTTACCAAGGTGCCGATCAAACGCCAGGGCCTTAACAAATATTGCGTGCCATAGAATGCTGCGAGGCCAAGTAACCGAAGAAAACCGAGCTCAGCGCTAGACAAATTATTGGCCCAAGTTGCTGTTTTTGTTATGTCAGTATAAGACGCAAGCGACAGGAAGTACTCATCATTCAATCTGATTTTATTGCGTTCGCAGAGTTCCGTGAACAACTCAGACCCCGGATAGGGGCTAAACATAGAGATTGAAGTGTCATGAACGCCTACCCATGCCATCTTCAACGAGTACAGAATTGTCTCCCACACCTCCCGGCGAGTTTCATCGGGAAAGCCAATCATGGTGTTGGTTTTTATGTTCAACCGATTTCTCACCGCTCCACGCATTGAATGAAGCATCCGATCGGGATCAACCCGTTTCTTTATTCGACGCAGTATTCTTGGTGAGCCGCTTTCAGGAGCGTACGTTAGGTTGCGACACCCAGCCGCATGGAGTAGCGCAGCAACTTCATCGTCAATAGCCTCTGAGCGGGTCCCACTAGGCAATTGCCAAGTAAATTGGAGACCGCGTGACAGAATGAGTTCACAAAAAGCCACTATCCAATCCTTCTTGATAATTGCGGTGAGATCGTAGAAATCTATGTTTGTTACATCATATTTGTTTATGTATGTTCCAATTTCGTCAAGTACTAATTCCGGCTTTCGCGCCAGCCATCGTGTAGTCCACATAAGCGGATTGGAACAAAACGTGCATTCGTAGGGACAGCCTCGGGTAGCTACTATGGGCATGCTTCGGCCACGGTCAACTCCATAGCCCAGACCATGATCTAGATATTGTTCGATTGGCGCCAGATCCCAAGCAGGCCAGGGGATCTCATCGATTTGCCTGATTCGTTGTCTGGGAAGATTACGAGTGATCCTGCCATTGTCGCGAAACACCAAGCCCCCAACATCACTCATGCTCTCACCGCTTTGCACTCGCTCAGCAGCCTCGATCAGAATCTCCTCACCCTCACCCAGTGCACAACAATCAATATCTTGGCAACTGCGAAGCGCAAACTCTGGCAGGGCAGTAAAATGCTCCCCGCCTCCAATTATTGGAGCTGAAGGTGATGTTATCTTTATGGCTTCAATTAATTTACGAACGTAGGGCCACTCCTGAGAGAACATGGCGCTAACGCCTATCATATCAGTAGTCCGGGGAATCCGCTCAACAATTGCAGGAATAATCAGCCCCGTCGCCAAGACAGTGTCGTTGAAAAGCGGGGTCACCTCTCTCGGGGCCTCACCTAATGCATCCACCATGGTCACTTGATGACCTGCTTGAATCAAACTGGCAGCCAGAGACGCTAGCCCGATGGGTGGAGTGATTGGCCCCTGTAACGTGTTTCTAGTTACTAATAGAGGTGGTCTAACCAGAGTGACGTGGGTCAATTCTTCTTCTCAGTTCCCCAGCCCCAAAATAGCGCAGCCCCCGTACACGCAAATAACACTTGGCGCCATTTGTATAACCATTATACGCTATCGCTTCTGGCTCTTATTAGCAGTGACTCTGACAATAGCGTCCACATTACCGGAACAAT